>Ga0082212_10008726_pt1 | contig 13191 bp, 10 predicted proteins | sample TergutNt197P3_FD_71548 | JGI IMG/M metagenome (GOLD analysis project Ga0082212, IMG submission 71548) | Neocapritermes taracua P3 segment gut microbial communities from Petit-Saut dam, French Guiana - Nt197 P3 | ecosystem: Host-associated > Arthropoda: Insects > Digestive system > Gut ... | reverse complement strand
GAGTCGTAACCGCCGAAATCAGAGCTGCAATCGTAAGATTGCGCGTGAACAAAATAACAATTGCAATCTTACGATTGCGGCTCCGATTGATAACACCCATCTGTGAAAACCTGCGTTATTTTGGGTATAAAACTTTTCAGCGGAAGCCTTACGCTGCGAACTCTGATTTTTTGTGGCCTTGTTACAACCGGAATAATCGCCACAAACCTGACAATATTGGTTTTCTTTATTGTGGCCAATTCATGGTTTTATAGAATATTCTTGCCTATCAACCCACCTTATCTCAATTATAACCTATCTTTTCTCAAGGGAGATCGGAACCAATGTCCGCCCGCCAAGCCATGCAAGATTATGAAAGGTTAAAAATGTTGAACAAATTACGAATCGGAAAAAAACTGACTCTGGGTTTCAGTATTGTCATCGCGCTGTTGCTGGTTCTGACCATCGTGATGGCCTACAGCTACTCCAATATTGCGGGATCGACGGACAATGTTCTTGCATTATTTGACAGATCACTCAAGGCCAATGAAGCCATTGAAAACGCCAACCAGATGCGGCGAAATTTTCTTCTTTATTTGATCAGACATGATTCCCAGTTGGCTAAGGATTGCGATTCAGATTTGGAAAAAGCTGTGGCAACGATTCAGGAAATCCGTGATAATACCACGTTGGACGCAAACAAGGTGATTGCCAATGAGATTTTGGACATCTTGAAAAACGTGGGAAACATGAAGGAGGAGTACATGACACTGGAAGACGATGTTGCCAAGTTACGAGGTAACTGTAGCGGCACTTCAGGTCAAGTGGCAAAAGGAATTGCAGAGGCCGCCGAAGGTGTCCACGACATGATCATGAAAACAACCTCGAACAATGACAAGAACGAACAGGTTGTCGAATTACCCAAGGTGGAATTGGAAAAAATTCTCATTGAAAGTGAAGTCATGGTGGGACAAATTTTGTCTGCCCGCGACAACTTTGTCAATGCCGCACGCGATGAAGATCAGGACAAGTACGAAGATTTGGTTAAAGTCAATATGGGGCAATTGGCCAAGAATCTCGAGGAAATCAAGCCGTTGTTGCCACCGGGGGATATTTCAACCAACTTTACCAAAGTGATGGAAGATCGTAAAACATGGGAAGGAATTGCGACGAAGTATCTTTCAAGTATCAGGGAACTTCGCGGAAAGCAGGCTCCGTTACTTGCGGACATCCGGGAAACCATTGCCAAATCCCATGATTTGCTTGTGAACATGACCGTAGCAATCGAAAATGAGGGGAAATCTCAGCGTGATGTCATCGCCATATCCAAAACAGCCGGTTATGTTGTTGCCGCAATCGCCATTTTCGTGGCCATCACGATGTGTTGGTTGATGACAAAATCCGTGGCCGGAGGGATCACGGGAATCGTCGGTCTTTTCCGCAAAATCACCGGGGAAGGCGATGTAAACGTGTCGATTGACGATGCTTACCTGACAAGATCGGACGAGATCGGGGAGCTTGCCCATCAGGCCAAGGCGATCATCGCCGATTTTCGTTCGGTGACCGAAGCGGGACAAAAAGCTTCTTGCGGCGATTGGACGCACACGGTATGCGTCAAGGGTGACAAAGACGAAATGAACAAGAATCTCGCGGTGATGTTCGATCAGGTCAACGAAGTCCTGCAACAGGTCCTCGATTCCGTTTCTCAGGTGTCCTCGGGTTCTGCCCAAATGAAGACCGCGAGTGAAAGCCTTTCACAAGGTGCCACCGAATCGGCGGCCAGCCTTGAAGAAATCACATCGTCGATGACCGAGATGGGAACTCAAACTCATCAAAACGCCCAGAACGCATCGGAAGCCAGTCATTTGGCCAAGGATGCAAGCGCAGCAGCCGGCAACGGCCAGGGTATGATGAAGCAGATGATCAGTTCGATGGAGCAGATCACGAAGAACTCCCAGGATGTGCAGAAAGTGGTCAAGGTGATCGACGACATCTCGTTCCAGACGAATCTGTTGGCACTGAACGCGGCGGTCGAAGCGGCACGGGCAGGCGCACATGGCAAGGGTTTTGCCGTTGTGGCGGAAGAGGTGCGAAATCTGGCGGCGCGCAGTGCGAAAGCCGCCGCCGAAACGACGCAAATGATCGAAACCAACAACCGCCAGGTCAAGGAAGGTGCGGAAATCGCAAAGAGCACTTCCGAAATGCTCGACCAGATCGTGTCCCAGGTTGCCAGTACGACCAATCTGATCAACGAAATTGCAACGGCCAGCAACGAACAGGCGCAAGGCGTGGCGCAGGTCACACAGGCGTTGCAGCAGATTGATTCGGTGACGCAACAGAACTCGGCCAGTGCGGAGGAAACCGCCAGTGTTTCGGCGGAAATGAACAGTCACGTCAACAAGCTGCAACAGGTCGTGCAACGCTTCAAATTGCGAAGCTCGGCATCATCTCCGGCACGAACGACGGAATATACGCAAAGTGCGAGTAGCTCAACACCGAGTGTCGAAAAAGTGACGCATGTTTCAAGTAACTCGAAACCTTCAAAAAAGACAGCCACGCGGAACAGCTCGTCATCCGATGATAACTGGGGCGGCGGAACCGCAACCGCCGTTAGGCCGAGTGAAGGAGAACCGGATTACAATTTCAAACTGGACGACAGCGAATTCGGGAAATATTGATCCTTGCTGTCCTGAAATGCAGCCGTGAGGCTTCCGCTAGAAAGTTTTCTACCCAAGGCAGGGCGGTCACGCCGTGACCGCCGCCGCATCAGTGAGGGTATATTACTTTCTGGCGAAAACCTGATGAAAAACAATCTTGACAATCCCGCAAATTTCAATAAAATCGTGGTTCAAGACAATTCTGCGAGAACCATCATGCAATCACGAGAAAATGCTGCGGGTCGCAATGCTCCTAATGCTGCTGGTCGCAATGCTCCCTTTAACGTTGCCCGGCGTTTGGTCGAAATGGCGGGGCGATTTCCCGATCGTATGGCAATTGCCGTGCCACTCAGAGTCCGAAGCGTAAGCGAGGGAAAAAATTGTGGGTCGCATTGCTCCCACGGCAAACGGCGGTACGAGACGATCACGTTTCGCGAGTTCGACGAGTTGACGGACAAAATCGCACACGCCTTGATCGACCAAGGGGTGCGTCCCGGTATGAGATTGGCACTCATGACGCGGCACGGAATTGATTTCATCGCGCTGGTTTACGCAATTTTCAAATCCGGTGCGGCCATTGTCATGGTCGATCCCGGCATGGGAATGCGGCGGATGCTCAATTGCCTCGCCGAGGCTGAGCCGGACGGCTTTGTAGCCATTCCGGCTGTTCATGCCGTGCGATGCCTCTTGCGAAAGCGTTTTCCCAAAGCGAAACACAACCTGACCGTAGGGAGACTCGGTGCCACCAGCGCAATAAGATGTCTCTGGGGCGGCCTGTCGCTCGAAAAAATCAAACGGCAACCGCATCGCGGCACAGTGTTGGTCGAAGTCGAGCCGGACACGCCGACGGCGATCATTTTCACCAGCGGCAGCACCGGCATTCCGAAAGGCGTGCTTTACACGCACCGCATCATCGATACGCAGGTGGCCGAAATCGCAGGCCGGTTTGACATTCAGCCGGGCATCGTTGACGTGGCGGGTTTTCCGTTTTTCGGGCTGTTTAACCTGGCGATGGGTGTCACGATGGTCATCCCTGATATGGACCCGACGCAACCGGCCAAAGTCAAGCCGGAAAATATTCTCGAAGCCGCCGCCGATTGGAACGCACTGCAATCGTTCGGCTCGCCTGCGTTGTGGCATCGCGTGGCCGACCATTGTATCGAACGCGGTCTCGTCATCGAATCGCTCAAGCGGATTGTGCTGGCCGGGGCACCGATTTCGGTGCATTTGCTGGCAAAACTCAAGCAATGCCTGACCGATGACGCGAAAATTTATACGCCCTATGGTGCGACCGAATCGTTGCCTGTCGCGGTCATTGAAGCCAACGAAGTGCTCGGTGAAACAGCGGCACAAACTAACGTCGGTCGGGGCATCTGCGTCGGCAAACGATTTTCGCAGATCGATTGGTGCGTCATTAAAATCACCGACGAGCCGATTGCGCGGCTCGAAGATGCAGAGATATTACCAAGCGGCGCAATTGGCGAGTTGACCGTGACCGGTCAGCAGGTGACGCAACGTTACGTTACACGGGTTGAGGCAAACGCTTACGCCAAAATGACGGATTCGCAAGGCCGCATCTGGCACCGCATCGGCGATGTCGGATGGCTCGACGCCGAGGAGCGGTTTTGGTTTTGCGGTCGCAAGACTCATCGTGTCGAAACGGCCGCCGGGCCGATGTTTACCATTCCCTGTGAGGCGATTTTCAACATGCACCCGGATGTTTATCGCTCGGCACTGGTCGGCGTCGGAACTTTCGGTAAACAAATACCCGTCATATATATCGAACCGAAACAGGGCAAATTTCCCGAAACCGACGCGGAGAAGTCGCAACTGACTCAGGAACTGCTCGCTCTCGGCAAGGCCAATCCGTTGACCGAACGCATCGACACCATCCGTTTTTTGAAAACATTCCCTGTCGATGTGCGGCACAACGCCAAGATCAACCGCGAACTCATCGCCGAATGGGAAGCGGAAAAAATAATGAATCAAAGCACGACACGTTAGCAAGTGCCCAAAACAGTGGGTAAGTCGATTTTTTGGGCACTTGCTTACGCTACTCTGATGGATCATACAACCACGTTACTCCGCACGTGACAGCGGTGTGATGAACATATTGCGGAACTCGATCGGGCCGCCTTCCGATTGCAGACCGACCGGACCGGCGATGTCTTCCGCATCTTTCGTCCAGTTGACAATTGTGCCGTTGACGCTCAAGACGATGGTTCCGCCCTGGCAGACAATGTCATACGTGTTCCAGCGTCCGGCAGGACGTTCGGCATCAACCAGTTTTTTGATTCCGCGTACTTCGCCTGTGACGTCGCCGCCCTGCGGGTTGTGCGAGAAGCGCGCGTCATACCCGGCCAACCCCATGCCGAAAAATCCCCAAAGATCGCCGGCACTGCCGTGTGCCAGTTGCGCCTCGAAACCGCGAGGCAGGAAACCCTTCGTTTCGCCGTTCATCCGCAGGAATACGCCGCTGTTGGTCGGCTCAACGCCTTCCGGCCAACGCCATTGGACGGTCAATTTGAAATCGCGGTATTTTTCTTTCGTGCAGAGATAACCAAACGGTTTGCCGGTGCAAGTGAGAACGCCTTCATCGGTAAACGAAAAGACGTCTTCTTTTTTCACACCGTCGAGCAGGACAAAGTCCCAATCGGCGATGTTTTTGCTTGCAAAGAGATCAATCGCCCCTCCCGCGTTGACCGGTCCTTGCTGAAACTGGGCATTCCCCGGAGCATTCCCTTGTCCCCGATTGCCACCCTGTCTCTGTTGCTGGGCATAAGAAATGACGGTGAACGAACAAACAACGGCACATACGGCCAACAAAGTCAGTGTTTTTTTCATAAGAATACTCTCCAAACAGGTGAAAAACTATTGTTTTCAAAATCACGAATTATCATTATGACATTTTTTCTTCCGGAATACAAGTTTCCCGAGAAAAATTTTCTTACCATCCCTCAGAGCCGCAATCGTGAGATTGCGTCGATTCATAAATTGTGAGATTGCGCCGGTTCAGAACGCTTCATAAACATAACGAAGTGAAAACCAAACGCCCAGGATGATGAAAAGCATCCCGGTTGCATGGCGCAGCCAATGGTCGATTCCGGTGACAAGCTGAAATGCCCGGCCGATCCGTTGTGCCTGGAACGCGATGATGACGGCGAATACGATGACCGGCAACGCGGAGGTCAGGCCGTAAACGGCGGGCAAAAGCAACGTCGAGCCGACACTTGCAGAAAGCGAAATCACGGCCAGGAACATCGCGGCGGTTGTGGGACATAAGGCCAACGCAAAGAGGACGCCGAGCGGAAACGCACTCCAAAGCCCGAGCGTATCGACTATTTTCTGCATTTTTTCGTTGTTGGTGCCGCCGAAGGAAAACGTCAGCAACCCCAACAGCACCATGCCGACGAGAATCAAAACGGGCCCGATATAACCATGCACGGTGTATGCCAGAAATCGGGTAAGCCGGTCGCCGGTGGCAACCATCAGCGATAGAATCAGGAAAGCAAGAGCCGTGTAAGCAAAGGTTTGACCTGCCGCGTAAAGCAACCCGGAAAGCAGGACATCCCGCGTTCGGCTGACCCGGCGACCGATGTAGGAAATAGCGGCGATATTCAGTGCGAGGGGACAGGGACTGATGGAGGTCAAAAGCCCTGAAAGCAAGACGCCGCCCAATGCGATTCCCCAATCGACGATCATGGTTGTTCCTTCGCCGGAGCGGTTTCATCGGATAGATACGCCCGGACTTCCTTTTCGACATATTGCAGGAATTTCTTCTTCGTCGTAACCAGCGACCAGATTTCGTCGGCGTTTTTGGCCTTGACCTCCTTGCCGCCTGCGCCCCGCACGATATAAAGCGACGGGCCTTTGACGTCGAACGTCTCGACGATTTTCGCGTTTTTCTCGTCTTCAATGTCATAAAACCGCAAAATCACCTGCTTTGTTTTCAACTCCTCCTGAAATGATGTGATCAACGTTTCAAACACGTTTTTCGACATCGTCTGGCAGATGTCGCAGCCGGGAACAATGTGAAAATAAATCACCCGCACATAATCTTTCGGCTTTTCCGCCTTGGGATCGACGCCAAGTGCCTCGTCAAGCTCGTCGATGCTCAAGTGATAGGGCGGCTTGGCGTCCAGTGCGGTCACCTTGTAAACTTCCTTGTCTTCGGCAATTGCCGCTTGAACCAGGAGTATTAATACAAAAAATACGAGAGTTTTATTGGTCGTCAACATGATTTTCTCTTTGGAGTACAACAGGTGGGACGGTCACGCCATTTCTTGTTTGCGCATGGCAGGCCATGCAGCTACTCGTCAAACAAATTTTCATCCGGGTCGAGAATGATATCTTTCGGTGGTTCGGTCGTTGCGATGATTTTTCCCCGGATCACTGCGTCCAGGTTGGTTTTCAACATCTCGCAAAATGCCGCTTCAAACCCGAACAGCTTCCAGCATTCCGTCACGAGGTTCTTTGCCGCGATTTCCCGGCCCGCTTGTTGGTTGAGCAGAATGACGGTTGCCGTTCCGACACCAAACCGGTCTGCAATCACGCGATTTTCAGGTGATTCATAATCCAGAACCGCCAGCTGGATTTTGCCGGTTTTCATCTCGTCGGAAAAATGGAGTTCCAATGTTTTGCGAACATAGTGCTCCACAGCCGTGCAAGTCGGGCAACGGGTTTTGGCATGAAAAACAATCACATTCACGCCGTCAGGGATTTCCGTTGCCTTCACATGCCGGAAACTCTTACCGGTCTGCACGATAAGAGTCACGGCCATGAACCCCAAAAGCAACCATCTTGCAAGTCGTTTCATCATGACAGTATCTCAATGGCAGCCTGGAACGGAGCATAGCGCAGTGACCGGATCGAACTCGGAATGATCCGGCCACTTCATTTCGTTGCGTTCCCGGCTGCCATTTAAAAATTAGTTTTGTCCGGGTTGCAGCATTTTTTTGATTTCATCAATTGCGGGAACACGCCCGGAACACCGGACTTGACCGTCAACCACCAATGCGGGCGTACTGATCACCCCATAAACAATGATTTTATCGATTTCCATCACTTTTTCAAGTGTGTAGTCCGCTCCAGTCTCTTTGGCGGCAGCTTCGGTGAGTTCAGCCAGTTTCGAACACTTTGCACAACCGGTTCCGAGAATTTTTATCTGCATGATCTGCTCCTGGAAATCAAAAAACGATTGACGAATCTCCGATGGCCGAAACCGGTGCGAATGAAATACAAAATCGCGTTCATGACCTCGCGAAGGTTGACGGTACGTTTCCGCTCCTTTGCCGGTTTTCGGCGGGAATCAGCAAGGCGGGTTGTCCCACTGCGCGTCACACCTGTCCGACTCATATTTTTGCTTCTTGTTTCAATTTTTCAGCAAGTATAACGAAAATAGAGTTTTACGCAAATGTCTATTTCCAAATCGACTCTCAGAGCGGGTGTCGTGATTGATTTCCGAAAAAGCCTTTTTATTCTTCAACGAATATTATGGAACCCCTATGATATTCGCTCTGTTATCTGACTTTGACGGGCATTGACTCAGAAAAAATTACCACAATTGCCTCCGGTCACAAATTTTGATAGAATGCATGCATGTGTGTATGAAAACATTCTCAATGTAAGACGTATCTATCTATCATTACAAAAACCGATGATCCCGCTTATGATTGTCCGATGTGTCTTGTCGAACAACCAAACCACGAAGCTATCATCCGCAGATTATCAACAACCTGTTTTCCATGATGAAAGGAAAAAACCATGACCAAGAAACTGACTCGTCGTCAAATTCTCGCCGCTTCTGCAAGCACCGCCGCTGTCGCCGTGACCGGTTCGGCTTTTGCTCAGCAAACCAGACCGCAGCCGGACCCGCCATTCAGACCGCGGGTTCTCCCGACCTTCGATAACGCATCGTTTTATGATGCGGACGGAAAATTCATCGAAGAGAAAGGGAAAGACGCCATTCTTGTCCTTTGTGCGTATCACGGTTACCCGATTTTCCCGGGGCTTCGTGAAAACCTGTGGGTTTTCGATTACGGCCTGGGACGTTTCACCGAACTCGGCCTGGCCTGCTATACATACATCAATCACGTTGCCGGGCAGTACAGCTACATGCTGTCGAATCTGTTCCTGTTGCCGAATCAGATGTTGCCGGAGCATTGGCACGAAATTCCCGATGACAAAAATTGTGCCCAAAAAGACGAAGGCTGGGCCATTCATTGGGGACGCAGCTATGTCATCGGCGAAGGCGAAGCGAATCTTCCGCCGGAGGTCGTGATTCCCAAGTGCCATTGCAACGGTACGGTCACGGTTTCGCATTGTACGACGGCCGATCCGGGCGTTTTCGTTCCTCTGAGCAAAGTCGGTACCCGCCACTGGCAGTTCGGCGGAAGCGAAGGCGTCATTCTCACCGAAGTGGCCAATTGCCACGACAACGCAGCCGTCCGGCACACCGACCCGGTTTGCAACGAGGCGTTTTTGAACAGTTGACGCGACAATCAGAGCCCGAAACGCAAGTGAGGGAAGAAGCAAGTGCGACAATATCAGCCTGAAAGTCCGAAATGATTTCAGACTTTCAGGATGATTTTGTTGCGAGATCGGATACCACTAAGTAACAGTATCAAAACAAAAACCGTCACAATCAGGTGGCAAATCAACCACTTATCGGATAAATCCTGCGACGTGTTGCAAATCTTTGTCGCCGCGACCGGAGAGGCAAACGAGCAAATTGTACGGCGAAGCTTGGAGTGTGGAGATAGCGCAGGGGCTTGCCCCCGGTTGAGTGTGGAGTGAGGAGTGTGGAGTGTGGAGTTGTTTTGATTCATTCTGCATTCTGCATTCTGCATTCTGCACTTCTTTGATCGCCTGGGCGAGGGCGTGGGAGCTTTCGAGCGCGGGAATGATACCTTCCGTGCGGCAGAGCAGTTGGAACGCTTCGAGGGCTTCCTTGTCGGTGATGGTTTCGTAGCGAACGCGGCCGCTGTCGCGCAGCATGGCGTGTTCCGGTCCCACGCCGGGGTAATCCAGCCCGGCGGAAATCGAATACGCCTCAAGCACTTGTCCGTGCGCGTCCTGAACCAGCATCGACTTCGTACCGTGCAGAACGCCGAGCGTCCCTCGCGTCAGCGATGCGCAATGTTCGCCCGTTTCCAGCCCGTGTCCCGCCGCCTCGACGCCGACCAGTGTGACGGCATCATCGTCGAGAAAGGGGTAAAATATCCCCATCGCATTGCTACCTCCTCCGACCGCCGCGACGACGCTATCGGGCAGTCTTCCTGTCTGTTGTAGCATTTGTCGGCGTGCCTCTTCGCCGATGATCTTCTGAAACTCCCGCACCATATACGGGTACGGGTGCGGCCCGGCCACGGTGCCGACGATGTAAAACGTGTCATCGACCACGGTGCTCCAATAGCGCAGAGCGGCGTTCATCGCGTCCTTGAGCGTCGCAGTGCCGGTTTCGACGCTGACGACTTCCGTGCCGAGCAGTTCCATCCGCAACACGTTCGGCTGTTGCCGCCGGATGTCCTCCGCCCCCATGAACACACGGCATTCGAAGCCGAGCAACGCCGCGACCGTCGCCGTCGCCACGCCGTGCTGACCGGCACCCGTTTCGGCGATCAGACACCGCTTGCCCATACGTTTGGCGAGCAAAGCCTGGCCGACGGTGTTGTTGATCTTGTGCGCCCCGGTGTGGGCCAGGTCTTCGCGTTTGAGCCAGATGTTCGCCGTACCGACTGTTTCGCTCAAACGTTTGGCGAAATAACACGGCGTCTCGCGCCCGACATACTGTCGTAACAGTTCGCGGTATTCGGCCCAAAAGGTGTTGGCGTTAAAAGCATCGTGCATCGCGGCGGTCAGTTGCTTGAGCGGCGAAACAAGCGTCTCACCGACGTACATCCCGCCGTACTGGCCGAAATATCCTCGGTCATCAGGTTGTGTGGTTTTCATGGTGTTAATCTCCGTTTATGATTGCATTGCGTGTATTTTCGATCAACCGTTTCACTTTGTCTATATCCTTGACGCCAGGCAAGGATTCAACGCCGCTGGAAACATCGATGCCGAGTGGTCGCGCGAGACGAATCGCTTCGGCCACATTGTTTGGCGTAATTCCGCCGGCAAGGAGTGTCGGAAATGTCCGGCAAAACGGTGCCGCGTTTGACCAGTCCCAACTCAGCCCGTTGCCGCCGGGATACAGTCCCGGTGCCAATTCAACAACATATCGGGCTTCGGGACAGGCTTCGGGCTTCGGGCTTCGGGCTTCTGGTCGGGCTCCGGGCTTCGGACTTCGGGCTTCAGGACTTGCATCGTCCGGCTCTTCCTGAAGTCTGAAGCCTGAAACCTGAAGCCTTTCCTCATGTCTGAAGTCCGAAGTCTGAAGCCTTTCTCCTAAAGCCAGAAGCCTGACACATGTCGCCGCATCGCGGACGGGCCGCAACACCCGCACATGCTTTTCGAGGAGTTCCGCTTCCGACTCTTCGCCGTAAAACTGTACGAAGTCAAATTGATGATCGCACACGTCAAGAATACGCATGACTTTTTGTGCGTTCTTGTCAACAATGAGCAACACGATTTTTTTGCCCGATGTGCCACCAGCGCAATCAACCCCGCGCAACGGCGCAATGGCACTGGTGATGTCGGCGAGTGCCGGCAAGTCAACATGCCGCTGACTCGGCGGAAAATGCACAAGCCCGATCATGTCGGCACCGAGTTCAAAACACGCCACGGCAGTTTCCGGCGAGGTGATACCGCAAATTTTGACGATCATGTAATTCTTTCCTCACACAAAGGCATGACAGTCACAGAGAGAATGTATCTTCGTGTCCCTGTGCCTCCGTGTGAAACATACCATTTCTTGCCGTTTGGAGTCTATCTTATTTTGACTGTTTCTTAATCCCGAAACCGCTCTTGCACGGCTTCGACGGTGAAATCGCCTTGGTGCATGGCGTCCATGGCGATGGCGGCGGCTTCGGCGGCGGGAAGCGTCGTCAGGTACGGCACCTTGTGCGTGACGGCGGCGGCACGGATACGGCCTTCGTCCGTTCGGGCACCCTTGCCACTGGGCGTGTTGATAATCAACGCAACGTCGTTGTTGGACATATAGTCACGAATGTTCCCGCGACCTGCCAGCAATTTGGGAAGTATCTTGACGGGAATGCCGGCTTCTTCGAGCGTTTTTGCCGTTCCGACGGTTGCGAGCAAGTGGTAACCCAAACCCACGAGTCGTTTGGCAACGGGCACAATGTGCGGCTTGTCGCGATCAGTAACGCTGACGAAAATATTACCTGTCATCGGCAGTATGTTGCCGGCGGCAATTTGGCTCTTCGCAAACGCAACGGAGAATAACTCGCTGACGCCCATGACTTCGCCGGTCGATTTCATTTCCGGCCCCAGCACGGTGTCAACACCGGCGAATTTCGCAAAGGGAAACACGGCTTCCTTGACCGAAACGTGACGCGGAATCGGGTCGTTGAGAAAATTCTGCTCCGCCAGCGTGTGTCCGGCCATGACCAGCGCGGCGATCTTTGCAAGCGGTTGTCCGACCGCCTTCGACACGAACGGCACTGTGCGGCTTGCTCGCGGGTTGACTTCGATGACATAAAGGTTAAACCGTCCGTCTTCCAGTTTGACAGCGTATTGAATATTCATCAACCCCCTGACATCGAGCATTTTAGCCAGCGTTTTGGTTGCCTCGCGGATTTCATTCACGACCAACGCGGGCAGTTTGTACGGCGGAATCGAACAGGCCGAATCGCCCGAATGAATGCCCGCCGCTTCGATGTGTTCCAGCACGCCTGCGACGATCACGTTTTCGCCGTCACCGATGGCATCGACGTCGATTTCCACCGCGTCTTCGAGAAAGCGGTCGATCAGCACCGGTCGCCCGGTCGAAACGAGAAAGGCTTCGGCGGCGAAGCGTTCCAGTTGTTTGTGGTCGTAGCAGATTTCCATCGCGCGACCGCCGAGCACGAAACTCGGACGCACGAGAATCGGAAACCCGATTTTGTCGGCCATTTCCTTTGCCTGAGCCATCGTTCGCGCAATGCCGTTGGCCGGTTGCCGCAATCCCGCTTCGCGCAACAAGTAGGCGAATAACTCGCGGTCTTCGGCACGTTCAATCGTTTCGACACTCGTCCCGATGATCGGTACGCCGGCGTTTTCGAGTCCGCGTGCGAGGTTCAACGGCGTTTGACCGCCGAATTGCACGATGACGCCGTCCGGTTGCACGCGGTCACAAATATTGAGTACATCTTCGTGTGTCAACGGCTCGAAAAAAAGCATGTCGCTCGTGTCGTAATCGGTGCTGACCGTTTCCGGGTTTGAGTTGACCATGATCGTTTCGATGCCTTGTTCCCGCAATGCGAAACTGGCGTGACAGCAACAGTAGTCAAACTCGATGCCCTGCCCGATGCGGTTCGGCCCGCCGCCGAGTATCATAATGCGGCGTTTGTCGCCCCGTTCAGGCGTTTCGTCTTCCGTTTCGTAGGTCGAATAATAGTACGGCGTCTTGGCGGCAAACTCACCGGCGCAAGTGTCAACCGCCTTGTACGTCGCA
>Ga0082212_10008725_pt1 | contig 13191 bp, 9 predicted proteins | sample TergutNt197P3_FD_71548 | JGI IMG/M metagenome (GOLD analysis project Ga0082212, IMG submission 71548) | Neocapritermes taracua P3 segment gut microbial communities from Petit-Saut dam, French Guiana - Nt197 P3 | ecosystem: Host-associated > Arthropoda: Insects > Digestive system > Gut ... | reverse complement strand
GTAACGAGAAGAAATCCGATTGGAAAACCGTTGAGCAAGTTACCTACCGGGCGTTTCGCAACGCCCCGCCAACCGGTGAAGATGATGGAAATGAGGCTCTGCTCGCTAAAAAGCTGCGAAGCCGTGCCGCGTTCGTGCCGGAACTTGATTTTGTTGCGGAGTTAAATGGATCAGTAATAGGCAACATCATGTATACGCGAAGCAAAGTAGCCGGCGATGGCGGCGAGTGGGAAACGCTCACATTCGGCCCTGTCAGCGTCTTGCCGAAGTATCAGCGGCAAGGCGTGGGAAGCGCGTTGATCCGAAAAACGCTTGAAATTGCCCATGATCTCGGATACCGGGCTGTGTTGATCTTCGGTTATGAGAGTTACTATCCACGCTTCGGGTTTAAGCCCGCTTCGGAGTTTGGCATAACGACCGCCGACGGCAAGAATTTTCCGGCTTTTATGGCTCTGCCGCTCTATAACGGTGCACTTGATGGTGTTCGAGGCAGGTTGATTTGCGATGAGGCCTACTTTTCACTTGATAGAGATGGATCGGATAAACTCAATGCAAAACTCGCCGAACCGATGGACATTGACGAATATATCGCCATGCAGTCAAAGGATGTGCAGCCTATACTGCATAAAGTCCGCGAAATCATCCGCACCGCCGTACCGGATGCTGCTGAGAAAATCTCGTGGCAAATGCCGACATTCCGGCAAGGTAAAAATCTTTTCCATTTCTGCGCTCAAAAAAACCATCTCGGTATATACCCCGGATTGGTAGAACAGCTCCCCTTTGCGGACAGGCTAGCCAAATATAAATCCTCCAAAGGCGCTATCCAGTTTCCTTACAACAAGCCGATAGATTATGAACTGATAGCAGACATTGTGAAGTGGAGGCTGGTATGAAAAAAAACTGTGCTCTGTTTTATTTAATCCGCAATTTATTCCGAAGTTTATTCCGCAATTTACTCCGAATGTGTTGTCGCGGTTTTTAAAGCTAATAATCACAGATTTGATATTCGTTTCTCCAGCTTTTTAATGCGTGATTCGAAAAGCTTTTTATTTGAATAAACACTGTCGCCTGTATAATACTTATTTTCTTTATATACCTTTCGTTGCTCTTTCACACTAAGAGTAGCATGTTCATGTAATTCAACTACTCCGAGGCCAAAATATCTTTTATACGTATCATAGGATGGCCTGTAAAATAATCATCTAGAAATCTCTGGAAATCCTCAGAAGGATTTTTGATACTATAATTTTCCACCATTCATCATCAACGCCTATCATAAACACCCTATATAATGGAGACTCAGCTATTAAGCCTTCGTGTGAACGCGAATTAAGAGAAAAAAGAGTAACGTTTCTGTTGCGTATTTATTCCACCAAATCATGAAGCCGCAATAGTGTAATAATGCTCTGCTCCCTTGTGTAGGGATTTTTTGGCGCAAAAGTGTTATTGCCGATACCATCCATGATCCCTGTGGTTTGCATTTGACCTACCGACTCAATAGCCCATGCTGAAATCTTGTTGTTATCAGCAAAGGACGCTACTTGCTTTGAGATGGGTTTATCCATAACTTCTGCCAAGCGTGATAGTATGGTTGCTGCCTGTTCCCTTGTCAATTTATCATTAGGGGCAAATTTTCCATTGCCAACACCGTTAACCACACCGACCGCTGCCATTTTTTCTACATTGATGTCTGATGTATCAATAAACTCTGTACGCTCGTTGATTCGCACACCTGTTGTTGCTTCGTATAGGATTAAAGCCAGGGCGCAAAATTCGGATCGTGTGGCGGCATTGGTATAGCTAGACTGCAGATTGTATGGTACAAACCCTGCCTCTATCGCCCTAGTTACCTGTTTTTCAGCCCAACCGGATGGCTTTTCAGTATGCATAGATGGGGTGATTACCCATTGAGATAAGGCCATTCCATCCATTATTTTAACAGGGGTATATCTGTCTTCTCTTGTGCCATCGCCAAGTTGGCCATAGTTGTTATCTCCCCAAACCCAAAGGCTTCCGTCAGTTTTGACAGCGATAGAATGATGGCCTCCAGCGGAAACAGCAATAACACCATCCATAATCTTTATAGGAGTGAGTTTTTCTTTCACTGTGCCGTCACCAATCTGTCCACTATGGTTAACCCCCCAAGCCCAAAGGCTAGGATGTATGCTGTAAAGGGTGGTTATGATACCACTACTAAAACAGCAAGGCAGACCGGCTCATTTGCAGTGAAAAGGCGCGATTGCTAGATTGGGGGTGATAAAACTTAGCCTTATGGCACTTTAGATGAAAAAAATCCCATTTAAACATTTATTGCTTTTTCTAACCTGTTATACAGGTTTTTTATTTGCGCATTAACTCCATTCCGAAGGTTTTGAATAGGTTTATACCACCCTTCACCAAAAAAGCAAATAAACACAAACCCGCACCTAAAAGCCTTACTGCTTTTTACCTCTGCTTTTATATACATTGTACTGGTTTTTACAGCGAGGGCTACAGAAGGCAGCGTTAGGATGAGTGGCGGCAAATGCTTTTGTGCAATGCTTACAACAGCGAAGAGGTTTCTCGTCATCAGTCAGCATAAAGCTGAACATCATTTGAATACCAAGCATCAACGAATGAAAATCCCAAACGATGGTAGGCTTATTCAGCAAAGCTATATGATAAGTAGGAGAAATGCCGCCAAAAGCAGCCATCCCCTGCCGATATAAGTCGCGTGTTGTATCGTCAATTTTATCATAATCCTCGTAATAAAGAAAACTTGACATGAAGGAAAACGCCAAATCCCTGAACTGTTTTGTTAGCCAATCATATCGCTCGGCATATTCCCTTTGAAAACTCATATTAAGAGCCAGCGGCTTATTATCCATAGTCATAGCTAGCGCCATCATTTCCTTATCGCTATTTATATTCCAGCGTATTTCACCTTTGCTTTTGGATAAATCCAATTTATCAAAGGGGAAAAAGAGCATTGTATAGTCTTGCACTGGCATGGATTCCTCTTTTATGAAATGGTTTTTGGGTAAATAGACAGCATCATAGTCCATAAAATTAGGTGTGGTTGGCAAAGCGGTCATAAATCCCAATAATCCATATTCAGAAATGAAATCCATTATTGCCGTTTGGATTTTTTCGCTTGGTGAGCGGCTCATACATAGTAACCCCACATTAAGAGCATCAACCACCATTGCCTCAGCGTTTTTCAACGGGTCATAAATGGATGGTTTAGCTTTCGGTGCAGGTGTAATATATAGCACTTCGCTATCAGCTTTCTTTAATTCATATTCACTGTATTTCACCCAATGGGAACTGGTTTTTTGAAATAGATTATTCATGCTACCTCCAATGTGTAACTCTAATTACGCATTTATATATTACAATATTATCACCCGTCCTTGCTGTTGTCAAGGGCGGGTTTTTTGTTTGTCATACCATTCAAGAAATTCCCGCTTTGCAAGAGTCATTTGCGGCAATCCGATAGTTATTTGTTCTCTAATCAGCGGAGCCAGTTTATCCCGAATAGAATTGAACGTAGCGGCCAATAACTTGCGTATAGCACGGTCTGTATTCTCCTTGTAACAGGCAATTTGCTGTGCAGTGCAGAGCCGTACCGCGCTAAAAAACAGGACTTCTTTTTGCTTATCAGAGAGGTTTCTAACAAGGACAGATATATCCTGATCCTCAATAAGCTGCCACATCTCATAGGCATTATCAAAAATCATAGAGATAAAATCGCCTTTTAAAGCCTCTCTCCAAGCTGGATGGGAGATCGGCACGGGAAAGATAATGCCATCTTTGTATCCAGCCTCAAGTGTCTTTTCATCCCGCCCTATTTCGTGATATCGCTCCTTACGCTCTCGGTTTTTGTCCAGATGATCCCACTGAGCTATAACAGCCTTAAAATCATCTCTTGTTCGTGCAGAGTCTTCCATACGGGCGAGAGCTTCACGCTTTACATCCCGGATTAATTGTTCCCGTTTCAAACTCTCACCCCGCTTTCCGAATTGTAAAAAATATATTAAGAATTTTTCTAAAAAGGTTCCGTTTTACCCTTGTTTTTTCTCCTATTAGTGAGGGAGTAATCTTATATTAGACTCAATAGATTACTTCTAACAAATTTGAAGGGGTGAAAACTTATTCTATGGAAATCGCAGCCATCAACTGATTACGTTAGCCGGAACAAATTTAATAAACACAATTATTTTGCCTTGAAAGGAGCCAGTCAATGCAAACAGTTACAGACAAAACAGAGCAGCCACATGAGCCGAAAATATTCACCAAGCGGATCGGCTCCACCAATTACAAAGTTACTGTCTATTTCAGTAATACCAGCTACGAAACTATAAATGACAAAGTTATCAGGTTAATTAAGAATGACGTGAGTAGAAAGGCGGCAGGATAGTGAGAAAATTAATAAAATCCGGCTGGACTTCTCCGCCTGTTTGTGGTAGAATGATCTTACTGCAAATGAGCCGTCTGCCTGGAAGGAGTATTTTATGAACAGGCAGACAGTCAACGAAAAAATTACTGCTCTTTATTCCAGGCTAAGCCGTGATGATGAAGCTATCGGCGATAGCTTATCAATCCAAAACCAAAAGGTAATGTTAGAAAAATATGCCGCCCAAAACGGCTTTTCTATCATTGCCCATTTTAGTGATGATGGGTTTTCCGGCGGAAATTTTGACAGGCCAAGCTGGAAACAAATGATTGCCGAAATTGAAAAAGGAAATGTCGGGACAGTAATTTCCAAAGATATGTCGAGAATTGGCCGCGATTATTTGCAAACCGGCTTTTTTACAGAAGTTTTCTTCCGGGAAAAAGGCGTCCGATTTATCGCCATTGCCAATAATATCGACAGTCAAAACCGCGAGAGCGGCGAGTTTGCCCCATTCCTGAATATTATGTCAGAATGGTATCTGCGTGATATAAGCCGCAAGGTTAAGGCCGTAATGAAGACGCGAGGTATGGATGGAAAACGGCTGACATTTTCCCCTATTTACGGTTATATGCTTGATCCCAATGACAAAAATAAATGGATAATTGACCCCGAAGCCGCCGAAGTAGTACGCCGCATTTTTGCGCTGACGGTTGAAGGGAAAGGGCCAACTGTAATAGCACGGATACTTGCAAATGATAAAGTTGAACGTCCCTCATATTATCAGTTCACAAAAGGGATCGTAAACAGGGAACATGCTGACCACTCTAACCCGTATGCATGGAGTGGAACCACCGTGGCTCATATTCTCAAAAAACCCGAATATATTGGACACACGGTAAACTTTCGCACCTATAAAGATTCCTATAAAGATAGGCAGTCGAAGGAAAACCCTAAAGATGAATGGCTGATTTTTGAGAATACCCATCCCGAGATTGTTGACCGCGAAACTTGGGAAGTGGCACAACGTTGCCGAAAAACCGTCCGGCGTACTGATAGTATCGGAGAAGCAAATCCGATGACGGGATTGGTATTTTGCGCTGACTGCGGGGCGAAGCTGTATAACCACAGAAGCCGGTGCTCAAAACAATATGTGGATAAAAACAGTAGGATAATAAACAGCCGCCCCAGAGATGAATATAATTGCTCGACATACACATTGGCCGACAGGCGTTATGATAGCAAATGCACCCCCCATTATATCCGGACTGTTGTATTGCGGGAACTCGTGCTTGACGCGATAAAATCTGTGAGCGGTTTTGTAAAATCCAGTGAAGCAGAATTTATCCGGCAAGTCCGCGAAGCCTCGGCGATACAGCAGGAAGAAACGGTGAAAGCGCATAAAAAAAGGATTGCTAAAGAGCAAAAACGGATCACTGAGCTGAATACACTGGTACGCCGGATTTACGAGGACAATGTGAACGGCAAACTGACCGATAAACGCTTTGAACTCCTGTTTCAGGAATATGAGCGGGAGCAATGCAAATTGGAGCAATCCATCACGCAATTGCAAGCGGAGCTGGACAGTTTTAGCGCCGATACTGTCAAGGCCGATAAATTTATTGAGGTAGTGAAAAAGCATACTGATTTTTCTGAACTGACCCCACAGATGATAGCGGAATATATTGAGAAAATTATTATACACGAAGCGGACAAATCGAGTGGTGAACGCGAACAAAAAGTGGATATCTACCTGAATTTTATCGGTAAGTTCGATGTTCCAATGCCGGAACCCACACCGGCAGAAATCGCTGCTGAAGAAAAGGCGCGGCGGAAACGAATACAGCTACGAGAGGCCCAACGCCGGTATATCGCCAAGAGAAAACAAAAAGAGCAGGAACAAAGCTCATAAACAGGCCACATCGGGCGGCTTACTTCATCAAGCAAGCCGCCTTTTTGTATGCAAAAATGAAAGGAGAGATTTCAAATGGCAAAGACCACAACAGAAAAAATTGAAAACCTGCAAGAGCAAATCGAGCAGCTTGAAAATCAGAGAAAAAGGCTGCTTCAACAGCAAAAAGAACAGGAGCGCAAGGACAGGACGAAACGTCTTTGCAAACGTGCCGGACTTCTGGAAAGTATGTTGCCGGAGACGATACCGCTCACGGATGAGCAGTTCAAAATTTTGCTTGAAAAAACCCTGCTGACAGACTCCACTCGTAGAATATTAAGCGAATTAAAAGCAGGGTAAATCAACTATGTTGCTATATATACTGTGGGAACAGCAACAAAAGGTGGCATAGAGGGGAGCAGAAACGAAAGTAACAGCACAGGGGTAACGGACTAAAGAGCCCTACCCTTGCTTTAGCAAGGGCGCACTTATACACCCTAACGGGTGCCGTGCGCCCTGCCGGGGGCTTTTTGCGCCTATCGGCGCAAAATCGGGGGAATGCCTTCCCCCGAACCCCTTTGCATACATGGTGGTAAGGATTATCCCAAAAGCGGGAATAATCCTTACCACCATAAAACTATAAAAGCTGTTTCGGTACTGGAAACATCGGTATCATGGTGTTTACCATCCGCAGCTTCCAAAGTCAGTTGTACGATTTTTTCGTACAACTGACTTTGCTTTTATCTTGCCTTTTAAGTCACTCCAATATCGCCGGGGATTATCTGTGCCAGTAAATATTTTAACCACAATAAAGAATTATACACAATCCAAGATTGGAAGGAGTGAGGTCTATAGCAATTTATCATTTGGGAATAAAAATAATCAGCCGGGGCAAAGGCAAGTCGGCAGTTGCGGCAGCAGCTTATCGGGCGGGTGAGAAAATTCTGAACGAATATGACGGATTGGTACATGACTACACTCGTAAAGGCGGTGTTGTCTATACAGAGATTTTATTGCCCAGTCATGCGCGGTCTGAATATTTAGACCGCACCGTTTTGTGGAATGCAGTGGAGAAAATAGAGAAAGCGAAAAACTCTCAATTAGCGCGGGAAATTGAGCTTGCACTACCTGTGGAATTATCGCAGGTGCAGAACATTTCCTGCGTTCGTGAATATGTAAAGCGGCACTTTGTTGAAAAAGGTATGTGCGCCGATGTATGTATACATGATAAAGATGACGGTAATCCTCATGCCCATATCCTCTTGACAATGCGGCCAATTGATCTTTCCGGCGAGTGGAGCGCGAAATCCAAAAAGGAATATATTCTTGACAATAACGGTGAGAGAATCCGGCTCAAAAGCGGTGAATATAAAACACGAAAAATTAACATTATGGATTGGAACGATCAGGATAAGGCTGAGGAATGGCGGGCGGCATGGGCTGACGTTGTAAACATAGCTTTGGAAAAGCAAAACATAACCGAAAGAATGGATCACCGCTCCTATGCCAGACAAGGCATTGAGCAAATCCCGACTGTCCATTTAGGTGTTGCCGCTTTCCAAATGGAGCAACGCGGTATTGTCGCCGAGCGTGGCAGTATAAACAGAGAAATCAAGGTTTCAAATCAGCTTTTAGGCCAACTCAGAGTGCGCATCAGCAAGCTCCAAGTTTGGCTTAAAGAGGAAATGGAGAATAGTACACCGCCTACCCTTGCCGATGTAATTCAAGATATACTTACGCGACGGGCTCAGGCAACTAAACCAAACCGCTATCATACTACAAGTAATCCAAAAGCGGTGGCGAATATGCTCAACTTTTTGACGCGCAACGGAATCATGGATATGGCAGGACTAGACAAACATTTTAAAGGCATGATGGAACGGCAATTTATCATCTTGGACAAATTGAAACCTATTGAGCGGTGGCTTCAAGTTGTGGATGAGAATATCAACCAAGCCGGAAATTATTTGCAATTCCGCGATATTTATAGGGAATATAAACAGCAAAAGCCGAAAAAACAGGAAGCATTTCGTAATGAACACCATAGAGAAATCACGCTTTATGAAAATGCCGAGGGCTACCTCAGAAGAATTATGAACGGCAATAATACCCTATCAATAAAGGATTGGAAAGCGGAGCGTGACAAGCTGACCATCGCGAGAAACAAGCTCAATCGAGAATATGTTACGCTAAAAGATGAGGTAAAGGAAGTCGAACAAATTCGCTATAATGTTTACAACATTCTACGCCGTGAAGCGAAGGAAAGGCAAGCACAAAGGGTTCGGGATATGGAAAGATAGTTTATGTCAAGACGGGCGTTTTTTCGCCCGCTTTTTAATTTTGCAAAGGAGCTGATTTTTTTGACGACTTATAGTTATGTGAGGGTATCAGCGGTCAGCCAAAACGAAAATAGGCAGCTTGATGCGATGGAGGCACTAAATATTCCACACGAACATATCTTCATAGACAAACAGAGCGGAAGAAATATGGCACGCCCGGGGCTACAAGAATTGCTTGCGAAAATCAAACGCGGTGATATCGTTGTGGTAGAATCTGTCAGTCGTTTCGCCCGCAATACAAAGGATTTGCTTGACCTTATTGATAAGCTCACGTCAAAGGGCGTCGAATTCGTCAGTCAGAAGGAGCATATAGACACGACGACACCCTCGGGGAAGTTTATGCTTACCGTTTTTGGTGCAGTATTTGAGTTGGAGCGCGGATATATTCTGCAACGCCAGCGTGAAGGTATTGCAGCAGCCAAAGCACGAGGTGTGCGCTTTGGTCGCCCTGTCAAAAAGCCCCCTGAAAATTTCACCGCTTTGGTGAAACAATGGGAGCGGGGGAAACTGCCGATTTCAGAATTATTAAAGCAAACTGGCCTAAAAGAGGCTACGTTTTACAGGCGTTTAAGAGAATATCGTTTATCAAAAAGAAAATAGCAAGCTATCAAAAAGTGTACCTTTTGATAGCTCGCTACTGCATATAAAGATACCATAAATTACCTTATCATGTCAATATTCTATGTTAAATTTTTTTACATATTCCACAATAACTCTCACAAATTTTCCCGAAGTGAGCAATTCGATAGCTACGGGAGGCTAATATCAAAAGGTACACTATGTGATAGTTTGCGGAACAAGCTGATTGTAGTGATAAGGTTATGGCCTCATAGGGCAAAACGCTTAACCATGTTGTGGCAACAAGCTGAAAAGATTGAACCTTGGCAACAGAATAAAATGTATTGGAGGATTATTCATCATGAAAAAAGTGCTATTATCAGTGCTTGTACTGGCGATGCTATTCGCATTTACTATTCCTGCAATGACTGCGGAACAAGAGGTGGCAATACCAGCAATACCCACGTTGACAGCAAGTTCTGGTTCAGTAACTGCTACCACAGCGGTACTCAATGGTACTATTGCCAATACCGGCGGCGAAACAATAACTGAACGTGGGTTTTATTATCGCAAGGTATCAGATACTTCGGCCCAACGACGTGTTGTATATACGTCGAGCAACCAATTCAGTCTAACAATTACTGGACTTACCCCTAACACACAATATGTTTTTCGAGCCTTTGCCGTAAATGCTTCGGGAGAAGGACAGGGTCCGAGAGCGGACCTCCCTGGAATAACTTTCTGGACGCCTCCTTCGAAGCTACCCCCGCCTACATCCTCGGAATTAACATATAATTCAGTTAGAATTAGCTGGGGTTCAGTCCCAAATGTAACTGGTTATATTGTAAGAAGGAATGGGATTGAAAAATACTATGGAAGTGGTACAGGCTTTACGGATAATGATCTGCAGCCCGGTACAACCTATTCCTATACGTTATGCGCTGGTCATGGTGATGGCTCAAACTTCTCGGTACCCAGTGATCCTTTGGTTGTTACGGCTCCAAGAAATGATCCGTACATAACAATCAGCCCATATACATGGAACCCTGCGTCTGAAGGTGGTTCTCGTAACTTTACTGTAAGTACCAACCAATCATTCTGGACTGTGGATACGCCCTTGCCTACCTGGCTTCGTCGTACTATTGATGGAAACACACTTACGCTTTCTGCTGACCCAAACACTTCCACAAGTACCCGATCTTATACCGTAACACTTAGAGCGGGTACAGCATCATGCACAGTAGGCGTTACCCAAGCAGGTTCAGTCGCCAGCAACTATCTGACTGTAGAACCGCTCTTTTGGGATCCACCCGCAGAATCAAGCACGGCTAACTTCTCTGTTAGCAGTAATCAGGATTGGGTTATTACCAGCGGCTACCCGGCTTGGATAACTGCGACAAAAGTCAATAACTCAACGCTTAGACTTTCCGTAACAGAGAATAACACAGGTTCCAGCCGTTTTGGGCAGTTGGTAGTCAGTACACAAGCACTTTCGCGGACAATAAATGTCACACAGGCTCCGCAGGTAGCTACCCCAATTGTAACCAATCTCACAGCGACTCCAACAATCGGTTCTACATCTGAAAGTTTTTACTTTTTCGCGGAAGCAAATGAGGCTACCAAAATAGTGGAGTTTTGTCAACAGCGCGAAGGAACGACCGAAATCGTACATATGGGATACAGAACAGGTAGAGACTCATCAAATAGATTCGATACGGCCGGTTTTCCTTTCGCTCCGCGCGGCACATATACGATTTATGCATACCCCTGCGATGCCAGTTATAAGCGGATCGATACGCCAGGTAGCTTTAAGACAATCACAATAACAGTAACAGCACAAGCTGGGAATGTCGAAATAACAGTTCCAAACAGCGCTACATGGCCATATTCGATAAATACTATGTATGAGTATTACTGGACTCCTGTTTTTAATGCAGACAGCTATCAGTGCAGAGTTATTGTGTTATCGGGGAACCCAAACCCCAATAGTGAAAGCGAGCCGGCAATAGAAACCTTACTTAACGATACATTCTATAATGTATTAAATACCAATCCCGAGAAAGCTTCTTTTAATATACCAAACAATAGTTCACTATCGGGTAATTGGGTCAAGCTCTATGTTCGGGCGCAAAACACAGATGGATTAAATGGTTTAGCTGATTTTAGGTATATGCAGATAAAGCCGTTGACTCCAGGCACACCAGCTTTATCTTATGCAAATAAAGAGGTCACAATAAGCTGGGGAAAAGTCGATAGCGCGGCTTTATATAGAATATATAGAGCGACCTCCCAAAATGGGCTATACAACAGTATTGGCACATCGCGCTCAGGTGAAACAAGCTATAGCGATGGCAGCGTGTCGGCAGGTACGACATACTACTATAAAGTAGCTTCTATAGCAAAATCAACATCATTAGTCGATTCACGGATTTTGTGCAACGGGGCTGAGGGGGATCAGTCTCAGGCTAATAACATAAAAATTCCAACAGACACGGCAGATTTTGTGATAACACTTCCAGCGACAAATATAACTCCTAACAGCGCAAAACTCAATGGAAGCGTACCGAGATATGCAAATGAACAAACAACCTACGGGTTCATATATGGAACCAATCCAAATCCACAACCTACGAACTCCGCCGTAATAAGAGGTAATGGAGGAGTGGGCAGCACTGGTAATTTCGATATTAACGTCGATCTTACGCCTAACAATACATATTTCTTTAGAGCTTTCGCGCATGATTGGGATTCTGGTGTAGATATTTATTCAGATGTAGTTCAACGCTTTACGACGGGGGATGCGCCGCCATACCCGAAATCCGTTGCCTTTAATCCGTTATCGTACACAGCAACTATCCCCGTAATAGGAAGCCCACCAGTGGTTGTTCCGATTTCAGCAAAAGTTAGAGACCAATACGGTAATGTCATGCCTCAATTTCAACCAACATATCTAATCAATGGTTACAGTATAGGAGTTTCTGTATATAGCGATAAAGAAACTGTTGAAATTGATACCAATGCTGAAGAAGGAATTGTAATCATCAGAGCTACATTTGGTGAAGGTAGTAATAGAATAGTCGCAGATGCGCCTTTGACATTAACAAAGCCCGACCCAATAAACGTCACTATTAACTTATATGCCCCCTCTAGCTCCAATACTTACATAAAAATTGCAGAAGATGCGGCATACCCTTTTAAAAAAACCTTCAACCAACAGATGAATGTTAGACTTAGAGATACTGTTAACTTAAGTACCTTGCAAACCGTCCAGTGTGTACTATATCAGTCCGACATTCACCCAAGGTGTAACTTACCATCGTACCATAAAGATTTTGAAAATATGGGAACTTTTAGTATCTTAAAAGATTACTATGAAGCTGTCGATTTACAAAACTATTTGTTAGGAAAATCTGGAAACGGTCTGCATACGTTGTTTGTTGATTATTATTTTTATCCAGGAGTTTCGCTCAGTGGTAATTTTATAAAAGAGGGATGCATTACTCAATCTGGTTCCCCAGATGTCAATAAAGGTGCCTTAGGTTTGACGTTTGGTAATCCTGGCCCTCCAAATAATTACTCCGCAGTCTGCAGCACAACTTTAAAAGACCGAAATGGTACAAATGTGCTTCCGTTTCGCACCTTACAGCATGAGTGGTCACATAGCTATGGAGCTACTATTGACTCTTATGATCTCGGCAAAGGGGATCCCGATAAATGCAAACCCCCTTGCATTATGAATGGAGATTATATGGATGATGATACTCCTCAGCCAAGCGTTTGGTGTGAAAGATGTAAAAATATTGTTCAAGCAAACCGAACAAAATGGTAATAAATTAAAGAAGGAGGCTAATTGATCATGTTGAAAAAAACCTGTTTGTTATTAATTATAATGTTCCTTTTTCTTTCCGCTTGCTCAAACGATTCTTTGGAAGTATCCAATGTCGATCCAGATGGATCAGAGCAAACTCAGCCTAATATTTTTCCATCGGTGCCTATGCCCTATAGTTATGAAAATGAAGATGAGCTTTTAG
>Ga0082212_10008724_pt1 | contig 13192 bp, 10 predicted proteins | sample TergutNt197P3_FD_71548 | JGI IMG/M metagenome (GOLD analysis project Ga0082212, IMG submission 71548) | Neocapritermes taracua P3 segment gut microbial communities from Petit-Saut dam, French Guiana - Nt197 P3 | ecosystem: Host-associated > Arthropoda: Insects > Digestive system > Gut ... | reverse complement strand
TAGTTGTCAGATGTAACGAAATAATAATTTAAAAAATCAAATAAGTGAATAAAAAATGAGAAAAGTAAATTTTATTTGGGCAATCCCCTTGTTCTTAATACTGACAGGGTGCGGAGAAAAAAGAAGACCTATTAGCGAAAGCGATGATTTTATTACGGTTGATGTAACAAAGAAGTATCCCGAAAAGGAGCTGATTCTTCAGAATTTTTTTGATGTGGAATACACCGCGTTAGAAACGAATGACGATTTTTTGTGTCAGGGGGTCGTACTTGCCGTTGGACATAATGTTATACTTGTTAAGAATCAACTAAACGATGGAGAACTGTTTATTTTCGACAGAAAAGGCAAGGGCTTGAGAAAAATCAACCGTAAAGGTCAAGGAAGTGAAGAATATATAAGTATTCCAGAAATCACTTTAGATGAGGACAATAACGAAATTTTTATTAATAACTTTAATCGGATATTGATATATGATTTGTTTGGAAACTTTAAAAGAAAAATTTTGCACGCCGAAGGCTATAGTTATAGAAGTATTGATAATTTTAACACGGAATTTTTAATTTGCAATAATTCTTCTTTTGATAATGAAGAAGAAACAGAGAAAACACCGTTTGTTCTCATTTCAAAACAGGATGGAAGCGTTATAAGAGACGTTCAAATTTTTTCTCAACAAAAAATACCAACTACAAAAAAAATAAATCATAATGGCTTCACAATTGTTGGATATGGTACTAATTTCCCATCCACATCCGTTGTATGGTGTCACGACAGTTGGATACTTACAGTTTATTCATCCGATACAGTATTTAGATTTTTCCCCGACCAAAGCATGGCGCCTTTTATGGTAAGAACGCCGTCAATAGAATCCAATAACCCCGAATCATTTTTATCGCCGACAGTACTTACAGAGCGCTGTTTTTTTCTGCAAACAATAAAAATGGAGCCTGAAGTTCAAGGTTCGACTCCGGCTGACGCTATTCTAATATATCCGCAAACACATTTGATGTTCGACAAGCAAGAAAAAACAATATACGAATATACGGCATATAATGATGATTACAGCAATAAAGTAACGGTTGATATCCTAAAATGAAGTCGTAAAGTTATAACTATGTCAGTTTTTTGATTTTGAACTTTTCCATGATGTCCTTTTGAGTTTTGGAACATTCGGAAGTAAAGGGTTCAATATCGGGTGCGGCAATTCGTTTTATTTTCGATAATTCTTTCAAGAGTTCTGTTACTGAATATTTTTTGAACATATCAAGTTCTCTCATCACTTTTGTAATTTGTTGATAAAGAATTGTTGCAATAAATTTCACAAAAAGCCGTCCTTCCGAAGTAGTTTTGGAGTGAGAACGCAATCTGTTCGTATTCAATTCATTTTTAGTTGTGTCAAATATTTTTTCGACCATATCCTTATCTCTGTAAAAAGATAATATTTCTTCCTTCAACAAATTTGGCTTATTGGTGATAAGGATAAAGAAACCTGACTTTAAAAGATATTCATTTATGTTTGTTTCATTTCTCACGAATGTCTTATTGACGCCGTCATATCTAAAATATTTTTTGTAACTGTTCGGGATTTCCTGATTCAGAAAAGTTTCAAATGCCTCTTCGTCATCATATTTACTTTTCCTGATTTTCGATTCGCAGGCCATTAATTTCGAATAAAACAAATGTCGCAGATCAACTTCCGCTTTTTCATTGAAGAAGACGTGCGCAGTAAAATCATGTCCATTGATTGAAGCCGGAACGGCTTTGTGAAACAATATTTCTTCGTTACACTGAAACATGTATGGCAGATTTTTAATGTCTGAATTGTTCGTTATCAATTCTTTTGAAAGTTTCAAGCTGAACGGAAGCGGAATGATTAACGATAAATTTCTGTCACTCTTTATCAGTTCCGAAATATTCGATACACTGAAAAATCCCCTGTCCATGATCAGAAATAAATCTTGTAAATGGTATATATTCAGATATTTAATGAAGTTTTTAATGGTTGTCACGTCAACAATACTGCCCGGAAAAACAGTATAGAAAAAAGGAAGTCCGGTTTTTTGGCAACATACCATACCAAGGTTTATTTGAGGAAGATTTTCCCTGTCACGGTTGTAGCCCCACTCTACGAATTCATTGTTCGTTGAATAACTTGAAAACGAAGTAATATCATAATAAATACCGTGTTGAGGATGTAGGCTTTCAATCCATTTTTTCGTGAATTTCATTTTGCTCTCTTCATCGCTGCCGAGTGTGAAATGCAAAGATGACACGTCGGAACTATACATCGTTTTTACATCTGCAAAGTAATGCTCGTCTTGGAAATGATGCAATAAATAATTTTTTGATTCGCCTGTAATTTCATAGAACGCATTCAATAATATCTCTTTATAATGATCCGGATAGCATTCTTTTAAAACATCATACAATCCGACTGATTTTGCAATCTCTTCAAGAAAGAAGATGTTTCCGTAATTTTTTGAAACTGTCCGAGCCAATATTCGTTTTAATTTTTTTGACCCGGCTTTTTCCTTCGGCCCCAAATAAACACTTTTTTGACGAGCCTGTTTTTTGTCTTTGTCCCAATAGGATTCTACTTTGTAGCAATAAATATGCCCCCTGATTTTTCTTTCAATGATGTACGACATAGTGATAACTTAATTATAACGATGCAAAGGTAGCAAAAATAAATAACGTGCAAATAAAATTGAAAATATTTTTTACAAATATTTTTTTTACTTTGCCTGTATGTGCTGTTTATCAATCGTATATAATTAAGCGCCCATGACGATTTTATTTATTTTTGAAAATTATGGCGCAAGAATAAATCAATTTAAAGCATAGTTATAACTTTGAAGGTTCATTTTAGGCTGTAAGTATGTGTATAAAAATACGCCCCATCTTTTTCATCGTCTGTTGCATTTTGCCAAAACTTTTCGCAAACATTTCTAATTTTTGCATCGGCATGTTTTGGTGATTTTGTTTCCCACATTGCAGCGTCTTTTCTTTCTTGCGTGTAGGCGCTTTTATCAAATTTTACGGTGTGCTTTTTTGCGTCCCTCTTTGCCTTTTCAGCCTCTAATTTCGCAACCTCGTTATTCAGCGCCAGCGTCTTTTGCTTCAACGCTGCAATCGGCGCATTGCCATTCAACATCGCATTCAGCTCGGCAACCATCCCCTTAACCTTGGTACTCTTTGTCGAACCCGCAAACAGCATGGCGTTAGAAACGCTCGCCTGTACGTTCTCTTTCTCAATTAAATATTCAACCTTTTCAAGCCGTTTTTGATATGCTTCTTTAGCAACCGCCCACGTATCGTACTTTTTGTTATCCGCTACCCAATTAATTTCATATTCCAACTTCGCAGCCTGCTCTTTCAGCGACAAATTGCTCCAACCCGCAAGTTTCTTTTCAACAGCATCATACACAGTCTGTATTGCAGACATATTATATTTAGATTTCAACCCTTTCACATCGACAAGTAACGCTTCAAGCCTGTTTACTTCTCGCCTTTTGTCCCATGCCTCCTTAACCTCAACCTTATGATTCAATTTTTTCATCAGATCATCGACCGCCGAAATGCTTGCGCCTTTCTGAATTTCTGCCCTTATTTTATCGACAAGACCGGAAATAACATCACTATCATTACTGTATTTTGTATCAATATCTATCAATTGTCCTTCATACTTCCGACCGGCAACCCGCGTATTCCACCTCGATTGAATATCCGCCTTTTGTTCCGCCGTCTTGACCGGCTTCTTCCGTCCGCCGGTTGCAAACCTCAACCCCTCCGACAAATCACCGTTTACAAAGTTATCCTTAATAAAATACGGCGTCGACGCCCATCCGTCCTGCTTCGCCTCATTCGCCGACACCCAGTCCTTAAACCCCTGCGGAACATCCGTAACCTCATTCTTTGCCGTCAGCTTCTTATACGCCTCGCCATACAGCGCGCTCCGCAAATCCGACAGTTCCTGCGCATCAAAATCATCTGCGTCTTTCAGAATCGGCGTCGTATAGCACATGCACTGCGGATGCCACCCCTTAAAAACAAAATCCTTTGGATACTTCCCCTTTAATTTTTCACACAACTTGCACTCGAACACATGCTTCCGGTTAGCCCTGTGAACCTCGAACCCGACAATAAAATCCAACTGCTCCATCCGCTTATGGTCTGATTCCCTGTACGACATGTTTACCTCCGTCCGCGTCAGCCGCATCGCGTTCTTATACGACGACCTGTATACCCCCTGACCCGGATGAAACGACTTTGCCGCTTTTGACAACTGCAAATTCCCGCGTTTGTCCCGAACACGCCGAAACAGCCTGTCCGGCTCCTGCAGGTTTTGACGCAAGTCACGCGACAACTGCTGCGCGCTCCGACCCTCGCCAAGTCCTGCATCCAGCCCCTGTTCTATCTGGTCTTTAAACTGCCCGGTATACTTCCACACCCTCTGCGACAGATTCATCCCGTTCACCTTGCGCGCCTGAAAAGCATTCAAAGCGTCCAGATTCCTGTCCTGCATCCCATCAAGTACCTTTTTACTCAATTTCGACGTATCCATGATGGAAGCAATAAACGCATCGTTTTTTTTGTTCGCGTAAAGCCACTCCTTGCGCGACCCATCCGAAACAACCGCCTTAACATCACGAGCCAGTTTCGACACAATCTCAACGACCGCCGCCCGTGTATTCGGGTAATCGGCAAACGTAAACGGCTTGTCCGGATCAACCTTTTCCTTTGCAGCAATAGCAGCTATTTCAGAGATAGCCCTTGCAAACAGCGCATCAACCGCCGCCGCGTACTGCTCCGTATGCTGAAAATGCCTGCCGTCAAATCTCTGAAACGAAATCCCGCTTACCGTCGTATCGTCTGCCATCACATAAGGCTGTTACTCATTATTATAAGGCTCCCCAATCACAAACGACCTTTCCTGCTCCTGCTGCTCTAAAATCTTCGCGTATGTATCCTGCGGCTTATTTGTCAACCCCGCCTTTTCAATGGATTCCTCATGCGAAATAACCGCCTTATTTCCGTTTGCCGTCAGCCAGTAATTCAGCTCGTCAATCTCGCTCGTAAGCATGTACGGCGTTATTTCCGGCTCAATGTCTAATTCCTCGCATTCCGATTCAAGCGCAACGTTAAAACGCCTGATGAACGCCTTTATCACATTCACCCGCCGTTGCAGATACTCGTCAAATATTTCCTTCTTGTCCTGCACCTTCAAATGCGCATCCATGAACAGCAGCTTCAGCGAAATACCCGACATCGCCCCAAGACCCTTTACAGCATCAAACGAAATATCGGGCGTCTGCGTAATCGTATAAATCATCCGAAGCAGCGTTTCAATTTCAAGTTTGACCGATTCCGGCGCATGAGACCACGACACATATTCCATCTTGGAACCTTCCTCGCCCTGTATCACCGCGCCCGATTCACCCTTCTTTGCCCACCCTTGAATTGTGCCGGTAACAAACAGCTTAGGCGAAGCATGATAATCATTCGTATCCGCAAAATTTGAAAGCAACGTTTCAAGCCTGTCAATAAGCGAATCCACATCCTGCGTTTCAAACTGCTCCTGAAAGCCGTAAACAACCGGTATCTTCCCGATTGCTATTTCCTTCGGGTACCCTTCCGCCACCTCATAACCGCTTTCAGTCCTCACCCACAGCCAGTGTTCGGTGTCTGTATAAGTTTCAAAGTAATCAACATTCTTTTCGTCGTCCTCCTTTTTGCTGAACGCACGCGAAAATGCAAGCATGTCGCCCGTATCGTCAAAATAAGGATATAGCGTATCTCCATGCGCCGGAGAAAACAGCGCGCACCTCAACTTGAATTTTGATTGAAAACCATATATGGAATTTGGTTTTTCAACCGGATACCATAATTCAGCACACTCCTTATAACCGAAAATTGACCTGGCAACCTTCCTGTTGACAGAATTTGACTTGTTGTCATTCAAAATACGTTTTAACGCATTTAATATCAACATGTCATTATCGCTTTCCGGCGTCGCGTTGTATAGTACCGGATTCCCGAAGCAAAACGATACAGCCCGTTTGACGATTAGTTTCTGAATAGCAAGTTTAATCCGGGCAACATTTTCCGTCCTGTATTCCGGCGCCTTCTTGTTATCATCATCATCCACGTCGACCCTCACTTTCTTGTCCGGCCTCTTTACCCTGTTCATTATATTGTGCAATTCCGGCTCCAGCGCCTTGCGCGCCTTGTCCGTATCCGGCAACTGCATATTACGTCGCGATTTAAGCTCCTGAATAATCTTATCGACGCTTTCCTGCTTAAAAATTTCCTGTATTGTCATATTTCATATATTATAGTGATACATTAATAACCAAATAAACCGGCAACATCCTGTTCCGACCGTTTCCTGCGCTTTTCCACGCAACCTGTCAGCGCGTCCGGCGCATCGTCGTACGGATTCTTTCCCACTTTCAAGTAGCCGGTGATCGCATTGTGAAATTCCGGAAACATCCGTTCCCATCCCTGCGGCACAAACGTAAGGTTTTGCACAGCCGCCGAATGTGAAAATATCCTTACTTCCTTGTTCACGGTCTGATGAAACCATCTGAACGATGTTTTGTTATTTTCCATCAACCGGCATTGTTTCTCAACAGCCCGTGCAAAACCGCGCCCGCCATTGTTGGATTCCACAACGCACTCCTTTACCAAATGTTTGGACAGCATCCTTGCAAGCGCCGGTTCAGTATATTCCATAGGCCGTTGCGTGTACATCACATCAACAATATAGTTTCCAGTTTCCGTTTCATCGTAAACAACGGCGCAAAGATAATCCGCTCCCGTGTCAGCCGTATCAACGTATGCTTTTCTGATGCAGTATTTTGATGCCGGTTTGACTGCATATTCCGTAAAACCGGATTCATACATCAGACCCTCGCTCGGCTTTGGCTCCTGCTGGTACAGCGATTGAAACACATGCGGATTACGCAACCTTATCAACTGCAACTTTTCAAGCGAATGTCTCTCCGGCCACAAAGCCTCCCCTTCGTTCCTTGAATCATATTCTGTCGGCTCGCCCTCCTTTACAGCCCGATATACCACAACGACCCACCCGTTTGGATTCTCCACTTCATCGTAAACACCCTGCTGCCTCAACAGGGTACCTGCCAAATCATCTTCATGCCACCTTGTAAATACTATCAACTGCTTGCTGTCGTTATGCAATCGCGTTTCCGCAACCGTATCATACCAGTCCGCAATTGCTTTACGCACTACCGGCGACCATGCCGATTTTGCATCCTTGTAAATATCGTCCATTATAAGCACGTCAACCGGATCGCCCGTCAACGCCCCGCCAACGCCAACCGTCTTGAAACCACCCCGATGCCCGACAATTTCACATTCGTCAGCGTTACGCAACCATGATCCAGAAGTGTCGGCGATTATACTTTCGCCCAAACAAGTGTCCGGAAATATAGCGTTGTATTCTTCCGTATCGATAATCCGCTGTATCTCACGGTTAAATTTGCGTGACTTTGTTGCATTATACGACACAACCGCAACCTTGGCATCCGGATTGCAACCAAGAATAAACGCCGGTAGCCGCCTTGTAGACCCCTCCGATTTTCCATGCTGCGGAGGCATGAACACCATCAGTTTTTTGATTTTCCCTTGCGCAAACTCCGTCAGCTTTGCATAATACTTGACATGAAACCCAACCGGACTGAATGTCGACATGGTTGAATATGTAAATTGAAGCAGTTGCGTCCTGCTCAACTCCCGTAATAATTCCTTCGCTTTTTTAATCGTTATATCCAGTAGCCTGTGCTGTTCAGTTACATTGCCCATTTACCTGTTTAAATAATAGATCAAGTTCCGCTTTCCTTTCTTCGATACTCTTTTGAGTTATCAAGTCTCTCCCGTCCCTTCCTGTTATTTCCGTTTTTGTCGGCGCATTGTACCCAAGCATTTCATTAATACTGTCGAGGCTCTTTTGCTTGTCATACAACTTTAATTTCACCCACTCTTCAACAACCAGTTCTCCATCATCGGATACCCTCTTCATTTGCTTTGTGGAGACTTCCTGAATACACGACTTTTGATTGTCTGTCAAGCTTTCAAAATCTCTTAAAGTCATCCATCCGCTTCTTATTTGCCCGGCATCCGAAAACGCTATCTTTTCATGCTCCTTCAAAACACGAAGAGAAGAAATACCGGAAGTTTCCGCCAGATTGTCTTTCAGGTATTTAATTCTTTTTTGGATGTTAGCTTTTGTTAGCAGCCTGCAACCGGTTATCCTTGCAGTATGTTCCGCATAACCTGCTGTAATAGCCGCTTTTGCAGCGTTTAAATACAAAACATATTCATAACAGAAACGCTCCTCTTTCGGGGTCAGTTTTGTCTCGCCAATGCTTGTTTTATCTTCATCAAACGTCATAATATCACCGTTATAATTGTGCAAAAGTAAATTTATGTGTTATCATAATACGCATAATTCCTAATAAAGTTATTATCAATATTTCAACATGAAAATTAATGATTGTATTCTTTGAGTAAACTATCGACCCTGTCCGCCATATCCCTGAACTTTTTGTTGAACATATATTCGTCCTCATATTTTTTCAGTGAATATACTATCGTAGTCCTGTCTCTCAGTACGAGATTTGATATTTCACTTTTCTTAATATACTGCCTGTGGCAATTATAAACGAAAAGCATCCGCGCCATCACACATTCAACACTTTTACCCTTTTTTGTAAACTCATCAGGAGAAACGCCTGTAACCTCATGTACCACACTGCTAATTTTTGAGACCAGTTTGTTTTCGTACTCAATTGTCGATTCAAAAAGTATTATTTTACCGGTTCTTATTGCTATATCGTATTCAATTCCTGCTTCGACCGAATCGCGCCAGCCATCAAGCATAAAAACGCCATCACAACCAATCATCAGTTCTATTTGTCTGACGATACGATTTTCAAATGATGTTTCATCAATTGAATGTATCGGATTCACCGCGTTAAGGCCAAGTTCCGTTAAAAGCAATTCTGCCTGACTGAACTTGCACCGTGATTCATCGAAAGAAATCCCTGTTGTTTTGCCCGATATGTACACTTTCATGTAATTACCTTTACGTATTTCACGCGCAAAGGTAATAAAATATTCTGTATTACTATAATACAGTGCCAACTTTATTTATTTCGTTGATACGATACTTGCCGTCAAAACTATTTTATCAGCCTTTTCATGTCGTTTACAACTTTTCTTCCGGCAAGCCTTGCATAATGCTGCGTTTGTTTTATGTTTGCATGTCCAAGCGCCTTCGAGACGCTTTCAATCGGCACATCGTTATTTATCAGATATGTTGCAAAGGTATGTCTCGCCACGTGAGCGGTTAATGTTTTGGATAGCCCTGCTCCGTCGCCAAGCAGTTTGAGATAATCGTTATATTTTTGATTTGATAATTTTGGAAGGTTATAATCGTATTGTTCAGCTATCGCTACTGCCTCCGGCAGGAATAGCGAAACAAACGATTCGTCCGTTTTTTTTCGGTTGCTTCGTATTACTTTCACATCATCCAGTTCGGATACGTCCAGTCTTGAAAATTTCATCAAGTCTACGAATGCCATACCGGTGAAACATTGAAAGATAAACAAATCCTTTGCTTTTTGAATTTTTTCCACCTTTGGGGTATAGTCGATTATTTTTTTTATTTCTGATTCGTCCAAAAATGTAGGGTTCTTATGTTTCCCCTTTGGTATTGTAAATTGAAGATACGGATTCGTTCTGCAAATTCCCCTGTTTACTGCATCGGTAATATATGATTTAAATCCGCTATGCCGTTTATACAAAACCGGCTGGGAGTTTATTGTCTTACGCAAAAAAGCGTCAAAATCAACTATGTTTTCATATGTCAAATCCGAAAACGTTCTGATTTTTCCAAACTCCTCAACCTTGCGGATCAGTATGCCATGGTGTTCCCGTATAGCATCCGTCGGGTGCCGCCTTTTTAGTGATTCGCGCATGAATTCGACAACCGATACTGATTGACCGTCATCCATGTCCCACTTTTTTACATCGTCCAGACACATGCACTTACCGGATAGCGCATACGCCTCTATCTTTCTGAAAATTCTTACAACCTTGCCTGTTATTGCCGGTGCGTTATCGTGATTTTTACACGTAAACCCGTTTTTTGGCGAAAATTGATGCCTGTACAAATGTACGCCAGTCGAAATAAGTATTCTTTTGTTCGTACCGGTAATTCGCGCCTCTATCTGCAAAAGACCCTTTTTCGTGTCATTGTTAGATATTTTACGACGGTCAAAAATGTAACGTAACTGCAAGTTTTCCATTGTACTAAATATTTTTGCAGCAAAGATAATGCTTTTCGCACATATTTTCGCACAAACATCAATAAAAGTGCGAAATTAGTTACTTATTATTACGCATTATTACGCATTATTACGCATTATTACGCATTGAAATTTATTGAAACCTCTATTAAACACGCATATCCGCCATGTAGACGGATATACCATGTGAACTGTGCCGGACTCGAACCGGCGACCCCTGCCCTGTCAAGGCAATGCTCTGAACCAACTGAGCTAACAGTTCCCTTTCAATTACAATTTACGATTTCCTCTCCTAATTCGTAATTGAACACTTTTCCGGCTGCAAATATAGATAAAATTTTTGAAATCACATACAGACGGATAAAAATTTCCTCACAACTGTGAATAAGGTAGCGGCGTAAGCAGAACGCTCTGATTGTTAGTTGCCGTATTTGCATATTCGGGGAGTGAACGGATACGTTGCCAATCAGGATGTTTTCCAAATTTATCCCAAGCCTCTGTCCTCGTATCCTTGTCCCTGTACCATGTCAAATACATCAGTGCAGGCATTTTTGGGCCGGCAATAATATCTCCGTAAAAAACTGAATTGACGCCAACCTTATCGAAAATATCTATTTCGTCCACATTAAACATCCTGACTTTCCTTTTATTGGCCTCTTCATTCGGACTCCAGTAGATGCGTATCTCCAGCAAGCCCCGACTACTGTCCGGTTTACGATGCTTTGGTATTTTGATAAATGCCTGGCTCAGATAAGTCTCATAATTCGAGTACTCATTTGCATCTTTCGGCGCTGTGGCCTCAAAAAACGCTTTTGCAGCAATTGTAAAGACAGCATCTTCCCAGATTCCTTCCTTGAACTTAAAAAAGGTATCCATATCCGGATAAACAAACGCAACATGACGCATTTCCTTTTCCTCAGAGACTAACGGCTTGAACGCGCCAACAGTCACGCCTTTTCGATTATAAGCCGGAATCAGGATGTCCCTGTAAAATTTGTCTAATTCCGAACCGTTGCCGGTAAGCGTATAAATACGCCATTCATAAACCTCTCTGCCCGAAGCAACTGTTGAATGTTGACGTGCACAAGCCGACAAAGTAGATAATGCAGAAGCAGCGGCCAAAGCGCCGGATGTTCTAATAAAACTTCTTCTTTCCATACGATAAATTTTTATTGGTTAATACATTGTTTATAATAATTCTAATAATCGCTATATAATCGTTCAGCTAATAATGAATTGCAAAGTTAATTCAAAGATTTGAGACAAGAATAAAAAACTTCATTTTTTTTTATTAAACGCCTTAACAATGTCTGAAAATTTTTAACAAAACGCTTTCAAACAATTATCGCTCTGTTATTTTCGACTTTAATAATTCCATCACACCTTCGTGCATGTTCTTGTAAAAGGTCATTCTGCTAACTATAAATTCCAGATAAGAGATGAACAAATCGATTTTTTCCGCATCGGGAGTAATAAATTGCGAAAGCCGGGTAAGTATATTGCTTAAGCAACATTTCTTTTTGCAGACCGCTATTTATTTTTCTCCCGAATGTTTTGTTTTTGTTCAATTTTTTTCCGAATTTTGGCGCTTCATTTGATTAAAAAATTAGTGCAATGAACAGACAAACGATCACAGCAACAGCAAAATCCGGAATGATACTTGTTTCCGATGGCGCTTGGGGTACATCCCTCCAGCAGCAAGGCCTGCAAGTCGGCGAATGTCCGGAACGATGGAATCTGACCCACCCTGGTAAAGTGCAGGAAATCGCCCGCAGCTATGTCAACGCCGGCGCCGATATGATACAGACAAACAGTTTTGGCGGCAGTTCTTTCAAGCTTGCATACTACGGGTTAGCCGACCGGGTTTCGGAAATCAATGAAACAGCCGCCCGTCTGTCGCGCAAAATTGCCGGCGACGAAAGGTGGGTTATCGGGTCAGTCGGCCCTACCGGAAAAATGCTCTGCATGGGCGATGTATCGGAAGAAGAACTCTACGAGGCTTTTAAAATGCAAGTCATCGCGTTGGAAAAAGGCGGCGCCGATGCTGTTTGTATCGAAACGATGATCGATACCGATGAAGCCCTGGCAGCTATTCGCGCAGCTAAAGAAAATTCGGCGTTGGAAGTCATTTGCACTTTCACTTTCGATCCTGTCGGCGACGACGAATTTCGTACAATGATGGGCGTATCACCTTCGGAGGCCGCTATTGCGTGTGTAAACGCAGGCGCCGACATCATCGGCACGAATTGCGGCAACGGATTGAAAAATATGATAAGTATTGTAGCGCAAATGAAGGAAACGGTACCCGATGCGCTGATTCTGGTGCATGCCAACGCCGGCTTACCGGAAATTAGAAATAATGAAACCGTCTATCCCGAAACGCCTGAACAAATGGAAATCCTTGTTCCGCAAATCATTAACGCCGGCGCAAATATCATTGGCGGATGTTGCGGTACCACTCCCGCACATATTGCCATCATAAAGAAAAAAGTGAAATGCTTATAGATTTTCACATTCACACTTTTGCAGATGAAATTGCGGAAAGAGCGTTAAACACGCTTATCAACATTGCAGATATTCCACATTATACAAACGGTACCACAGACGATACCCGCCGTTTGCTTGCAGACCAGGGGGTTGATTTTGGCGTGCTGTTGCCTATCGCAACAAAACCGGCGCAACAATTTAAAATAAACAATTGGGCGGCAGAACAGGCAGGCAACAGGATTATACCGTTTGGGACCGTTCATCCCAACGCAACTGATGTTGTCGATGAACTTCACCGCATTAAATCACTGGGATTGAAAGGGGTCAAACTTCATCCCGATTATCAGGGCGTTTTTTTATTTGAAGAAAAAATG
>Ga0082212_10008723_pt1 | contig 13192 bp, 12 predicted proteins | sample TergutNt197P3_FD_71548 | JGI IMG/M metagenome (GOLD analysis project Ga0082212, IMG submission 71548) | Neocapritermes taracua P3 segment gut microbial communities from Petit-Saut dam, French Guiana - Nt197 P3 | ecosystem: Host-associated > Arthropoda: Insects > Digestive system > Gut ... | reverse complement strand
GGGAGCTTGTCTGCCTGATGGGGGATAGGCTGTCGCGGGACATGGAAAAAAGTGTAGGAGTGCCCTTTCTCGGGGGAAAAATCGCCCTTCCGGTCAGCGCCTATGCGCTGGCCTCCATGACAGAGGCAGAACTGATCATGTTGTTCACAGTGCGAGAAAAGGGCATCACGCGGGCCTTACAGGCCGAACGGATCACAGTGCCGCCTAATTTATCACGACATGACCCCGCCGCATTTCTGCCGTTTGCGACATGTTTCGCACAGGCCATGGAAGAGGTGGTACGAAGTTATCCGTATCAATTTTTTAACTTTTACAATATGTGGCTGGATGAAGTATGACAAAAAAGGACATTGAAGACACGCTCAAATCGGCCATCGTCAAGGAACTCCGCCTGGAAGGCGTGAAGGCGGAAAATCTTGACGAAAACATCGCCTTATTCGGGGATGAAGGCTTGCAGCTCGATTCCTTAGATGCGGTCGAACTGGTGGTGCTTGTGGAAAAGCATTTCGGCGTAGCGATAGAGGATGCTGAAGAAGCACGGGTTGCGTTTGTCTCCATAAGCGGGCTCGCGGATTTCATTCTTGCGCGAAGGCAGGCTTCCTGACCATGCATGTCATGCGCGAAGGGGTCTCAAGCAAAGCTCATACAGGCGTCGCCGTCACCGGCATGGGCTGCGTATGCGCGGCGGGACAAAAACCCGATGCCGTGTTGGACAGCCTTGAACAAGGGCGCGGGTGTCTTGCGCCGTCGGTGCTGCTTGACGCGCGGGCGCTACCCTTTCCCTTTTTCGCCGTAGATGAGGGCTGCTTCCCCGGCGGCCGCCGCCGTTCCGCAAAAGACACGCTGATTCTTGCCGATGCTGTTGTCCATAACGCACTGGTGCAAGCGGCTCTGCCGGAAGAAAGCCTGCGCCAGATGGGAATTGTGCTGGGCACTACTGCGGGAAGCGCCCTACATTTTCTGGATTCTTATACGGCAAGCCGCGCCGGCTCCCCCTGCATCACACCGGATCGCGAAGACTATTTTGCCGCAAATTTGGCTTTGGAACAAAATCTTCCCTCACAAGGGCCGCGCATGACTATTACAAATGCGTGTACGTCCGGGGCTGACGCCATTGGCTTGGCGCTGGACATGATCCAAAGTGGACAATGCGAATGTGTCGTCTGCGGTGGGGCGGACGCCCTGAGTCTTGTGCCTCACACAGGCTTCGCCCGTTTGATGGTATACGATAGCGAACCCTGCCGTCCTTTTGATCGGACGCGCAAGGGTTTGAATTTGGGCGAGGGTGCCGCCGCGCTGGTTCTTGAGCATGTGGAACACGCGCGGCGGCGCAACGCCGCCATTCTGGGCTATGTATTCGGGTACGGAAGCGCGGCTGATGCGTATCATTTTACGGCGCCGCACCCGGAAGGACGGGGATTGGCCGCTTCCATCCGTACAGCCCTGGAACATGCGGGACTGAAGGCCTCGGATATGGCATTCGTCAACGCCCACGGCACCGCAACACCGGAAAACGACAAGGTGGAAGGCAAACTCCTCGCAAAGTTTCTTCCCACAACGCCGGTCTGGGCCAGCAAAGGAGGAACCGGGCATACGCTGGGAGCGGCCGGAGCGCTGGAAGCAGTGCTTGCCCTGCAGGCGCTAAACCGTGGCCGCGTGCCTGCCAGCCTGGGGTTCCAGATGCCTGATCCGGATATAGGCTGTATTCCCACCCAAGAGCTTCTTGTTCCAGATTCCCCCTATGCGCTCTCCACTTCACTCGGTTTCGGCGGGGGAAATGCCGCCCTCGTGCTGGGTAGGGGGGAGATATGATCAGGAACGGCAGCCTCTTCGCGGCAGTTGCTGGGGCAGGACTGGCACACACTCTTGGCGGACTTGTCCAGCTTACGACCGGGCGCGGGATGCCAGCAAATCCGATGCCTCTCGATACCGCCGAACTTGCCGCAGCTCTGCCGGGCGTTCCCCTGCGTCGCATTCCGCGCTATGCCCGCATGGCGCTGCTGGCCGCCACACGCGCTCTGGACGATGCCGGATGGCGGCAGGAGCCCGAGATGCGCGACATCGCCCTGGTGATAGGTACGGCGTACAGCGGCGCGCAAATGAGCATGGACTTCATGGATTCCATAATTGACGACGGGCCGCGTTTGTCGTCTCCCACAGCTTTTTCGCATGCCGTAAACAACATGGGCGCCGGTCTGCTCAGCCTGCTCCTGCATGTGCAAGGCCCTTGCTTCACTGTGTCGCAGTTCGAACTCTCCTTTGCCGGGGCCGTTTGCGCCGCAACGGCCTTGCTGCATGCCAAACGCGTCCGGCGCGTGCTGGTCGGCGCAGTGGATGAAATAGACGAACGCTTTACACGCTGCTGCCCGCAGATAACGAAAACAGGCATACCCCTAACAGAAGGAGCGGCGTTTCTGTGTCTTCACCTCCCGGATCCGGCTCGCCCGATGTTGAGCGTACGCTGGGAACGCAGTGCCTTCCACCCGATTTTTGCGTCCGGAAGCGTGTGCGATGGCGAGAACACGTACCTCCGGCATGAACATCTCTATGGATACAGCCCCTTGTCTCAAGCGTTGGATGTGCTTTTGGCCCTGCATGCAGTCCGGAATGGAACAGCAACGAGGATTGACTGCCTGTGCGCCGCAGCGGGCAGCGGACGTGCGGCTGTTCTCGAAATACGGGGTGCTCAGCCATGAAGTCCTGGCCCTTGGAACGCATAGCGCATTTGGACTTTCGAGCCCTGACAGCCATTTTGCAATCCATGACCCAGGCGGAACTTGGCCGTCATAATCCTTTAGCTTTTTCCGCAAAAACTCCGCATGAATTTGCAGCAATACGCTGGGAAAACCTCGGCTGCTCAGCGGAGATACTGTCCGCGATTACGCGGCAGTTTGCGGCCATGTTCCATGTGGACGTACAGCCTCCAGTTTTGCATGAAGAAACCGGGGAATTCGTGCGTAAGGGCTTGGAACGGTGGCAGGAAGGCGAACAGCCGGTAACTTTTTTCACGTCCGGTTCAACCGGCATCCCCAAACCATGCACGCATCTGGAGAGCCATTTACGGCAGGAAATCACCAGCGTCGCGCCCTTGGTTGAGGACAGAAAAGCCGCGCTGGTGACAGCGCCATTGCACCATTTATACGGGTTCACTTTCGGCCTTTTGTTACCCTTGAGCCTCGGCATCCCTATACGCAGCGTGCCGCCGTTGCCTACCTTGGTGGATGCCCAGATGCGGCCCAAAGACGTGGTGGTAGGTATCCCTTTACTCTGGTCGCGGTTGGTGGAAATGAAAAACTGGCGAGCAACCCGCACGGATGTGGGACAGGATATCACCATATTCACGGCTACTTCCCCCACTCCGCCCGAAGTGGTGCATGCTTTGCGATACAACGGTTTCCGCACAGTGGAGTTTTTCGGTTCATCAGAGATTGGCGTTGTCTGCTGCCGGGAAAATCCGGACGAGCCTTTTTGTCTTCTGCCGCATGTGGAACGCGGCAGAGGAGAGCATGAAGGCACGCTTGAACGCCTTTTGCCGGACGGCATTTTGATGCGCTACCCTGTGTTGGACAGCATCACCTGGATCGGGGATCGCTCTCTGCGCCCCGGTGCGCGTCTTGACAAGGCCGTGCAGGTGGCAGGGGTAAACGTGTACCCCCAGCACGTGGGTTCGGTGCTGGAAAGACACGAGGGCGTACGCCAATGCCTGGTGCGCCTGATGCGCCCGGACGAAGGCTACAGACTCAAGGCGTTTATCATTCCAGAGATAGGCTGGAACGAGCACGAGTTACGCGAATCGTTGGCGATCTTTGCCAAAAAGCACCTGGAGGATGCCCAACGCCCAGCGCACTATACTTTTGGAAATGATATTCCACGTGGCCCAATAGGCAAGCCAACAGACTGGTGACGCAAAGAAATAGCAAGAAATCGAACCGCCGTCAGGAACATGTCAGGATACCGCATCTCTCCTCCTTGCACCACTCGGCGGCTTGGGGGATTGAGCCTATTTCCCATGTCCAATTAAACCCTGATACGGGGTTTCTTGACCAGGCAAAAGAAAATGCCCGTTACGTGAACGGGCAAAAATCCGAGCGTTGGGCGAGTGCTTCGGGGGTCCAATTCCCCTCCAGGGCGTCCAACACTCATGGGAATACTGTATAGACCGGAACTAAGAAAATTGGAATGCACATACCGGCCTTGCCAATTAGCTTGACAAAAAGTGAGGATATGCACTATCGAATACTTGTAGCACAAGTGATATGCTATCTCCTATCCCGGCCTGGAGACCTACGTCGATGTCCATCGAACGCATCAACCTCGCCAACGAGACTTTCAATCATATATTGGCGCTTATAGCCGCTCGTGGCTATGAACCTGGCACCAAGATACCTTCGGAGAGCGAACTCGTCATCTCCATCGGGGTCAGCCGGAACACTGTGCGCACCGCATTGAACAGGCTGAACGCCTTGGGTATTCTTGAGGTGCGGCATGGCGAGGGATATTTTCTCAAAGATATCAATGTGGATGTGTTCACTAACCTACAGCTCCCCATTCTGCTTGAGGCCTATTCTAACGTGGAAACGCTGACGGAATTCCGGATCGGCGTGGAATCCCAGGGGGCCGCGCTGGCGGCTCTAAAGGCTACGGCAGAGGATCTGGAAAATATGGAACGGGCGCTGAGCCTATCACGCGAGCACATCAGCGACAAGGAACGCTATGCTTTGTACGACATGGATTTTCATCTGGCCATCGCCAAGGCTTCGGGTAACAGCATCATCTCACGATCCATAGAAATGCTCAAAGCTCTGTACACAGTATGGCTACGCAGCTTTGTACGTGTACACGGCAACTCGCGAAGCAATGATTTTCATCACCAGCTATTTGCAGCGATCAGGAATCATGACTCGGATACCGCGCGAGAAATCATGACCGCGCACCTGACCGATGTTTTGTACAAGGTGCGACTCGACGCGGCAAAAAAACCGGAGTCGCTGCCTATGGGGGATGATGCTCACGCGTGACCGCTGGCTGGCAGCGGCGCAGTGCTTTCAGGCGTAAATATGTTCGCTTTATAGGGTGGATTCGATGACCAAGATTTTGGAGTTGCAACATATATCCAAAAGCTTTCCCGGTGTGAAGGCGCTGGACGATGTGTCCGTTGACCTCTACGCTGGCGAAGTCCACGTCATTGTCGGAGAGAACGGGGCAGGCAAGTCAACTTTGATGAAGCTTCTTTCCGGCGCGTATACGGCTGATGGCGGGCAAATGTTACTGGAAGGCAAGCCGATCCTCCATAATAACCCCCAGCTTTCCGAACAACTCGGCATAGCCATGATCTACCAGGAATTGACCATAGTGCCTGAGCTTTCTGTGGCCAACAACATTTTTCTGGGGCATGAGATCAGGCGGGGGATCTTTCTGGACCGCAAGGCCATGGAAGCGCGGACCGAGGAGTTGCTGACCTCCATCGGGGTCAACGTATCGCCCCGCACACTGGTGAAAAATCTTTCCATCGCCAACCAGCAAATGATCGAGATAACGAAGGCTCTGTCAAAGAATGCGAAAATTATCGTTTTTGACGAGCCGACCAGTTCCCTGACTAGTACCGAGATCGGGGAACTGTTCCGCATTATTGCCGCTCTGAAGGCCAAGGGTGTGGGTATGTTCTATATCTCTCACCGTCTGGAAGAAATTTTCGAGATTGGCGACCGCGTCACTATCATGCGGGACGGCAGAAAAATCACAACCAGCAATATTGCGGACAGCACTCTGGACCAAATTGTGGAGGGCATCGCTGGCCGCCGGATCGACAAGGTCTATGCCCGCACGTATCCAGAAAAGGGAGAGGTAGCGCTGGCGATCAACAATCTCTGTGGCGAGCGTTTCAAGAACATTAATATCGAAGTTCGGGCTGGGGAGATCGTGGGCTTGGCAGGGTTGGTGGGTTCAGGCCGCAGTGAGGTGGCGAGAGCCGCCTACGGGATAGATGCCTATAGCCAAGGCGAGGTCTTGGTTAAGGGAGAGAAAATGCCCAAGGCGAATCCGCAGCGCATGAGCGCTAAAGGGGTTGCCTTTTTGCCGGAAAACCGCAAGCGCGAGGGATTGGCCCTTTCCTTGCCCATACGTGAAAACGCGGTCATTTCGGCGTTAAAGTGGCTCAATCCCGGAGGCGTAATCCGGCGGCGCAAGGAACGGACGCTTGTTCAGTCTTTTGTGGATAGCTTGGGCATCAGCACGCCCACCATTGAGAAACTGGCGAACTATCTCAGCGGAGGCACCCAGCAGAAGGTCGTGCTGGCCAAATGGTTGGTCACCCAAGCGCATACGTTCATTTTCGACGAACCCACGCGGGGCATCGACGTGGGTTCCAAAACCAGCATCTATGGATTGATGGACGAACTCGTGGGCCGGGGCGCGGGCATCCTCATGATCTCTTCTGAACTGCCCGAGGTGCTGGGGATGAGCGACAGAATCTATGTAATGGCCCAGGGACGCATTGCCGGAGAATTGACCAAGGATGAGGCCGACCAAATGAAGATCATCCAACTTGCCTTTTCCCATCCTGAAACAGCGAAGGAAGAAGGAGGCGCAGCATGAGTGCCGCGAAAAAAAACGGGCAAGGGCGGTTGCGATTGTCAGACCTCCCCAACTCGGTGTTTGCTTTTCTGCTGGTATTCATCCTGGCCTCGGTCTGGGTACCTCGCTTTTTTTCACCCGGCAATCTGTCCACACTATTGTTGCAGGCATCAATACTCATTATCCTGAGCATAGCCATGTCTCTGGTCGTCATTTCCGGAGGCATCGACCTGTCTATGGGCGGAGTGCTGTCCATGTGCGGCGTCATTATGGCGCTTTGCCTGCGAAGTGGTATGCACGTGCTGGCGGCCATTCTCGTAGGGGTCGTGAGCGGGGCCATGTTTGGGTTGCTGAATGGGCTGTTCGTAACCCGCATGAAGGTACCGCCCTTCATCGCCACCTTCGGCTCCATGGGCATCGCCCAGAGCATAGCCAACACCCTTTCGGGCAAACGCACTATTTATTGGGAGGAGGGCAGCCACAGCGCCATTCTGGACTTTCTTGGCGGCAACGTCATCCGTGTGCAGTTTGGGGTCGAGGCCAGCACCATTTTTTATGTACCCTTTCTTGTGGTGTTGACTGCAGTGGTTGTGGGCATCGTCATCTTCCTCTTCAAACGCACGGTGCTTGGCGCCTATACTTACGCCATCGGCGAAAACGAGGAAACGGCCCGCCTCAGCGGTATTGCCACACGCACCTGGACTATTCTGCTTTATGTGGTTTCCGGCATGCTGGCTTCCCTGGCGGCCCTTCTGGTGCTGATCCGCACCAACAGCATGCAACCAACGTCCGGTGAATGGCTTGAATTTCAGGCTGTTGTGGCTGCGGTGCTGGGCGGCAACGCTCTGGAGGGTGGCAAGGGCAGCCTGTACGGGGCCATCTTCGGGGCGCTGACCCTGTATGTTGTGCGCAGCGCTTTGTCGCTGAAAGGCATTGACACCTCGGCGACCATGGTCGTCATCGGCGGGGTACTGGTTGTAGGTATGATTCTCAACGAATTGGCAGCACGGCACGAGAAAAAGCTGTTGGGGAAAATGTAGGAGACGGTCATGTCCGGACAAGCAAATATCGGGCGCAAACGACTGCTGAAAGGCCTGACGGACTTTTCCTCACTCTTCATCCTGATCGGAGTGCTGGCGTTTTTTGAGATCGTGAACGCCTTACAGGGCAATGATTACCTGACCATGTCCAACATGTCGGTGATGATCAACCAGGCCTGTTTTTTGACCATCATCGGCATAAGCCAGGCACTGGCCATTCTGACGGGCGGCCTGAATTTGGCTATAGGCTCGGTCATGGCCTTCACCACGGTCATGTGGGGCAGGATGCTGGTAGGAGCGAATCCTGACGTGCATTATATCGTCCCCATGCTGATCATTGTGGGGGCGGGCATGCTGATCGGTTTGGTCAACGGGCTGTTGATAACCAAGCTGAAAATGCCCCCCTTCATCGCCACTTTTGCCACTATGTACGCCTGTCGCGGCCTAGCTTGGCTGGCGCTGGGGAAGCGGGTCATTTATAACCTGAACCCCGACTTCCGCTGGTTTGGCACCGGTATCGTGACGCGCGTCGGCGGCTTCACCCTGACTGTCCCCATGATCATCACGCTGATACTGCTTGTGGCCACGGCTTTTATGCTCACGCGTACCAATTTCGGCCGCAGGATTTATTTTATGGGCGCCAATCCCGTGGCAGCCAAATTTTCCGGCATACCAACGGATCGGATCACCATTTGGGTTTATGTGATCAGCACGGGAATTGCAGCTTTCGCTGGCCTGCTGTACGGCGCCCGTCTCAACTCCTTTGAGCCGGGCATGGCCGTTCATGCCCCCTTTGAGGCTATAACTGTGGCCCTGATCGGCGGCATCGCCATGAGTGGTGGTTTTGGCAATATTTGGGGCGTGCTTTGCGGCTCCATCATTGTAGCTGCCATCTACAACGGCATGAACAGCCTGAGCGTGCCTTCCGAGCTGCAAACTCTGGTCATGGGAGCCCTGATCATCTTTGCCGTGGCCTTTAACCAACTTTTGATCAAGTGGAATATGGAACTCAGGAACGAGCTGGACGAACGTATCACCCCGGATACACGCGTACATGTAGCGGAGGGGAAAGCATGAATCCGGCTGTTGTCTTTATCGCCACCTACGACACCAAGGGGGTCGAATCCGAGTACATCAAGAACAAAATTCTGGAGCATGGCGCTTCCTGCCTGACCATTGACGCAGGCGTGGGCAAAAACCCCTCCATCGCAGCAAACGTCACGCTGGCGGATCTGTGTGCGGGCAGCAGCCATACGACTGAGGGCATCCGGGCCATGAAACGTGGGGAGGCTGTGGAAGCGGTTTCCAGCCTACTGGAAAAATACGCGCGCAGCCTCTACCAAGCCGGCAAAATGGACGCCATCATCGGCATAGGCGGGGCGGGAGGCACCCAGATCGTCACCCAGACCATGCGCACGCTGCCTTTTGGCCTGCCCAAACTGATGCTCAGCACTTTGGCATCGGGCAATACGCGTTGGTATCTGCAGGACAGCGATATTGCGTTACTTCCTTCCATCGCTGATGTGGCGGGACTGAACAGCATCACCAAGCCCGTATTCAGTCGCTTCGCAGCCTATGCGGCCGAAGGCGCGGCTTGGCACAGGCGGGAATTCAGCGCCTTCCGGGCCTTGATGGAAGACAAGGGCATCCGCCGCATAAGCCAGACCATGTACGGCACAACGACCACTGGAGTGACCAGAGCCAGGATCCGCTTGGAAAAAAAAGGATTTGAAACGCTGGTCTTTCACGCTTCCGGCGCTGGCGGCAGGTCCATGGAAGGCTTCATCAGGGATGGGGTGGTGCAGGGCGTGCTGGACATGACGCTGGCGGAAATTGGCGCACACCTTGTGGGCGGGCTGCACGACGCGGGAGCCGACCGCATGGAGGCGGCCGTCGCTATGCGCATACCTCAGGTTATCGTACCGGGCGCTGCGGACACCATTGTGCTGCCGCCCATGTCCGCCCTGCCGGACAAGTTCAAAGGCAGAATCCTGAACTTCCACAACCCGACCATGACCACCATGCGCACCAACGTAGAGGAATGTGTCGCCATAGGAAAATTTCTCACGGACAAGTTGCGCAAAGCGACATCCCCGGTGAAGATGCTTATCCCCAAGGGTGGACTGAGTTCCATAGACCGGCCGGGTGAAATTTTTCATTTGCCTGAGGCTAACGAGGCCCTGTTCGGAACGCTTGTCAGCGGCCTCAAAGGGCATCCTCATATCGAAATTATAGAGGATAAACGCCATCTGTATGACGAGGGTTTCGGCGAAGATGCGGCAGAACTGCTTGCCGCCATGATGGACGTGAGTGAAATTGCCACAGCATAACCATAATGAAGGAGGGTAAACACATTATGCGGCAGTACACACGAGAAGAACTCTTGACGGATTTCAAAAAAATCAGAAAGGCGGGCAAGTATATTATCGCTGGTGGCGCAGGTTCGGGGCTGTCGGCCAAATCCATTGAAAGCGGCGGAGGGGACCTTTTGCTGGTCTTCAACTCCGGCTACTACCGCATGCACGGCCACGGCAGTTTTTCCGGTCTTCTGGCCTTTGGCAACGCCAATGAGATTGCCATGGAGTTGGGCACAAGATGTGTGTTGCCCGTGGTGAAAAAAATCCCTGTGGTGTGCAGCGTCTTTGCTCAGGACGGAACCCGCGTGATTGCCAGGCATTTGGACAAGGTTATGGCGGAAGGCTTTTCAGGGGTGAACAACTTCCCTACCATGGGGCTGGTGGACGGTAACTTCCGCGAACAGCTGGAACTCACGGGCCTCGGCTATGACAAGGAGGTGGAGATGGTGCGCATCGCGGCCAAAAAGAACATCTTCACCATTGTCTACGTGTTTAATGAAGCAGAGGCAAAAAGCATGGCCGAGGCCGGGGCTGATTGCATCGTGGCTCATGTGGGCCTGACCGTGGGCGGCGCCGTGGGTACGACCAAAGCCTTGTCCATGGAGGACAGCGTGGCGCTGACCGAGAAGATTATGGCCGCAGGGGCTAAAAAGAAGAAGGACGCGCTCTGGCTGGCCCATGGCGGTCCCTTGGCTACGCCGGAAGATTTCAAAAAATTTCTGAAACACCTACCCAAGATCGACGGATTCGTGGGCGCGTCGAGCATGGAACGCATCCCCACTGAACAGGCCATAACGGCAACTGTGAAAAAATTTAAGGCGATTGCATAATAACCAGGATGTTGCGGAAGCGCACACCCAAAGGAGCGAGTGACATGAAAAGAAGAATGACATTGCTGGCCATTGTGTTCTTACTTGTGGCGTCGTTTTGCGCAGGCATGACCAAAGACGGTTTTGCCGCTGACGCCAAGAAGCAGTACAAATTTGTGTTCATCGTGAAAAGTATGCAGTTCCCATTCTTTTTGAACATGATCGAAGGGGCTGAAGAAGCGGTAAAACTGATGCCCAACGTCAGCTTGAAATGCGTCGGGCCGGAAACCCCTTATTCCGTTGAAGAACAGATGCAGCTCGTGGAACAGGCCATCACCGACGGCGTAGATGCCATTCTCATTGCCCCGGCGGATTCTAAGGCCATTGTGCCAGCCATTGAAAAGGCCAATAAAGCAGGCATCCTGGTTGCGACTCCCAATACCAAGGCGTATGGCGGCAATATCCTGACTTGGACCGGGGTGGATAACTATCAAGTGGGATTTGAACTTGGTACCGCGCTGTGCGAGACGATCAAAGGCAAGGGGAATGTGCTGCTCATTGAAGGCACTCCCGGCAATTCGACCTCTGAAGAACGTGTACATGGCTACAAAGACGCCTTTAAAAAATATCCGGGAATAAAATTGCTCGATTCCCAGCCTGCAAATTTCAACAGAGAAAAAGGCATGGTACTGATGGAAAACTGGTTGCAGAAATATAAAAAGATCGACGCAGTCGGTTCCATCAACAAGGACATGACCATGGGCGCCGTGGAAGCGGCGAGGCTTGTGGGCCGTGACAAGGAAATGGTGCAGATCACCTTTGATGTGGACAATGACGCCCTGGAAGCCCTGGAAAACGGCAGTATCCTGCTGACCGGCGCACAGAACGAACGCAGCCAGATTGCCCTGGCAATGAGCGCCTGTTATCTGGCTCTCAATGGGTACAAGGTTCCCCCGGTGCAGTATTTGCCGCTGTCTCTGGTTTACAAGAAAGATGTGCCGCAGTATCGTACAAAGAAGTAAACGCAACGCGCAGTCAGTGCGGCATTCACGCACAAGGACAAGACCAAATCAGGACCGCCCCTTCGCGGGGGGGCGGTCCTTATAGCAAAATCCGCTCGTGACGCCGGCACGCTCATAGCCCGTTGCTGGCGGTTCAGCATTAATATACAGGGCTTGGTTATCCAAAATAGTATTTTTACCAAAGAGCAAATTTCTGAAAAAGGCATACAGGTATTCCCGTGTTTCGGGAACCTGCCGGTTGCTATAGTTGGCACGGACGAGAGCATTGCGGAAATATACTGAATTTTTCTCAAACTCCTCATTTGTCAAATCATAGCCGAACTTTCGTAAGTATTTGATAGCGAACACAGCGACTGTGCGCGTATTCCCTTCGCCAAAGGGGTGTATTTGCCACAGGTCTGATATGAACTTGGCAGTGTGATTCATTTTAGCTCCTTCACCCAATGCAGCATAGTCAAACTCTTTTTCTTTGGCGAAGTCGTGGTCAAGAGTTTCACGTATAATGTCAAAGCTGGAGTATAAGACAGAGTCTCCACCAAGTATCAGCTCTTTTTTTGAAATATTGTAATCACGAAATTTTCCCGCAAAGGGGTAAATGCCCTCGAAAAGATGTTTATGAATAAATGTAAGTCCAAGCGTGGACATATTAAATGTGTCCTGCGAAAGCAACTCAACAATGCGCAAAGAGACCTTGTCAGCCTCCTCTATGCGACTCTCCTTATCGACTTCAGGTTGCTGCGCATAGTATTCCGCAATACGCGCCTTTGCTTCTTGTAACGATATCTCACCAGATATATTGTGGTTTGCTGTTTGAAGCAGATAATCAGACGGGGTAAGACCATCGACTTTTTGAAGTCCTATGGCTGCCTTCCAATTGTCGGCTCGCTCTTTGTGGCCAGGCTCTACCTGTATAATGTATTCACTTTTGCAATTATTATCGTTTTGCATGGTGTGCGAACTCTTTGTTTCTTAATAAAGTAGTGGATTACAACAAATAATGCAAGTTGCTCTTCAGGGTGTGGCAATGCAGCTGGGCTATGAAAGGTTTCCCCTATACCAAGGGTAAGCCATTATCCTTTTCTGTGCGAGGTTATGCCGTCCATAGCCCCGGCATGCAGCCAAAAACATTCCCGCTTGACATAAAAGACATTCAAAGCTATTAAAAGGTATGAATAGGCTCGAATGGACAAACAAGGCACTGAAACAGCTTTTTACGCTACCAGAAAACACACAGGCGGCCATACGCGCATCACTGCATACCATGCTTGCCGAGTGGCCCCATTCACGCAATGTTAAGGCTCTTACGAACCGTAACGATTACCGCTTGAGGGTGGGGCGTTATCTCGTACTGTTTCTGGTTTTGCCGGATGGTCGTGTTACAATTTTTCGTG
>Ga0082212_10008722_pt1 | contig 13193 bp, 12 predicted proteins | sample TergutNt197P3_FD_71548 | JGI IMG/M metagenome (GOLD analysis project Ga0082212, IMG submission 71548) | Neocapritermes taracua P3 segment gut microbial communities from Petit-Saut dam, French Guiana - Nt197 P3 | ecosystem: Host-associated > Arthropoda: Insects > Digestive system > Gut ... | reverse complement strand
CGTCTATGTGATTTGGAGCAACAGCGAAATAGAACAGCAGAACAGAGAAGCCATAGGGTTACAATATGTTTTCAAGGTTTCAACATGATATAAAGATAAGTATTATTAAATTTGCGATTTGGATGTATTGGAATGTCAAAACCCGCTATCTTGAACAAAACACTGGCAAAAGGTGTGAACGCAGACGACCCATACCTAACTCATAAAAATTCAAAGAAATCAAGCCATAAAAAAACAGCCGCCGGAATTTACCCGTCCCGGCGGCTGTTGCGGCTTATTTTTGCCCTTTTTAAAATTTGCCCGAAAGCAGCGCGTTTTTTCTCTCGATGTAGTAATAGAAATCCGCAAGCGATATTTCCGGCGAGACGGTATGGTCTACCGTGGGGATGAACCCGCCCTCCTCGACAAGCGGGGCAAGCTCGGCCAAGTGCCTGTCGATTTCCTTTTTGCCGAGGGCGATGCGCATCTTGTCCACCCCGCCGTACAGGCGCAGGCTTTTGCCGTACTTTTTCCTTATTTTTATCGGGTCCATTTCGGCCACGCGCTCAAGCGGCCATATGCCGTCCACCCCGCAGTCCATGAAAATTTTGAGCAATGCCTCGCAGTTGCCGTCGGTGTCCACGAAAAAATACCTGACCCCGTTCGACTTGAAGAAATCGATGAGCCGGCGCATTTCGGGCGCGATGAATTTTTTGTAGGTCTCAGGCGAGAGTAGCGGCCCGGTCTTCATCGACAGGTCTTCGTTTAGCATGATGTAATCGACCGGGATCTTGCGCGACAATAACGGCTTTGAGACCTCGATTGTGAAATCTGTGATAAACTCGCACATCTCGTGGCACATCACGGGTTCGTCGTACCAAGCGTAAGACAGCCCTTCGGTGCCCATCCATTCCCTCATGCGCCAGTAATACCCCAATGTCCCGCAGTTGTACGCGAGAATCAGCGGGACCTCGCAATTTTTCCAGCCTTCGACTTTCGACTCCCAATCGGCCGGGTATCTGTCGGGAGCCGCGACATATCGCTTTTTCATCTCTTTGAAGTCTTCGGGTTTTTCGACGGGGAACGATATGTATTGGTCCATGCACATGCGCGTCCCCAATGTGGTGCCTTCGATCAGCGCCTTGTGCACCACGCCGTGCGCGTCCCTGAATATCTCGTACCTGTCGGTTTTTTCTATCATTTCGTACTCGAAATACGGGGACATTCCGTAGTTTAGCGGTATATATTCGCGGGGGTCGATTGAAAAATTGGGTTCGCCGATCCACCAGTTGAAATGAACCTTCGACAAATCCAGCCCCTCGTTTTCCCAGCGCTGTATGGTCTGGCCCCAGGCGCCCACCTCGATGTTTGGCACCCTGTCCACGCTTTTGTACTCCATCACGTTCAAAAACCTTTGCCTGTGCGTCAATTTTGTGTCTGTAAACATATTTTGCCCTTCTGCTAATTCAAAGCGGTGAGTTTTTCAAATAAATCCTCGACTAATGCGTCCCTGTTTATATGATAGGCATATTTCATCAAATGCCTTCCGCTCGGGTGCGCCACATAGCCGTCGTATTCGGGGACCGGGCTTTTTTCCAGGCGGTCAGCCACAAAATTCCCGTCGAGAAGCCAGGCTATGGCGGTCACATCCCAAATGACCCGCGTCCAGGGCTTGCCCCCCGCGTAGCTTGAAGCCGCCTTTATCGTGTTTTGCGCCAGATAGTCGCTGATCCTGTTTTTCCCGACGAGCCATTTTTGGAGCTCGGCCTCGCTTATCGTGAACGCCGAAACCACCCCCATGCAGGGCAGCTGCACAAACGGGGCGCCGCACCCGAAAATGATTCTCGCAGCCGCTATGTCCTGATGCAGGTTGAATTCGCGGCAGTCGTCCCAGTGCAGCGCGTTCCCCCCGAGCCAAACGATCACGATATTGTCGATTATTTTTGGGTTTATCAAAATCGCCGAGGCGATATTCGTGATCGCCCCGATCGCCGCCACATACAAAGGCTTGTCCGGAGTGTATGTGGCCGCCAGTTCGGCGAAATGCTCGGCGGCGGGCGAGGGCGAGGGCGTTTTTTCGTCTTTCAGGTAAGTTTTCGATCCCTGGTATACTTCGATTTTTTCCGTGCCCTGTATCAGGCCCAGCACCTTTTTTATTTCTTCGTAGCTTTTTTCCATGCCCTCGCTGACGCTTTTCACCATATCGTTGAAAAACGGGGCGGCATATATCGCCTTCACGTTGATTTTTTCGGGATTGGCTATCATATACGCGATGGATAGCGATAGGTAAGGCTTTGAGGTAATCGCCGCCTTTTCCCCCGCTCTAAACCGTGCATGAGACTTTCGCCTCACACGGCTTGCTAACAAATAATTCTTTTAACTAATAGCGGTGTTTCCAACTTTTTTCCGTAATTTGTCGATTTCTTCCTTTTGTTTACTATTCGGATTTAGCTTGCCCATATATTTTCCTATCGTTTCAATTCTTGTGGCGTGGACTAGTTCATGTACATCTGAATTTAAGAACACAAGGTTTGAGTATTCGTCTTTTCCGTAAAATGGTTTGCCTTTTGGTGTTATGTGATGCGCTTCCATTTTGCCGATTTCCAAGGGGATATACTTCCTTCAACTTTGTCGTTTTCATTGCCCTATATTTGTTTAGTTGCGTATAATTGTGATTTGTCTCAAAGGTTTCCCATTGGGAGGCAACCCACCAATCCAATTCGTTCAAAACTATATTAGACAACAGCGGACTTAATATGCCGCCTTGGGGCGTTCCCTTGTCGGGTATTCCTATTCCCTTGATTTCCGCTTTCAGCATTTTTGATATTATGCTTATCAATCTTTTATCTTGTATGCCCATGCTCCACATTTGCTTTAATAATTTGCCATGATTTACATTATCGAAAAACGATTTTATGTCAATATCTATCACATAATGCAATTCGCTATGGTTTATCAAATATACATATCTCGCAAGAGCATTTTCGCAACTTCGGTTTGGCCTGAATCCGTAACTGTGGTTGTGGAATTTAGCTTCGCAGATAGGCTCTAATATTTGTTTGATACATTGTTGTATTAGCCTATCCTCGATTGTCGGGATGCCTATTGGTCTAATCCGTCCGCTTCCGTCATCTTTGGGTATTTCCACTCGTCTTACTTTATGCGGAACATACATTTGTAGACGATTTCGCACATATGAAACATATTTGTCTGTGTCCCATTTTGCTATATCTGCAATTGTATGTCCATTGACACCTATTGTTTCGCTTCCGTCATTTTTCTTGATATTCCTGTATGCTAATTGGATATTTTTCTCGTCAACAATTGATTCATACAGATTTCTGAATATTTGGTGATTTTTGCTATCTTTATATAATTTGTCAAAAGTGTCCTGCATATTGTAATATTCGTTGTGCCGTAATGTATTTTTCTTTTTCCGTTTAGTAACATCGGGTTCAATCTGTTGTTTCGTTTTTGTTGTCATAAGTCGAACCCCCTTTCTACAAATCGAGAAATGGTTTTCTCTCTTAATCGTACCCGAACCTTATGAATTTGTTTACTTTTAGTTCATAATTTGACCAGAAATTTAGTGTTATACTATTCGTGTAGATATACGGTGCCTTGCCAAAGGCACTTTCAGCATTCAAAATATTTTATTGGGAGTTCCAAATGCTTCTATCCGTATTATCTTCTCTGCCTATTTTGGAGTGCCTTTCTGTCGCCGCCGATATTGCAGGATTGCTTGGGTTTGCGTACATGGTTTACGGCATTGTAAAGAAGACAAAATAGCGTGGAAGGTCTCTCTTCTTTTCGGTTATCTGTTGTGTGAACGCACAGCAGATTTTCCTTTCTATGAACCAAAAGTTGTTTGCTTGCTATTAGTTAAGTGAAAATTATTTGCCTACAGGCTATCCCTCCACGGCTTGTTATCCCCGTTTCATCGGTACTGTGCCTGCGCTTTCATCAGCAATTAATGCAGGTTATATTGATACTGGCTACCTCACTTTCGGCAACGGATATTTTCTATCCGCTTTCAACTTTCCCTGCAAACATAGAAGTTTCTCACTATGTTTACTGACTTACCACGTTCCAACAGTTCTATCCCTTATTAACCCTTAGATTTATTCTCTGAGCCTTTGTGTTAATGTCGCCTATTACAACATTAGGGATTTGTCTAAATTCGACTAACTTATCCCCACACATTTTCTTTTGTACATTTCTGTACACTCGACCTGTAGACCCGTACAACCGAATATTCGTCTGCCTACGTTATTTGCGTGAGCATTCTAATCATAGGTTATTTCTCTTGATATTTTTAGGTTCTTCCTATAGCCCTGAATTGCTTGCCACTACCATTTATAGTGCAAAGTCTTTCATACAGACAATTTTTACTTGACTTCACAATCCTTTACTTAGCATTTCTGCTAATCAGAAGTTAGAGCCTTTCGTTCAGAAGTTCTTCAGTAATACTTCCCGCATTACATTCTAACCATAAATATCATTATGGACTCCCGACCTATATGTTCCTCGACCACCTCTGGTTCGCATTTCCACAGCATTATCTGTTTGGAGAACACCTCAGCCGACTTTACCGAGCTTCAAACATAGCCTTTTGAGTCATGCTTGTCGGAGTATCAGAGTAGCCGCTTCGGGGCGTTACCCCCTCATTTCAGCTATCGAACTGTTAGTTCTATAGCAGTATATGACTGCTATGCCAACGCTTTTTCTGTATGTTTTACGTTGGAACGTGTCGCACCGAACTGGTCGTCGATCTCGTTATATGCGTCCGTGTCCAAAACAAGGTCTATTTTGGATTTGGGTTTCTCTAAGTTTTTGATTAGCGCGCATATATCCATTTTACATTCACCTCCAGAATTTTTCAATGCATTTTTTGATGGTTTCATAGGCTTTTTTGGCCCTGTAGATCTCCCCCTGCAGCGAATAAACGTCCCTGTATGAGAATTCGAGAAAACAGCCCCGCGCCGCCTTGAGGGTTTTTTCTATATGCGCCGAAAACCCCTTTTCGTCGAATTCCCTGTCCACGCACAGGTAATTGGGGAACGGCTTGCGGTGGTAGATTATGTTTTTGCCCCTGAGGCGGTCGCCTATGTATTCCTCGTCGCACCACTCGGATATCGAGAGCTTCGTCAGGTTCTCGTATTTTGAAACGCTCTTCTCCCATATCGCGCTGGCGCCTTCGCAGCAGCCGTAATTGAAGCGCCCGAATTTTTCGCTCACCTTTTTGTAGTACGGGAAAAAGAACTCGCGGTACATATCCGGCGATATCTCCGATGTCTCCTGCGAATCCATATACCCCCAAACGTCGCCCAGATCGAAAGCGGTTTTGTTTTTCGGGAGTTCGTTTGTGAACCCGTATGAGCCCTGCGGCACCCCGATATTGAAGTTGTTCGGGCGTATATATCCGTTTTTTTCGGCCAGCTCCCATAGCCCGACATAGTCGTCTGATAGCATCGCCATCATTTTGTGGAACAGCCCGGGATAGTCGTACATCGAGGTCATCATCGTTTCAAGCCCCATGATGCTGTATATATTCTGCGAAAACGAGACGCAGGGAGTAAAGGCGAGGCGCGCGGGCATCAGATCCCCGAATATGTCCTCGGCTAACTTTTTGTGGTTTTTTGCATCTTCAAAATTGCAGTGCAGCGGCGATTTTTTCAATTGGCCGAACTGGGCTTCCAGGTCTTTTATCTCATAGTCTATCTTAAAGGCGAATGTCTCCCCTATGGTGCGCTCGCGCTTCACATCTATGTCAAACGGTTTTAGCCCCGCCCATATGCCCACGGCGAATTCCTTTGGCATCACCGTGTCGTCGTGTATGTACTCGTGCTGGACCATGTTCGAGTGAAAATAGTATTCTATGTTTCTCGCCGCGTCGGAGACGCATTTCGGATTCCACAAGTGGGCGAACTCCCTGTTGAAGGTCCCGCGCTCGAGCGTCACGACCGGCTCGGTCGTGAGGAAGTCGTTATGCGCGTACCACAGCGCCTCTTTTTTTTTCATCTCGTCGCTGTTCGCTATTTCAAGCTGTTTTTTCGCGAGCTCGCGAAGATAATCTTTTTCCCAACTTTCCATCGTGTTTTCCCTTTCAGTTTTTTCGCTACCATTCCGAAACCGTTCCGTCGAAATTGCGCCAAACCGGATTTTTCCAGTCGTGCCCCCTCGCGGCGGCTTCGGCCACGGCGGCCTCGTCGATCTCGATCCCCAGCCCCGGGCCGGATATGAGCCCGATGAATCCGTTATTGTAGTTATATATCGAGGGGTCGGCGAGATAATCCAATAAGTCGCCGCCTTTGTTGTAGTGTATGCCCAGGCTCTGCTCCTGGATGAATGCGTTTGGGGTGCATATGTCGAGCTGTATGCAGGCGCCCAGCGCGATCGGGCCAAGGGGGCAATGGGGCGCCACGGCCACGTCATACGCCTCGGCCATGGCCGCGATTTTCCTGCATTCGCTGATCCCGCCCGCGTGCGACAGATCCGGCTGGATTATGTCCGCATACCCGTCTTCGAGCAGGTTTTTGAATTCCCAGCGCGAGAACATCCTCTCCCCGGTGGCGATCGGGGTGGAGGTGTGGTTCGCGATTTCGCGCAAGGCCTCGTTGTTTTGGGGCAGCACCGGCTCCTCGATGAACATCAGGTGAAAGCGCTCGAGTTCCTTGGCCAGCGCTTTTGCCATGGGCTTGTGCACGCGCCCGTGGAAATCCACCGCCACGTCCAGCTTCGAGCCCACCGCATCGCGTATCGCGGCCAGCCTGTCGCAGACCGCCTCGATTTTCGAAAAGCTGTCGATATAGTGCAGCTCCTCGGTGGCGTTCATCTTCACCGCCGAATACCCCTGGCTCATCGCCTCGAGCGCCGAGTTTTTCACGTCGTCCGGCCGGTCGCCGCCTATCCATCTGTAAATTTTCAGCCTGTCCCTGCAGGCGCCGCCCAACAGGTCATAAACCGGCGCATTGTAATATTTGCCCTTTATATCCCACAACGCCTGGTCGATCCCCGATATCGCGCTCATCACCTCGGGGCCGCCCCTGTAAAATCCCCCCCTGTACATGGCCTGCCAGTGGTCTTCTATTTTCATGGGATCCTTGCCGATCAGATATCCCTTGTATTCCTCGACCGCCGTGCGCACGGTGTCGGCCCTGCCCTCGATGACGGGCTCCCCCCAGCCGGCTATCCCCTCGTCCGTCTCGATTTTCAAAAACAGCCATCTCGGCGGCACCTTGTACGTCGTCATTTTTGTTATTTTCATGCAATCACCCTCCGAACAAATCTTTGATATAGGCCAAATCCTGCTTTGTGTATTTTTCGACGTTCGCTTCGTCGCTGTATTCGGCGGGCATGCAGACGATCCCGGCGTATCCGCGCTTTTTTAGGTGGTCCACCGCTTCGCGCCAGCTTCCCAGCCCATGGATCCCCGTGGTCCAGTATGAATCCCAGGAGGCTTCTTCTTTTTCGGGGCCGGTCCGGAGCTTCCAGTACGCCGCTTTGAAGTTGACCATGCAGAGCATGTCCCAGACGGTGTCGAGCGCAAAGCAGGCCTCCGTTCCCGTGAGGCCGTTGTGCCCCGAGTCCCAAACCGCCGCGATATGTTTGGGATTGTAATCTTTTAGCAGCACATATGTTTCGGCCGACGACGAAATGCAGGCGTTGCAGTGCATCTGGACCCCGACTGTGACCCCGTATTTTTCGCAGAAGGGGACGACCGCGTCGTATGTGCGCCTTATCTGCTCCAAATTCTCGAAAAACCCGATGTTTTTCTCGAGCCCCTGGCATATCCTGATGATTTTGACCCCAGCCTCGCCGCACCCGGCGAACAGCTCTTCGTTCACCCCCGTCACTTTGTTGTCATTTGTGAATTTCACGTCGATGCCCCCCGCGATGCTGCCGACCGAAAGGCCGAAGCCCGCAAGCGCGTCGGCGAGGCGCTTTATCCCTTTTGCCCCGTCCGACGGCTGCACCTGATAGCCGTCCCTAAGGGGGTATTCCACCCCGTCAAACCCCATTTTCCCGACCAGCTCCCCGAGTTCCTCCAGGCTTATGTTTTTCCAAGGTTTTGTGAACACTGTAAATTTATTTTTGCCCATGTCTAAAAATCCTTTCCCTTTCTTTTATTGATGCATACGGCTTTGCAGTCATTATATCGCAAATTTGAAAATATGTAAACATATTTAGCAAATATTCAAAATTGCACAACGAAAAATTAACATGTGCCGTATATAATTTAAGTTAATTATTGGAATTATCGCGGGAGGGCTTGCTTTATGCTAAAAAATATCCCGAAAACATTCACGCCGGATTTGCTTCTCATGCTGATGCAAACGGGCCACGGAGATCAGATTCTGGTTTCCGACGGAAATTTCCCGCATTTGTCCATAAAGGCGAAGACCGAAACCATATATGTCCCCATATCCGATATATCCGCGCTGCTTGAAGATATCCTGCGCTTTTTTCCGTTGGATGAAAGCGTCGAGGCGGCGGCGCACGCGATGGAAAGCGTGAAGGAGGGGCCAAGGTACGGGCGGTATGCCAAACTCATAGAGGAAAACGGCTCAAAGCTCGAACTTGTCGGGCGCTTCGAGTTTTATGAGCTCGCCAAAGACGCGGCGGGCATAATCGTGACGGCCGACACCGTCAAAGGCGGCAATATATTGATCAAAAAAGGCGTGGTCAGATTTTGATTTATGGGGAAGGATGTGTCAAAATGGACAACAACAGCAGGGAAAATTATACCGTTATGCAAACGGTGCACAAAGCGGATTTTACCGACGCGGATGAGCGCTCGAAATGGGAGCGGAAATATCTGTACAGCCATTTGAGCCCGTTTTTTGAAGAGGGCGAAACCGGGCTGACTATAGCCGGAAACGGCGGGGTGAACACTTTCGGATGGTACAGCCGCAGTTTTTCGGTCGAGGGGGGAAAATGCTATCTGTTGAAGACGGTGTTTTCCGCAAAGGGGATAGAGGACATAAACCTTAATGTGCTCAACCTGCTCACCTGGCGCCTGAGAGGCCGGCCGGAAACATCGCCCGCGCAGGATAACGTCACGTATTATTACAAAAAAGGCGGGGATATCGTCGGGGAGCAGGCGTTTATGTGCCATGAGGACGCATACGGCGTCGATATCGGGCTGCTTTTGCGCCATTCGCCCGACGGCAGCGTCACCTGGAAAAGCCTGGAGCTCTCCCGGGTGGAGCCGCCAAAAAAACGCCCCGTGAGAGTGAGCGCCACAAAGTGGCAGATCAGTTCATACTGCGAGGGCAAAGAGGACAACAGGGCGAAAGTCAAAAGCCTGATCGAAACGGCGGCCGGCTCCAAATCGGATATAATCGTGCTGCCGGAATTCACGCCGTATTATGACTACAGCATGGAGGCCGCCTCGGTCGCCGAAAGGGTGCCGGATGGGGAATTCTGCGCGTTTTTGTCCGAACAGGCAAAGAAAAACAAGATAAACGTCGCAGCCGGGATACTCGAACTCGCAAAAGACGGCACGACCTACAACACGTGCGTCATATTCGACCGCGGGGGCAAATATGTGGGCGGCTACCGGAAGATACACCTGTACTGGCCCGAAACGATGTTCAACGGCACCACTCCGGGCGACGACTCGCCGGTTTTCGACCTCGACTTCGGCAGGGTGGGCGTGATGATATGCTACGACAGCTGGTACGGCGAATGCGCGAGGTTATTGGCGCTCAAGGGCGCGGAGATAATACTTTTCCCCGCCGCCGGATACGAGGAAAAAGCGCTTCCCGCAAGAGCCATCGACAACAACGTGTATATCGTGTGCGCGCAGCTAAACAGCTCTTCCTATATCTTGGACACAAAAGGCGAATGCCTCGCGAAAATAGACCAGTCCTCGTTATTCGGCATAGAAACGGCCGAGATAGACCTGTCGGTGCGCCAGCTGCCCCACGTGAACGGCGGCGGCAACATGAATTCCGGGAGCGGCGGGCGCAGATCGGCGCGCAACAGCCGCTCGGACAGGATATACCGCGAAATCCTGCGGGAGATGGGCACATGGGAAAACCGCAGGGAGCATTCCACCTGGGTTTACGAAAATTAAATGACCTTAAAATTCCGCCATTTGCGCCCCAAAAAGCGCCGGACAAAAAACGAGGCGCGCACTATCCAGTCGAGTATCATCGCAAGCCATATGCTCAGCGCCCCCAAACCGAAACCATAGGCGAATATATAGCTGAACGCTATCCTGCACACGCACATCGACACGAGCGCCACCACCATCGGAAACCTCACGTCGCCCGAGGCCCTGAACACATTCGGGAGCGTGAACGACAAAGGCCAGATAAACGCGGCAAAGATCCCGTGCACCGTCACAAGGCTCAAGGCGATCTCGAAGGTCTCGGGCGAAAGCCGGTATATGCCCAGTATCGCCTTGCCAAACAGCAGTATGGCCGCGTTCGTCACGGCCATGAACCCGAACACGAGTTTCATGAAGAATCTTATATACCGGTCCGCCTGGTCGTACTCCCCCGCCCCCGCGCACTGCGCCACAACCGAAGTGATCGCCAGCCCCAGCGCGGAGCCCGGTATTATCGCCACGCTCGCGATGCTGCCCGCCACGGCGTTCGCGGCGATGGCCGCCGTTCCCATCGTCACGGTGAGCCTTGTGAGTATGATCTTGCCTATCTGAAAAAAGCTGTTCTCCAAGCCGCCCGGTATGCCGAGTTTCAGGATGCGTTTTATCATCTGCATATCGATATCTTTTGGGCTGTATGACCTGACATGTATTTCAAGATAGGGGTTTCTGAGCGTATGCATCATGCTGATCGCGGCGACCATGCGCGCAATCAGGGTCGCAAGCCCCGCTCCGAGGGCCCCGAGCCCAAAAACATGGATAAAAACATAATTTCCCGCCACGTTGAGTATGTTCATGACGATGGCGTTCATCATCGCCAGTTTCGAGTTTCCCATTCCGCGAAACAAAGCGGCGGACGCGCCAAACATGGCGATGAAGGGAAAAGAGGCGGCCGTCGCGTAAAAATATCCCCGCGCGCTATCCATGACCTCCGGCTCTATCGTGCCGAAAAACAGCGACAGCGCGGGCTTGTTCAGCGCGAGGCACAAAACCGTGACAGCCGAGGCGAACAGCGTGATCGCGGTCACCAGCTGCTTTGCGGCATGCCTGCCCTTTTCGCGATCACCCTTGCCCAGATACTGCCCCGCCACAACGGCGCCGCCCGTGGCGAAAGCGGAAAGCATCCCGATGAGCAGCACATTGATCGATTCCACGACGGACACGCCCGATACCGCGCTTTCCCCCGCGCCCGCGACCATGACCGTGTCGATCATCCCTACGGTCAGCGCGAGCGTCTGGTCTATCACAAGCGGAATTATCAGCCCGAACAGATACCTTTTGTCAAACATAAATCCGGCTTTTTAAAAATGGTCGGTTATCAGAACCGGCTTTTTGCAAAACGCCTTTTTCAGCGTCTCCGCGTTGCCGAAAAGCTGCACGTCGTCTCTTTTTGCCACCTGCTCGAATTCATACACCCCGAGCGCCATATGCACCAGCGCGTGCTCCGAAACCTCGACGTCGGCTCCGGCGTCCGCGGTCTCCACCCGGCATTCGCCGCCGCCGTACTCGACCGCGTATGTGTTGTTGTTCCAGGCGGCGAACCTGTCGTTGACTTTTATCGTGAATTTGCCTTCGCCCTCCGGTTTTTTGAGCAGCTCGAGCATGCGCTTCGCGTCCACCACCCGGTTCATGCCCAGCCACTGGTTTTCAATCCGGATATCATATAAATTGTTCCAGTAAAGTTCCGCGACAAATTCGGGGCTCGCCCTGAAAGCGAGAGTTTCCGCCGCGCCCTCGAACATCCCCATAAACTGCAAAATGCCCATCATACCTTCGCGGCCTTCCCAGGCTATCTCGGATATCTCCAAAGCGTTTCCGTTTCTTCTGAACTTCGCCCATGAGCATATGTTCCCCCCGCCGTCCGCGAAATAGTACAGCTTGTCTGTGCCGTAGGGCTCGATGCCCAAGACCTCGTCCCAGCGGCTCTGTGATCTCGACAGCATCATATTGTGCCTTGCGGCGTAGGATTCGTATACTTCAATCAATTTTTCCCGTTCTTTGCCGCCTTTGACAAATTCGCGAACTTCGCCCGCGGCCGAAAGCCGGCGGGCGGGCGCGACCGGGAGGATGTATCTTTTTGCCGCCCCGCAGTGCTCATACCCGAATTTTCTGTAATAGTCGTGGGAAAACGGGTAAAGATGCGAAAAAACCACTCCTTTTTCGTGTATGTCCGAAAAAACCTTTTCAAAAACCTTTCTCACGTGGCCCTGCCGCCTCGTCTCGGGCATGGAGGCCACCCCGCCTATCCCGTACATCGGCGCTTTGTGCCCGTCGAACCACATGGTGTACGGGAGCGCTTCCATCGCCGCGAGCGCGCAGCCGTTTTCGTCGATTGCCGCGTATATCTCGTCGTCTTTGTACTCGCCTTTCTCGATTTTTTCGCGCGTCTCCTTTTCGTTGACCTCGACGGAAAACGCGGCTCCCTGCACGCGCGAAACGGACAATCTTTCCTCCGGCGAAACTTTTCTGTATTCGATTTTTGACATATTGCCCCCCTTAAATTATTTGCTCAGCGATTTGGCCATATCTATCTGCACGCCGTTTTGAACTTTTTTTTCATATGTGGAATTTTGTATGAGCTCATGCAATTTGTCCTCATAGGGTTTGCCGTCCAAGGGCAGCCTGACCGCTCTTTCCTCAAAGGAGGAAAGCATGATGGCGTTTGCGATCATCACCGGGTTTAGCCCCTCCGTGCCGTGTGCGATCAGGTCGATATTTTTCGTGATTATCGAATTAATGAATTTTTCGGTCACGGCCTGATGGCCGGAGGGCTGGCTGTGATTTACCGGGATTTTTGTTTCCCAGTTTTCCACCGTGCCGAAACCGTTTTCGGTTTCTTTCGAGTATTGAAACATCGACATCCTGTTGCGGTAAAACACCAAGCTGCCCTTTTCATACACGAGCGTTCCGTTTTCGCCCACTATCTCAAGGCGGTTCGCGCCCGGGCATTCCCCGGTGGTCGTGATGAAATGGCCGATCATCCCGTTTGTGTGCTCCATATATGCGGTCACCTCGTCTTCGACCTCTATGTCGTGATATTTGCCGATATGCGCGAATCCCTGTATTTTTTCGGGCAGGCCGAACAGCCAGTGGTACATAT
>Ga0082212_10008721_pt1 | contig 13193 bp, 11 predicted proteins | sample TergutNt197P3_FD_71548 | JGI IMG/M metagenome (GOLD analysis project Ga0082212, IMG submission 71548) | Neocapritermes taracua P3 segment gut microbial communities from Petit-Saut dam, French Guiana - Nt197 P3 | ecosystem: Host-associated > Arthropoda: Insects > Digestive system > Gut ... | reverse complement strand
TTTTATAAAGAAAGTGCACCTTTTGGGAATAAAGTTGGCGATTATTTTGCCAGCACAGGTATTGGAGCCAGCTACAAAGCAGATCTATTTAATGTCGCTGTTGGCTTTAAACTTGCCCCAAATTTTGTAAAGAACTGGGTTGAATCCGGTAACTATCCCGTTCCCTCACATGGTGGCGGGAACGACGTTTACAAAGATACATCATACCTGACATTAATGTTCGGCATTGGACTAAACATTATAAAAAACCTTGATATCTATATCGATGGTATCATTACAAACCTCGGCCTTTACAAAAATTATGGTGAATTCACGCTGTACGAAGAAGTATCCTACCAGGTAATGGATGCGCTTAAGGTGGGGCTTGTTGCCGGCGAAACATTAACCGGCGCAAACGGTTTTGAACACCTTTTAATCAGGCCCTGGGCCGAATATCAGGTAACCGACAATATCAGCGTTGGCATAAAAGTCCCCTTTGATTTTGACAACACGAGCGATTTTATTTTTGAATCTGTAGGGATAAACCCCTGGGTTCAGTATAAAGTTGGCGGCGCCTTTGTTAAGGCCGGTTATGGCCTTGATCTGGGAATAGACACAAGCTATGCAGATCACGAAATTTATTTACTCTTTGGCTTCTCTTTCTAGACAGAGCTAACATAAAAAAAGCTGTCCGGTAAGTAACACCCGGCAGCTTTTTTTTTGCAAGGAATACAGGCAAAACAGCCCCGGCGCCCCTTATTATAGCAGGGACGGAAAATGGAAGAGACGGCCCGGCAAATGAAGAAAACAGACCGCAAGATAGGTGAACTGGGGAACCGCTTTGGGGAACTAGCAGAACACCTTGTACTTCCCAGTAAAAATCGACATACCACAGGATTTTATTCCCAGGAGCTGGTAATCTCAGCCTTTCCTGATATACAGGGGCAGCGAGGAAATTTCCTTGTCATCAATATAGAGAACAAAGTTAACTACCCCGTCTGAGTTAAAATGCAGGTTGGATATGGTAAATACCAGGTGTGATACAGCCGTTGCATTTCCGGCCCCTTTTACATCCACGGTACCGGTTACCGGCTCAATGTTTATTTCATCGTTAAGGTCCCGGGCTTCTATTCGAAAGCTGTGGCTGGAAAATTCCCAAATATCAAAACGTATACGGATTACAACAGATAGCTGAGGATGGATGCAGGGAAAGTTCCGGGAAATAATTGTATCAAACGTGCCTATAATAGTAAGTTTGCCTCCGCTTTCCTGGGCAAAATCACAGAAGGTAAAAATCTCTGTTTTCATGCACTCACCTTGCCGGCAATACCGGCCACACCTCTGACGGCAGTCTAAAAATAACTGTTCACTGCAAATTATATACCATTGTCCAGAAGCGGGAATAGCATACGTTGAAATTTACCATATTATGGCAGTATCATGGTTTATGGTCAATTTTGCCCATCTCCACGTTCATTCGGATAACTCAATTCAGGATGCAGCTGTATCGGTTATGGCCCTGGCAGACAGGGCAGAAGAGTTGGGAATGGAATATCTGGCCCTGACTGACCACGGTAATATGTTCGGCGCCATGGAATTTATCGCCGCATGCGAAGAAAAGGTTAGTTTTGTAAACAACGAAGAAAAGCATGAAAGCAGGAAAAATCCCGTAAAACCAGTTATTGGCTGCGAAGTTTATGTTTCCCCGCATTCCAGATATGAAAAAACCGGTTCCGAAGGGGAAAATAAATACTTTCATCTAATACTCCTGGCAGCCAGCAAAGAAGGTTATGGAAACCTTGTTAAACTTTGTTCCTGCGCCTATACAGAAGGCTTTTATTACAGACCCAGGATAGACGATGAACTCTTAAAACAATACCACCACGGGCTTATTGCCCTTTCAGCCTGTGTTTCCGGGGAAATCCCCCGGCTTATTCAGGCAGGAAAAACGGAAGCTGCGGAAAAAAAAGCGCTTTTTTACCGGGAACTTTTCGGAAAAGATGCCGAAGGGAACCCTAACTTTTACCTGGAAATCCAGAACCATGGCATCCCTGCAGGTTCCTTAAAAGGGACAACCCTGTCCCAAAAAGAAATTTACGATATTGTTATCGAAATTCACCAGCATACCGGAATCCCCCTGGCAGCAACCAATGATGTTCATTATCTAAAGCAGGAAGATGCTGTTGCCCATGATATACTGCTTTGTATAGGCCAGGGAAAACCGCGGACAGAAGAAAAACGGAAAAAATATTCAGGGGATCAGTACTATTTTAAAACCGCAGAAGAAATGGCATCTCTGTTTCCAGAACACCCGCTTGCACTGGAAAATACGGTGGCAATTGCCCGGCGCTGTACCGCCAGCTTTTTGCAGCGCAGCGAAAAGTCCGGCCAGCTTGTGTACCGGTTCCCCAAAGTAGATGTCCGCGGGCTTACTGCATACCTGCCGGACTTTGAAATACCTTCCGGGCTTAAAGATGCTCATGCATACCTCCGTGTACTAACAGGGGAAGGACTGCGAAAACGGTACGGCAAAGAAATGGCAGAAGCCCAGGAATCAATAACTACGGGTACATGGGAAGAAATTCTAAAGCGGGCCAATTATGAACTGGACATTATCATTAGAATGGGTTTTACCGGCTATTTTCTTATTGTAGCCGATATAATCAACTGGGCAAAAAACCAGGGTATTGAAGTGGGTCCCGGCAGAGGATCGGGCGCTGGTTCCATTGTCGCCTATGCACTGGCGATAACCGATCTGGATCCCATAAAATATGGTCTTCTCTTTGAACGCTTCCTTAACCCTGAACGTATTTCCATGCCGGATTTTGATGTAGATTTCTGTAACGAAAGGCGGGATGAAGTAATATCCTATGTAACAGAAAAATACGGCAAGGAACGGGTTGCCCAAATTATTACATTCGGGACTTTGGGCGCCAGGGCAGTTATAAAAGACGTAGCACGGGCGCTTGCAATAAGCATTGGCGAAGCGGAGTCCATTTCCTCACTAATACCTTTTGGCCAAAAGATAACACTGGCAAGGGCTTTTACAGAAGAGCCAAAACTTCGCGAGGTAGAGGAAGAAAGCCGTTACACAGAGCTTTTTCAGCTTGCCAGAAAACTCGAAGGCCTTAAGCGGCATTGCAGCATTCATGCTGCAGGTATTGTTATTGGCAAGGAACCATTAACATCGTATGTGCCGCTGTACAGGGATCCAAAAACCGGAATAATTGCGACTCAGTATTCCATGAATTACCTCGAAGGCTGCGGGCTTATAAAAATGGATATTCTTGGCCTTAAAACCCTTGACCTTATCCACCATACGGAAGAACTTGTCCGCCGCAGGGATCCATCCCATAAAGAATTTAATATAAAAAACATTCCAGAAAATGATGAAACTACTTTTACAATGCTGGGAGAAGGAAGAAGTTTTGGTATTTTCCAGTTTGAATCCGAAGGCATGCAAAATACCTTAAAACAGGCTAAACCCGGAAGGGTAGAAGACCTTATTGCCCTTAATGCGCTGTACCGGCCGGGACCCATGCAAAACATCTCGCAATTTATAGATTCAAAAAACGGCAAGCGGAAAATCAGCTATCCGCACCCAAGTCTGGAAGGGATATTAAAAGAAACCTACGGCGTTATTGTTTATCAGGAACAGGTAATGCAGGTAGCCCAGATAATTGCAGGTTATTCCATGGGACAGGCGGATTTGCTTAGAAGGGCAATGGGAAAGAAAAAAAAGGAAATTATCGAAAAAGAAAAAATCCCCTTTCTGCAAGGGGCGGCACAACAGGGATATTCAGAAGCAGATGCCGGCAGGATTTATGATATGCTCATCCCGTTTGCAGACTATGGCTTTAACAAAAGCCATGCGGCTGTCTACGCTGTACTTGCCTACCGGACTGCATACCTAAAGGCGCATTTTCCTGCAGAATTTATGGCTGCCAACCTTTCTAACGAAATTCACAGCGCCGACAAGGACAAGCTCTCTGAATGTATCAGCGAAGGACGAAAAATAGGCCTTGCCATAGATCCGCCGGACATTAACAGGTCAGATAAATTCTTTATTGTTTTGGACGGGATAATTGTCTTTGGTTTTTTGGGAATAAAAGGAATAGGGGCTGGTCCGGCAGACGAGATTATAGAAAAAAGAAACAGCGGCCCCTATGCAAGTTTTATGGATTTCCTGGATCGTGTTACCCTGCAAACCAATCAGCAGAACCAGCAAATTGTAAGCCGCAAAGTAATTGAACTTCTTGTTAAAACCGGGGCATTCGACAACTTTGGCATTAACCGGCCTACCCTGCTTGCCAACATGGAAAGGGCCATTGAACATGCCCAGAACAAAAAGAATGAAGGTAAATTCGGCCAGGTAAGCCTTTTTGACAAGAGCGGGGAACAAACCTTTCCAGATTTTGAATTTACCCAAATGCCGGAAATGGACAGAACAGAACAGCTTAATATAGAAAAGGAATTAATTGGTTTTTATTTTTCGGGCCATCCTCTGGATGCATTTGAAGAAGCAAGAAAAGCATACGTTATGTATGACATTGCCGGTCTCTCCAATGCAGTGCCGGGGAATTATACCCTCATTGGAATTTTAAAATCCCTGAAACCGCATACCGATAAAACCGGAAAAACAATGGCATTTGGTACACTGGAAGATTATTCAGGCGAACTGGACATAGTCTTCTTCGGCGAAGCCTGGGAAACCTGCCGGGAAAAACTCCGGCAAAATGACATTATTGCCGTCAGGGGCAAGGTGGATCAGCGGCGAGGAAGGGTAAGTCTTCAGGTAACTGCAGCACTGACATCAGCGGAACTTAAGGAAGGAAACATAACAGCGCTCGGCGCTTACGGCAATGACCGGGATATGCCGAAAAGCATAAATATAGAAACCCTGGACAAATACCGTGAAGTATGGGAACAAAACATGACCCTAGATCTTTCTGCCCGGCAGATCAATCCTAATGAAACAAATGCAGAGAACCATGTCCTGGTAGGAATCCTGTCAAACATTAGAACCCATATATCCAGGAACGACAGAGAAATGGCCTTTGGCACACTGGAAGATTACCGGGGCAGGATAGACCTGGTGTTTTTTGACCGGTGCTGGGAACAAAACAAAGACAAAATAATCGAAAAATCCTGCATAGCCGTAAAAGGAAAACTTGACATATCCAGGGGAAAACCCGGTTTATTGGTCAGTTCCCTCCTGGACCTGGGAAAAATGCGGCGCAGTGCCGAAAAGACAAAAACCGGCACGGCTGCGGATGTTGTTCAGCCGGAAGCCGCTGCACAAACAACACCTTCCCGGGAAGTGCATATCCGGCTACACCACAGCGCCGCAAACAACGAACAAAACCTTTACCCCTTAAGGGATTATCTTATCGATCACCCCGGTCCGGCCCTGGTTTTTATCCATGTACCTTCAGGGCCGGAAAACGGCAGCCTGGCAGAAGAAACAATGAACGGAGAAAAAATAATATGCGCCGGAGTACGTTTTTCGGCAAACGGTGAACAAATTGCAGCGCTGGGGGGGAACCCCCTTATTGCAGAAGTATGGGTAGCATGATGTTTTATCTAATGAGCATCCTGGCAGGGCTAACCAGCGTCTACATGATCCTTATCTTTATTCGCATACTCCTTACCTGGTTCCCCGGAGCGGATTTTGGCAGGCCTTATGCTTTTTTGTGCAGCATCTGCGATCCCTACCTTGCCTGGTTCCGCCGTTTCCGTATTTTCCGTAACAGCCCCATCGATTTTACCCCAATAATTGCACTGGCATTCCTGTCCCTGGTTAATAACGTACTTGTTTCCTGGGGACGCATGGGAAGATTCAGTGTTGCCATAATACTGATATTGCTCCTTCAGGCCCTGTGGTCGGTCCTATTGTGGGTTCTGGGATTTTTTATAGTAATCCTTGTCCTTAGGATGATTGCCTTTCTGGGTAACAGCAATATTTATTCACCTTTTTGGCGCTTTGTTGATTTTATTGCACAGCCGGTTATGTACCGTATAAGCCGCATTTTTTTTCCAAGCAGAATTGTCAGCTACCTTTTCAGAATCGTTTTTTCCATTGCAATCCTGGCAGCATTAATAGCCCTGTCCTATGTAATTACGACATACGGTACACTGCTACTCAGCCAGCTGCCTTTTTAGCATGTTTCTGAGAGAACTTGTTCAGCCGCCGGATAAATTGCGCGGGGCCGGCCCTGCATTGCTGCAAACCCTCAGTGAAGCGGGAATTACGACAATAGCATCCCTTCTAACCAGATACCCTCGTAACTGGGAGGATCGCAGCGCTTGTGTCCCGCTTGCAGGATGGAACAAAGGGCAAGTATGCACCATTGCAAAAGTTATTGCCCACGACTGGTTTGGTTTCGGCAGAAGGAAGACACTCAAGGTTTTTATAGAAGACCAAACCGCACGGGCAGTTCTGGTATGTTTTAACCGGCCGTTTTTGCAAAAACAGCTTCCCGCTGGTAAAGAAATACTGGTTTGGGGCACTTTTAATTACAGATATGGCGAACTCCAATCCTCATCGTTTGATATCACCCCCCCCGGCAGCAAAAATGCCATTGTACCCGTCTATCCTCTTACAAAAAATTTAACCCAGACCCTGCTCCGCCGTCTGGTACAGCAAGCCCTGGATCAATACTGTTCAACACTGGAAGACGAACTTCCGCAGAACATAATCGCCAAAGAAAAACTCCTGCCAAAACCGGAGGCAATAAAAGCCATCCATTTTCCTCCTTCCATGGAAATCCTGGAAAAAGCCAAAAACACCCTTATTTATGAAGAACTTTTTTACCTGGAAATACTGGTAGGACGCCGTGCGCTGGAAAGACGTAAAGAGCATCATATAAATATTGAAGGAGATTTTTCACCCTTGCAGCAGCGCCTTATCGAACGGCTGCCCTTTTCACTTACAGCCGGTCAGAAAAAAGCAATTAAAGAGATTAACGGTGATATGGCAGGGCCTTTGGCCCGTCTCCTTCAGGGCGATGTAGGCTCCGGCAAAACCCTGGTTGCTTTTCTTGCTGCCCTGCGGGCTGTTGACAAGGGCGGGCAGGCGGCTATCATGGCACCGACAGAACTCCTTGCCCGCCAGCATGCAGACAATGCAGCAAAGCTGCTGGAGCCGCTGGGTGTTAAGCCTGCCTACCTTACAGGAAACCTCAAATACTCAGGCAGGTCGCAGCTGTTAAAAAATCTTGCTGCCGGAGAAATAGATATTGTGCTGGGTACTCATGCGCTTTTTTCAAAAGATGTTGTGTACCGGAACCTGAACCTTGTCGTAATTGACGAACAACACCGTTTTGGAGTAACTCAGCGCCAGGCAATTATTGCCAAGGGTCATAATTCATTACAGGGAAAAAATACCCCGGGTCTTATCATGATGAGCGCCACACCCATACCCCGTACTTTGGCGCTGACAGTTTTTGGCGACCTGGATATCACCGTTATTTCTGATATGCCGCCGGGACGAAAACCCATAAAAACACATTTGTCCAAAGAATCCAATGCAGAAAAAGTCTACGGCTTTGTGCGGAAAGAACTGGAAGCAGGCCGTCAGGCATATTTTGTGTATCCTCTAATCGGCGAAAAAGATTCCGGCGTTGCACCGGATGACGAAGGGCTAAAAAACGCTGTTTCCATGGCAGAAAAACTGGCCAAAGAGATTTATCCCGGTTATCCAACGGCACTCCTTCATTCAAAAATAGATGACGAAGAAAAACGGAAAACAATGGATGCATTCCGCAATGGGGATATTCGTATTCTGGCCGCAACCAGCGTTGTGGAAGTCGGTGTTGATGTCCCGAATGCATCATGTATGGTAATTCATCATGCCGAACGTTTTGGCCTGTCCGCCCTGCATCAGCTCCGCGGCCGTGTCGGCAGAGGCGGTGATCAGAGCTATTGTTTTCTAATTTATTCGGATCAGGAAATTCCGCCGGGGGTAAACCCCGAAGATTTAAATGAAGAAGAAAGAAGCCGGGAAGGAAAGCGGCTTATGGTAATGCTGGAAAACTCAGACGGCTTTGTTATTGCAGAAAAAGACCTGCTTTTCCGCGGCCCGGGACAAATTGCCGGCATTGAACAATCCGGTTACTTTAAACTCGGCATTGCAGACCCGGTACGGGATGCAGATACACTTACCCGCGCACGTGAGGCTGCTTTTTCCATACTGGCAGAGGACCCGGGGCTGACCCTGGAAGGAAACCGTTGTATTGCCGGTGTATTGGACAGGGCACCTCCCTTTAGCGAAGCAGGTTTATAATATGTACCATGGTAATCATGCATAAAATATGCAATAATTAAATATGATGATAACCAAAATAGAAACTGAAGAAGCCCCGGCCGCACTCGGCCCCTATTCCCAGGCTATTGAATGCGGAAATATGCTTTTTATTTCCGGCCAGCTCGGCATTGACATTTCTACCGGAGAGCTGCCGGAAAGTTTTGAAGCGCAGGCAAAAAATGTAATGAACAATATCAAGGCGATTCTGGAAAAAGCAGGATCCGGTTTTGATAAGGTAGTAAAGACAACTATTTTCCTTGCCGACCTTGCCAACTTTGCAAAGATTAACGAAATCTACGGGGCCTGTTTTCCCAATCATAAACCGGCCCGTTCCTGTATACAGGCTGCCGCCCTTCCCAAAGGCGGAAAAGTCGAGATAGAAACTATTGCCATGAAGCAGTAAAATAGCATAAAACAAATAGAGAGATATATTCTTACCGGGAGGAACTCATGATTTACCGTGATTATGGCACAACAGGAAAGAAAGTTTCCCTGCTTGGCTTTGGTGGAATGCGTTTTCAGAATATAGACAATACAGATGAATGTGTTAAAACCATGATAACGGCAGCCGAGGGCGGTGTAAATTATTTTGATACTGCTCCGGGTTATTTTGAAACAAGAAGCGAAAGCGTTTTTGGCAAAGGACTTGCACAATTGCGGCAGCGGAAATTGCCCTACTATGTGGCGACAAAAACTTTTAAAACCAGTGAAGATACGATACGCCGGGAAATTGAAGCGCAATTAAAACGGCTGGATGTTGAAGCAATCGATTTTTACCATATTTGGTGCATTATTGATCTAAACAACTGGGAAGCCAGAAAAAAAGATGGCATACTTTCCGCTTTCCAGAAACTTAAGGAAGAAGGGCTTATCAAACACATCTGCGTTTCCAGCCACCTTATGCAGGATGAAATTAACACGCTCCTTCTGGAAGGAGTCTTTGAAGGCGTCCTCTTCGGTTATTCAGCCTACAACTTTATGAGCAGGGAAAAAGCATTTGATGCCATACGTTCAAAAAAACTCGGAGCTGTGGTAATGAACCCCCTTGGAGGCGGCATTATTCCCGATCACCCCGAACTTTTTGATTTTATCATGCGGCCTGAAGAAACCTCTCTGGAAGCTGCCCTCCATTTTCTTTGGGATCATAAAGACATTAGTTCGACACTTGTGGGCTTTCGTTCGCCGCAGGATGTAAAAGAAGCACTGGCAGCCATGGAAACCTATAAACCCCGTACAGACAAAGAATTGGCAGCGGTAAAAGAAAAATCGGGAAATTCCCTGGAAGGAATCTGTACCGGTTGCGCTTATTGTACTGATTGCCCCCAGGATATCCCCATACCAAGTTACATGGATTCCTATAATCAGAAACTTCTTCGTCCAAACAAGGCCGATGCCATAGAAGAAAGGCTTAAATGGCACTGGTCGCTTGTTTCAGCAGATGCAGGAAAATGTGTGGAATGCGGCCAGTGCGAAAGTGCCTGCACTCAGCATCTGCCCATTATTGAAAGGCTTAAATATATAGCTGCGTCTTAGCCGTAAAATGAGGCATACACTTTTTTCGGCTGGATTAATTATTAGGCAATGCGCCGTCTTGATTTTTATGCAATTTTACTTTATCCTCATCTTGTTGAATATTGGGGGTAAATATGACCGTATCAGAAGCCGTTTCACTTTTGGAAGGGCAGTTTTTTTGCGGTGAAGACAAGGCTGATCTGGAGATAGCTTCTGCCTGTGGAGCAGATCTTATGAGTGATGTAATGGCCTTTGTTAAGGACAGGGTTTTGCTTCTAACAGGGTTAGTAAACCCCCAGGTTATAAGGACTGCTGAGTTACTGGATATTCATGCAATAATCTTTGTCCGGGGAAAAAATCCCGGCAGAGATATGGTCGACATGGCCAAAGAATCGGACATCATCCTGGGCGGCACCAAACTGCCCATGTTTATCGCCTGCGGCAAGCTGTACGAAGCCGGCCTAAAACAGGGCGGAACAAGGCGTATCTAGGTTTTTTTGATAAATAAAACCGGAATAAAAACAGATACCAAAAAAATTAAATCAGAACTCAGAAAAGTTATAAAATCCCGGCTTGCCGCTGTCTTACAGCAGCACTTAACAGCCACCGGTAATTTTGCTGCACTTATGCTTTCTGCTATCCCCGGCTGGGATAATTTCCGTTCGGTATTATTATTTTCTTCAATGAAAGGGAAAGGCGAAATTGATACCATGCCGGTAATGGAAACAATTTTAAATGCAAAAAAATCAGTATTTTTTCCGCAAATCAAAAGGGAGGATTTAATTTTTTACCGGGATACCCAGACAGCAGATGCTGCCGGGTTCCTGGCAGCCGGAGATTTTCCAGTTCTGGTAATAACCCCCGGCCTGGCTTTTGATCAAAACTTGAACCGTCTTGGCCGCGGCCGATCATTTTACGACCGTTTTTTTGCTGCGCTGGACGCTGCAGGCCGGAATTATACTGCACTTGGCCTTTGCATGAATTGCCAGCTGGTAGAAAAAATACCCGTTGATCCCTGGGATAAAAAAATGGATTTATTGCTAACAGAAACCGGGTTTATTTTTTAAACAGGATTATTGCCCTCCCCCCCTGTTCCGGTATATGATCAACTTTATGGGTAGGATAAAAAGCGCGCTGGAAATCGCTATGGAAAAAACAGAAAATGTTAAAGGCGATAAAACCAGCATAGGGCTGTTTGAAGCAAAACAACAGGGCAAGAAGCTGGCCAACCGGTACCTTACCGGAGAAATCCCCTCTATCGAAGGGGAATTAAAAAAAACCGCATCAAATGAAGAACGGCATGCAATAAAGGAGGGGTGTTTTGAAGTTTTTGTAACACAGATTACACTGCCTGCCCTTCCTGAAGATTTAAAGCGTCTGGAAGCTGTAGGTAAAGGTTTTGCAGCGATAATTACAGAACGGCAATTTTCCTTGCTCTACCAGCAGTATCTGGAGGCTATCTCCCAATACCTTCAGGAAGCAGCCCAATTCGAAGAAGCAATTAAACGGCAATATGCTCCAAAACTCCGTCAAAAAGAAGAAGAATTTGCCCGGCGCTTCGGGCGGCAGGTAAAAATTGACCCCTATCAGGATCCTGAATTTATTGCCTTCTATAACCAGAATATCAATGCCCTGAAAGCAAACTACATGCCTATTATAAATGAAGTTCAGGAACAGGCACGGGAATTGTTTAAATAAAAACGAAACTAACAGCGTTTTTAAAATAGCTTACCTTTGCGAAAGTTCTTTTGTTAACCGGAAAAAACGTTCCAGTTGTTCCGGCAGGGAAATAACTGTCCGTGGCCCATCCATAAAAACAGGGTAAAGATCAATATGCACAAGTGTTTTGCCCAGATAGGAGAGAACAATAAACAGTCCCTTGTCCCCGCCTGGGGTATCATCCATTTCATCAAAAACATAATCACCCAGCGACCAGAAAACCGGTTTCCCTTCTACCCATTCAAAGCCCTGTTCCACATGGGGGTGCGTACCAATTACCAGGTCTGCCCCACTTTGAACAAGGCCGGTATATAAAGTACGGGTTCCGGTGTCGGGGTAATCGGCATATTCAATACCGCCGTGGTAGAAAATAATGTTTAAAGCGTCTTTATCCAGCTGCTGCCGGATTAATTCGGCACCGCCGTTTCCCGCATGGAGTATACCCGCAGAATGTTCATCCGCCGCATATGCAAGGCCGTCCCAGCCGCTTCTTTCCCTTCCATAACTGGCAATACCGAAAATCATTATAGGCATATTGGTGCCGGCAATAAAAAAAGGAGCGGCGGCAGCCTTAGCGTTCCGGCCTGCACCCAGAATGCCAAGTCCTGCTTCTTCCAGATAAATAACGGTATCAAGAAAGCCCTCCATTCCAAAATCAAAGGCATGGTTATTGGCAAAAAGTACTGCATCAAACCCGGCATTTTTTAAAGCAGGAGCAACACGCGGATCAAAGCGGAAGATGTAAGTTTTTTCCGCTTCTTTACCCCTGCCTGTAATAGCCCCTTCCAGGTTGATAATGGAAAGATCTGCACTGTTAACCAGGGCAGCGGTACTGCCCAGAATTCCTTCCGGCCCTTCGGTTAAAAATATTTCTTCTACACCCCGTGCCAGCATAACGTCCCCCCCGGCAGCAATACGAAAAAGCTGCGGCTGAGAATCAAAACAGAATAGATCAGGTTTTTTTTCAGACTGTATCAGGTTCATAAGCGCAGCAATTTTTTCATCGGCTCTTTTTTTATACTGTCCCTTATAGTTAAAACGGATTCCGTTTTCATAAACCAAAGGATACCCGGAATCGGATATGTCATAACCGTTTATTTTAAGGGCAATATTGGGAGGCTCCAGATCCGAAAGAGGGATCAAATCAGAAAGAATCCTGTTGTCTGTAATATCTTCCAGGTTAAGGGATTTATTTTCCCATAATTCTGAAGGATACACCATACAGATCCTGGAAAAAGGAAGAAAACCATGTGTAAAATCCATATCGCCGTTTTTCCAGCCGCATTGACGCCGTTCAAAACTGATAACAACTGTTTCCGGGCCCGGTGTGTCTGTAAACCTGAAACCCGAATTTTTTAATACGGCAGCATCAAGTATTCCTGCAAGAAACGCTTTTTCCTGATCGGGAAAATCTGCATAATCCACCCAAAGCTCAAAGGAACCACTGCTGCAGGAAAAAAAGAAATTGAAGAAAAGCAGACTGCACAAAAACAGAAAAACCGGAAAAAATTTCAAATGAATGCCACATTGATCCCTGAATAATCATTGTCGATTTTCAGAGAATCCAGGATCTGGGAAATCTGCCCGCGATGATGGGTATTGTGAACAACCAGCTGATGAAGCATAAACTGCAAAGGTACTTCCGCAGGGTTCCCGCCATACCAGTCTATTTTTAACG
>Ga0082212_10008720_pt1 | contig 13194 bp, 13 predicted proteins | sample TergutNt197P3_FD_71548 | JGI IMG/M metagenome (GOLD analysis project Ga0082212, IMG submission 71548) | Neocapritermes taracua P3 segment gut microbial communities from Petit-Saut dam, French Guiana - Nt197 P3 | ecosystem: Host-associated > Arthropoda: Insects > Digestive system > Gut ... | reverse complement strand
AAACAGGCCGGCGCGTTAAACGGCACATTTTTCAGCGCGGTTGCCGCTTCGAGGTTCCCGTTTTTCTCCGCTGCGGCTTGATACCGGACCGCGAGGTCTTCGATCGCGCCGATCACCCTCAGGAGCGAGTCCATGTACGCCACGGCGCCGCAGTCGCCCATATGAAGAAAACGGGCGCGGTTTTCTTCGATCTCCCTGGCTTTCGCGCGCGTTCCGGTATTCAGTAAGTATTCATATCGCGGGCAGAGATTGTTAACGTCGCCCGTGAAGTGTATGAAATGGTTTTTCCGGATTTCGCTCCATTCTTCATCATCAAACAAAGAACAGGATGACTCCTGAATATCGCTGGAATCGACGCCGACGCCGGTCCTGCCGTCCGCAGTGCGCGTGTACACAAGACGTTCGCCCGGCAGTATCAAAGGCTCTTCAGCGCGGTGCATGCGTACTATCCGCTCCGTAGCCCTCTCAAGCGGAGTCAACCCGCCCGCCCTGAATTCGCTCCCCCAATTGGCGTCGACCGGCCTGCGAAACCGGTGATGCCCGCCATCAACAACTAACGCCTTCAGCATCGTCAGACGCTCATTCATCAGCTTAATACCTTCTTTTTGACACAGCGATTACACGAGTAACTATAAACTATTTCCGGTTAGAAAGTCAAGCAATTTCTGATTTGCATTTCCCTTTTCCAGTCGAACAATAGACGCATCACCAAAAAGCGTACGTCACGAAAAAGCGCTTGACTATTCTGTGCAGTCCGTATATAATTTCATGAATATTCGATATGGTTTAATCAATCAAAATTACTTAGAATCAAAAGGTTTAGTGCCATCCATATCGTTCAGCGGGGGAGATGTAAAAATGGATTTCAAGGTTTTTCAAAAAGAGGTTGAACTGCAGTCCCGGGGCTGGATCCCGACGTTTCACGACATTACGAAGGAAGTACTGGAAATAGTGGCGGAGTCCGGCGTCAAAAATGGAACGTGTACTGTGGTTTCGCACCACACCACTTGCTCGGTGATGGTGCAGGAGTCGTCTCACGACCTCAATTCCTTCGACATAGAGTATTTACAGCAGGATCTGTTGGACCTGATGCGCGAAATGATCCCGGACTACGCGGAAGAAGGGCAATACCGTCATCCCGGGCCGGTTCATATGCGATTCGCCGTAAACTACGGCGAGAACGGCCTCTTTGTAAATATGAACACCGACGCGCATTTGCGCAGTTCGTTCTTCGGGCGCAGCGAGGAGATAACGATCAAAGACGGCAAGCTGGACGCCGGGGAGTTCGCGCACGTGTATTTCATTGACTGGGACCATGTCCGCGCGCGGCGCCGTCAAGCGAATATTACGATTATGGGTACGACTGAGGATGTGGGCGACCGCAAGTACAAAGGCGGCGAAGTTATAGACACGTTCCGCAAGTTTACAGACACTGAAAAAGCATACATGGAGGAGTTTGACCTCCAGCAAAAAAGATAAGGGGCATACTAATGGTATATAGAGAGTCCTTTAACGTTCTATCAAACGATAAAATGCCCACGTTCCACGACGTCACAGAACAGGCGCGCGGCATAGTCGGCCGCTCGGGGATAAAAAACGGTATCGCGGTGGTCTATTCCCGCCACACCACATGTTGCGTCATAATTGAAGAAGAAGCTTTCGATATGTCAATGACAGGCCTTAAAACACTGCAGCAGGATTTTGTCGAATCGTTTGAAAGTTTCATGCCCGTCTGCCGAAAAGAAGGAATGTATTTGCACCCCGGCCCGAAAGCGCTCGCTTTCGCGGAAAAGAACAACGAAGACGCCCGGGGCTGTCACAACACAGACGCGCATCTGCGTTCTTCTCTGGTCGGAAGGAGCGAAACCATAATACTTATAGATGGATCATTGGAACTCGGTGAGTTCGGGCATGTCTATTTCATCGACTTTGACCAAACAAGGGCAAGAAAAAGGACCGTCCAGGTCCAGGTAATAGGGGAGTAACATCAACAACGGAGTCAAGAAAGGAGGAATAAAGTGGTTACTGTAAAAGAATACAATGACATCATCGCAACTATCGGGCATTACACTGAAGGCCATCATGAAGGCAGCAGTATGATGAAAAAAGCGTTCCATCCAAACGCAATAATAAACGGAGAGCCGATACAAGTCCTTTTTGACGCGATTGATAACTCAGAAAAACTATATCCGGACGCAAGAGTAGACATACTCAGCGTTATTGGCGGCATCGCGTGCGCCCGCGTAATTCTGGAAAACTGCGGCGGCAAAAATTACATCGACTTTCTGCAACTGATGAAAACAGACGGCGCCTGGAAAATCATCTCAAAAATCTACCATGAGTACTAATGTGGCAAATTAAATATAACTATTACCTAAAAATTTAAGGAGTGTATCTGATGAAAAAAGAAAAAATCACTTCGGTGTTATTGGCGCTGGCGTTAATTGTAGGCCTTGTCACAGCGTGCGGTAAAACCGATACTCCGGCGCCGTCTGCGCAGGCGCCGGAGGCTGCAGCGCCTCCCGCGTCCCTGTTTGAAGCTTCCGGGACCCCCCGCACAGTAGAGCAGCGTGAAGACGCAAATCCCGGCGACCCGATCACGCCGAGCACCATGCGGTATGAAGGAATCGCCAACCCGGGCGTCGTTCCGTTGAAGAAGTTCTTCATCGCCTATGCGGAAGGCGAGATGGGCGATGTTTTCACGCGCACGCTGTTCGAAGACGTGTCTGGGGTAGGGCAGCAATATGTCGACCGTTTTGGTATCCGGTTTGAGTACACGATTGCCGGCAACAATTCTTCGCAACAGCTTCAGGACATCCAGAGCCTCATCGCAAAGAGACCGGACCTGCTCATCGTTAACCCGAATGAAGCAGAGCCCCTCGACGTGGTCGTACAATGGTGCGAAGACGCAGGCATTCCGCTTATCATGTTTGATAAAGAAGTCGTAACTCAACCCGGAGTATCGACATATGTCGCTGTTATCACCTATGACATGTTCCTGCAGGGCGCGCAAATCGGAGCGGGAATCGTGCAGTATCTTGAGCAAGCCAAGGGCGAGGCAAAGGGCGACGTTGCTGAAATAGCCGGAATACTCGGCGCGGTCGCTTCAGTTCACCGTTCGCAAGGTATGAATGCCGTCATCCAGAACTATCCTGACATCAATGTCGTAGTCATGAGGCCGGGCGAATGGGACAACGCTATCAGCTATGCGGCGTCGCTTGATATACTCTCGACATTCCAGCCGGGCACTATTGACGTCGTCGTCGGGAACTGTGACGAGCAGGCGCTGGCTTTCATGGAAGCCGCGAGTTCAGTAGGCCGCAGGGACGAGTTCAACGGCGGATTCGTCGGCGCGGACTCTGCTGTTGAGATGATCAAGAACATTTTAAACGGCCAGGCTTACTCAACGGCCGAAAACGGGCCGTTCTACGGGTTTGTATTGTTCGAGTACGCCATACGCTGGCTCAACGGCGAAGCTATCCAAAACCGGGTCATGCTGCCAAACCGCTTCTTCCGTATTGAAAACGAGGAGCAGCGAGCTGCCATGCAGCACATTGTCGAGTATTGTGAGGAACATGAACTTGAATTCGTACCGGCGGAGCTTGGCTATTACGACGTGTTTAACGCGAGGCCCCCGCTGGTCGAGCAGTACTACCCTGTCTTCTATTTCAGCGACCCCGCGCGCTACGACAGCATTCCCTATTACACGGCTACCTCTTCTACTATTCGCTGATAGTTGTGCCCGGGGCCGTACTTACGCGGCCCCGGGCATAAAAGTTATGAGGTATAACTGTTATGCAGAATAACGAACTCCTCCTTGAAATGAAAAATATCAGTAAATCATTCTCCGGTGTGCAAGTGCTTTTTGACTCCGGGATCCAACTTCGCGCGGGTGAGATCCACGGGCTCGTCGGCGAAAACGGGGCCGGAAAAACCACTCTGATAAAAATACTTTGCGGCATGTATCCGGACTACACCGGAGAAATCACGATCAATGGAAACCCCGTCACTATGAACAGCCCGAAATGTTCCCGTGATTTCGGGATATTCTCAGTGCAGCAACACAGGGATCTTGTGCCTACTATGACCGCTGCGGAGAATATCTTTCTGGGCAACTACATCCTGAAAAAGAACGGCTCCATAAATATGTCTGAAATGCGCGCGAGGGCTGAGGAATTCTTTAGCATATTCAGTACTAAAATCAACATGGACGTGCCTGTGTCGGAACTAAAAGTCTCGGAGCAGGAAATCGTCGCGATCTGTAAAGCTGTCGCGTCTGACGGAAAGATATTCTTGATCGACGAAGCCTCCGCGCCGCTCGACAATCATGAGCGCGCGATTTTATATAACCTTCTCAGGAAACTGCGCGACGAAGGAAAGGGCATCATATACATATCTCACCATTTGGAAGAAATATTTACTATTGGGGACCGCGTTACCGTCCTGCGAAACGGGATGAATGTCTGGACGAAAGACATCTCCGAGACAAATCGGGAAAGCCTAATAGCAGCGATGACAGGTAATAAAAAGCTGTATCAGCGGGTATCCCACCCGGCCGTCGAAGGAGGCCAGGGCGACAGCGCCGCCATTTTTGACTTTGATCACGTAAGCTGCGACGGTGTGGACGATTTGTCATTCAAAGTACATAAAGGCGAAGTAATAGGCTTTGCCGGCTTGGAAAACAGCGGAAAAAATGAGGTGGCAAACCTCATGTTCGGATTGATGCAACCGAAATCCGGAAGTTTAAAATATAACGGGAAAATCACCCGGTTTACCAGCCCTTCCAAGGCGATCCGGGCGGATATCGCAATGATTCCGACCGAGCGCAAGGTGCAGGGTTTGGTGTCTTGCCGTTCGGTAGCGGAAAACATTGTACTCGCGTTTGTAAACAAAGGCAGGAAACCTATCCTCAACCGACGTAAAATTACGGGTACTGCGCAACGCAGCATTCGGGATCTTCTTATCAAAGCTTCATCCGCAAACCAACTCCTGGAGTATTTATCCGGCGGTAATCAACAAAAGGTTTTAGTAGCTAAATGGATGATGACCGAGATGGACGTCCTCCTTTGCGTGGAACCGACGGAGGGCGTAGACGTCGGCGCGCGCGCCGACATTTACAGAATCATGAGGGACTTGTCGGATAAAGGGACGACGATCGTTATTTTCTCCAGTGACATCGACGAACTCCTCACCCTCTGTGACCGGATATACACGATGTACCATGGCCAGATCACAGGTGAGTTCAACGCTGAAACGGTCGAAAAGTCGCGTATCCTCTCAGAGATTCTCGCAAAACGGAAAGCAGGTGATATCGCCGTATGAGAACCGTCCTGCGGGAAATCAATAAACGTAAACTCATTTACGTCGTGATCGCGCTGTTCACAGTGTCGGCGTTGATAGACAGCAGCTATCTGAACCGGTTTAATCTTGAAGCCCTGGCGACGGATGTTTCGATCATCGGGTTGCTTGCCCTTGGTCAGATGTTATGTATCATTTCCGGCGGGATCGATCTCTCCGTCGGCAATATGGCGAGCGCTTCGTCTGTGTTTACAGCATATATGATGATCCAGTTGTCGGGATTGCCGCCGTGGCTGAACCTCATACTTAGCGTTCTATTCTCGCTGGTTTTCTGCGCTGTGATGGGCGCTTTCAACGGTTTCAGCGTCGCCGTACTCAAACTCCCGCCATTGATAGCGACGCTCGGCGGTATGTGGATCGCGCGTGGATTTGGCTTCTTTTTTCTGAACGGTATGGCGACTTCTTACAAGGTCAAGGAGTTTACGAACCTTACGCGTATGCGTTTGGGTTTTCTGCCCCTCGCCTTTTTCCTGTTTGTCGCTATCACTGTGGCCGTCTATTACGTGCTGACAAGGCGGCGCGCGGGCCGAGCGGTTTACGCCCTCGGCGGAAACCCTTACAGCGCGCAGCTTTCCGGCATTAACAACACTAAAGTGATAATCTCGGTTTATGTTATAAGTTCCCTGCTTGCGTCAGTCGGCGGCTTAGTGCTTGGATCCTACACAGGCACAGGATATGTCAAAGGCGCCGACGGCTATGAGCTTTACGCAATTGCGGCGGTGGCTATCGGCGGCGTATCGCTGGCCGGGGGGTCGGGAGATACCTTTAACGCGATGCTTGGCGTGATAGTGTTCCGAATGATCAAGAAAATCATGGTGTTCGCCGGCCTTTCCAACCTTCTTGAAGGCCTCTATCTGGGATGTCTGATGATCATCGCTTTACTTATAAGCACAGGAACTTTCAACAATGCGATAAAAAAGCTGAAACGCTCAGGAGTAAATACAGATCCAAATAGACAGGAAGACGGGAGAGCCGGGCATGAAGAATCATTACAATGATTCCGTAAAGACGGGCGACGCCAGCCCCGCCGCGAAAGAGCCGGGCGCATTCGCGCCGATCGAGATTTTACGCAAATACAACTCATTCATCACTTTTACGGTAATGCTCATCGTGGCGACGGTTGCTACGGGCGGGAAGTTTTTTACCGCCTCAAACGCCCTGACCGTTATCGAGCGGGCGAGTATAATCGGTATCGTGGCGCTGGGTCAGGGGATGGTCATACTTACAGGAGCGATAGACCTGTCCGTCAACGCTATCATGAACCTCTCATTTACCGGCGTCGCGGTTTTGGCAAACGTTGGAGTCCCGTATGGGACTGCTATTCTGGTGGCTCTCGCCTTGGGCGCTATTGTGGGATTAGCTAACGGCATACTTATTATCAAAACCAGGATTCCCGCATGGCTTGTGACGCTTAGCACAATGATGATCGCCAATGCGGTGGCCATGAGATGGTCAGGGACTCTTGGGCTCAGATTTGCCGGGCTGCAGAGCTTCATCAACAATTTATTCGGGATGGACGTAAGCTCTTCACGCTATTTCGCCGGCATTGTCTGGATAGTTCTCGGCCTCATATTCGCGTTAGTTTTGACGAGGACGCGTTTCGGGCTCAATCTCTTTTTTCTGGGTGGCGGGCGCAGAGCGGCGTACTTAAGCGGCGTGCGCATCAATTACGTACAGGTGATGGCATATGTGATATCCGGCGTAATGGCAGCGGGCGCCGCTATTGTGCTCGCATACAGAGTCGGCACGCTAAACCCAACGTCTGCGGATTCATACCAGCTGTACTCAATAGCTGCAGTTGTTTTAGGCGGAGCTGTGATTACCGGAGGCCAGGGCAGCGCATTCGGTACGTTCTTTGGCGCTATCGTCCTGGCTATGCTGACCAATGTACTGAATATCCTTATGGTCAACGTATACATTCAAAATACCATAATGGGCGCGTTGCTCGTGTTGATAGTATACATAAATCTTGTTATGTCCGGACGGTCAAAATAGAAAGGATTGTATTCATGAAAGGCAGGATTTTTGATCTTGCCGAGTTCACGGTTCATGACGGGCCCGGCATACGGTCGACTGTTTTTATAAAAGGGTGCCCGCTCCGCTGCCGTTGGTGCCACAACCCTGAGAGCCAGAAGTCCGGCAGAGAATTGATGGCGTCTGTCGGTAGCTGCGGCCAATGCGGGAGATGTGCGGCTGTTTGCGCGTCGCCGCAGAGTTGTAAATCGTGCGGAACGTGCGTTGCCGTGTGCCCGCTGCGGCTACGCAAGGTCGTCGGTGAAGATATCGAGTCAAGCGAACTTGCCGAAACCTTGAGGAAAAATTTCGATCTCTATGAAAAAAGCGGCGGCGGAGTGACGATTTCCGGCGGTGAGCCGCTTTCTCAGTACGAGTTTTGTTTTGACCTGATTGAAAAGCTTGCGCCTGCGCACGTCGCGCTCGATACTTCGGGATATGCTGAAAAAGAAATCTTCGACGAAGCAGTGCGTTTGTCTTCGCTCATACTTTTCGACGTCAAGCTTATCGACAGCGAAAGGCACCGGTATTACACCGGCGTTGATAATACGCTTATCCTCCGGAACCTTGACCGGTTATGCCTCGGAAACACGCCTTTTATCATCCGGACGCCGCTTATAAACGGCGTCAATGACGACGAGGGGTTTGCCCGTGGTTTATGCCAAAGGGTTCAAGGCGCGCCTTATCTGCTTCAAGTAGAGTTGCTGCCATACCATCAAGGCGCCGGGGTAAAATATCCCATGCTGAAACGCGCGTATAAACCTGAACCAAACTGGAGCCTCCCGCCTGAAACTCGGCAGGAAGTCTACCGTGAGTTCGGTATCAAATGCTCCATTCAGGGAAAATGAGTTCGATGGTTAGGAGTTATTATGAAAGCGCTTGAGTATGCTGTTAAGGCGGCCGACGAGGTTATGCGAATCGTGTCTGTAGTGGATCCGGCCGGGTTGGATGACGCGGCAGTATCGATACTGGGGGCAAAATCGGTTTTCGTAGCAGGGGCAGGCCGTAGTTTGTTAATGCTGAAAGCCTTTGCCATGCGTTTGATGCACTTTGGCCTGACAGTTCATGTGGTTGGAGAAACGACTACTCCGGCAATCACGGAGCAGGATATACTTGTAACTGCTTCCGGCTCCGGTGAAACCGAAACCGTGCTCGGGTTCGCAAAGAGAGCTGTTTTAGCAGGAGCAGCCCTTGTGGTACTGACGACGGACGCCAACTCGGCGCTTGCAGCCGTACCCGGACATGCCGCACCCGGACATATAATAGTAATTCCCGCCGGCAATAAGCTGGGCGGGAACTATCGATCGTGGCAACCGGCCGGCAATTCATTTGAGCAAAGTCTGTTGCTGGTTCTCGACGGGATAGCTATGCGCGTCGCTGACGAGCGGAACCCGGACTTTACCGGAAAACTTCTGCTGCACGCAAATCTTGAGTGATATCGGGGGGATATGACAGTGATACTGGCTCCATCACTTTTTGCCGCGGATTCAAGCCGTTACGGCGATGAAATTCTCAGAGTTGAGCAAAGCGGCGTCGAATACCTTCACATCGATGTAATGGATGGGCATTTTGTGCCGAACCTCTCTTTTGGCCCGAATATTATAAAGGGTATCCGTGGTAAAAGTCAGCTATACTTCGATACCCATCTTATGATCGAGAATCCGCAAAAGTATTTACAGGCCTTTATTGACGCGGGTTCAGACAGTATAACAGTCCATTTCGAAGCGACGGAGGATCTCGATAGTATCAGAGATATTTGCGCGGAGAACAAAGTAGGTTTTGGAGTGGCGTTACGTCCGCAAACGCCGGTCGAGCTTATCAAGCCTTTTGCCAAGTATCTGAACATACTGCTTATTATGAGTATCAACCCGGGCTTTGGCGGGCAAATGTTTATGGAGGAGTCGCTAAAACGGATCGCCCGGGCGTGTGAATTACGCGAGGAATGCCGCGCGGATTATCTTGTCAGTGTAGACGGCGGTATAAATTCTGATACGGCGCGTAAATGTGCGGGTGCGGGCGCTGATATTCTGGTAGCGGGTACTTCGATATTTGGCGCCGATGACGCGGCCTTGGCAATCCGCTCTTTGCGCCTTGACTCTGGCAAATAATAAGCTCTTGTAAAGCGTGTACACAGGGTACGACCTTACGAAGATATGACGGCAACGCCTTTTTTTCTGAGCGCTTCCAGTTCGGAGTTGTTTTCGGAGTGCTTGTTTGTCACCAGAACATTGACTACGGAAATCGGCGCTATAAAAGAAAAGCCCTCTTTTCCGATTTTAGTGTTGTCCGCAACCACAATAGTTTCATATGCCCGCTCGATCATCTGACTGCTGACTTCAACCGATTTCGGGTGGTACGTCGTTAATCCGTTATTCGCGCTGATACCGTCCGTTGCTATGATCACTTTATTGGCGCGGTACTTCTGTAATTGCCTGACAGTGTCGTCCCCGAACGTGAACTGATATTGCGTGTCTATATTTCCGCCAAGCAGGACGACATTGATCATATTACCGCAAACTAATTCCTGCGCGATCAGCACCGAATTCGTAACTACTGTCAGATTGTGCCGCTCAGATAACTCTTTCGCTAAATAGAGCGTCGTCGTTCCCGGATTTATCATAAGCGTGTCACCGTCATCTATCAGGTTCGCGCAAGCTTTTGCGATGAGAATTTTCTCATCTTTTTTTATATTCATACGATTATTTTGCGACATGTAAAAGGGGTTGTTTGCCTTAACGGCTCCTCCGCGTATACGGCGCAGCAGCCCATCCTGTTCCATTGCAGCTAAATCATTACGTACAGTGGCGTCGCTCACACCAAAGTCGCCCACGAGCCGCGCGACCGTTACCTTACCGCTATTGTTCAGCGTTTCCAATATCTTATCCCTGCGTTGGCCGGCGCTAATACTATTTACCCAAAGCATTTTAACCCTCCGTAAATTGCTAAGCTTCTACTTGTTGAGCCGCTCCCCTACTGCGCCGCCCGGATGGATCAGCGCGAACTGGCCGCCTTGATACCCTGTTTCCTCCATCACTGCGACTTGCAGTGCGTCAAAAAGCGCTGCTAACGATGCGTAACTGCTGGTTCCCTGCGCGTCATAACGGTCCGCCTCTCTGTAAACGGTCATCGGCAGTACAATATCGCTTTTTTCCGCCATTGGAGATTTGACATTTTCGGTGACCGATATAACGGTGGATCCTTTTTTTCGCGCTATATCGATAATTGGAAGTAACTCTGCTGTTTTTCCGCCTCGGGACGCCGCGACCAAGACGTCGCCTGCTTGTAAAAACCCTGTTGCGCCGTGTACCGCTTCTGATGGTGACAGAAAACGCGCGGGGCGTTCGATACAGCACATCGAATGCGCGAAGTGACGGCATGCTATGCCGGAGTGCCCGCAGCCGCTGACAGCTATGCGTTGCGTTTTTGATATAGCCGTTACTGCTCTGGAAAATGCTTCCCAATCCATATGATCACATGTGTCAAGAATTGCTTTAGCTTCGATTTCAAACGCGCTCATTGCGAGATTTAACGATTCTTCTTTCATAATACCCTCGCATCTCTTTAGTTTTCCTCGATTATACCATGTAAATAGTAACAAATCAATAATAAATAAAAGATTATCAAAAGATTTTTAAAAACAAATGTAGACTTTTTCAAAGCATTGTGCTAATATTACCAAGAGCTGCTCCGCAGCCCGAGTGAACAATTACAAACGTAAAACTTAGTTAGGGGGCAAGTATATGCCGACAGCAGTCATCATGCCTAAACAAGGGCAGTCCGTGGAAAGCTGCATTATTTGCAAGTGGCATAAGAAAAAGGGCGATAAGGTTTCGCCGGGCGATATCCTCTTTTCATATGAAACAGACAAGTCCACTTTTGATGAAGAGGCAAAAACCGAAGGGATGATCCTTGAAATCTTCTATAATGAAGGCGACGAGGTCGAATGCTTTAAGGCGGTGTGTGTGATTGGCATCGAAGGGGAAAACATCGATGAGTTCCGCCCGGATAAACAGAGCGCAGCCATAGCGGGCAGCGCCATGAACGCCGTGTATCCGAGCGATAACGTTGACTCCTATCCGGATGATCAGGAACTTCAGGCTGAAAACTCCGGATCCGCCTCGATCCCGCCTACATCCAAGCCGGCGGAAACTGAAATATTGCACATCTCGCCGCGGGCCAGAGTTTTAGCTGACAAGACCGGCGCTGATGTAAGCCGAGCCGTGCCTACCGGCGCGAATAACCGGATCATGGAAAAAGACATTCAAAATGTGATCGCCGGCGGCTATTTAGCCACACGAGCTGTCAAGGGAGAGTTTTCACATGTTACCGGCACCGGTATCGGCGGGCGAGTCACTACAGCGGATATCGAAAAATGGGAAACGGACCCCCATGAACAGGCAGTCCAACGCCCCGATTTTGAGAAAGTCAAGCTCGCGGGCGTACGTAAAGTCATTGCGGAGACTATGCGTTCTTCACTTTACAACTCGGCGCAGTTGACGCTTCATTCTTCTTTTGACGCCACGGATATATTTTCTTTTCGGGCCGGTTTAAAAGCGGTCGCGGCAGACCCGGACGCGGCAAAGATCACAGTCACTGATATCATCACATATGCTGTATCGCGCACCCTATTGAATCATAGATACATCAACGCGCAATTACTTGATGATACGATCGCGCTATATAACAATGCGCACATTGGCGTTGCGGTAGACACGCCCAGAGGATTGCTTGTTCCTACGATTTTCAACGCCAACATGCTGTCCCTGGCTGAAATTTCGCTCCGGGCAAAAGTGTTGTTTGACAAATGCAAGCAAGGAGGCATAGAACCCGACGCCCTTAAGGGCGGTACATTTACGATATCCAACCTTGGCGGGCTGGGTATAGAAATGTTCACTCCGATACTCAATCCGCCTCAAACCGGGTTACTGGGGGTCTGTTCTGTCGTGGAGCGGACACGGGATGGAAAAGTGTACCCGGCGATCGGCCTGTCATTGACGTTTGACCATCGAGCGCTGGACGGCGCCGACGCGGCCAGATTTCTTAGGGATCTTGTCCAATATCTTGAGAAGTTCAGTATTTGCCTGGCATTTGATAATGGGTCGCTTAGTACCCGATCATGAACGGAGGTCAGAATGTTTGACTTAATAATTATTGGGGGGGGCCCCGGCGGTTATTTAGCTGCCGAGCGTGCCGGGCACGCAGGTTTGAGTGTTCTTCTGGCTGAAAAACACATGCTTGGCGGCGTTTGCTTAAACGAGGGATGCATCCCTTCGAAAACGCTGTTAAACAGCGCGAAGATATATGATTATACACTGCACAGCGATACTTACGCCGTAACCGCAGAAAAATCTTGCCTTGATCACAAACGGGTAATTTCACGCAAAAACGAGGTCGTCGACACATTAGTCGGTAATGTAAAGGCGCTTATGAAGGCAAATAAAGTGACGGTTATATATGGCGAGGCTTATATCATTGATAAAAAGCGGGTCAGGATCAATAATGAAGTATATGATGGGAGACGTTTGATAATTGCCACAGGGTCGGCGCCCGTGATACCGCCCATCAACGGGATCTCCGAGGGTATAAAAAGCGGCTATGTCCTGACAAGCCGCGAGATACTTGAACTGGCTGAAATCCCTGAAAACCTGGCGGTAATTGGCGGCGGCGTCATTGGCCTGGAGATGGCTTCATATTTTCGCACAGCCGGCAGTAATGTAACTGTAATCGAGATGCTCCCGAAAATCGCGGGAGAGACCGACGATGAAATCTCATCTTTGCTTATGAAAAGCTATCAGAAAAAAGGTATAGAATTCATTCTTGGCG
>Ga0082212_10008719_pt1 | contig 13195 bp, 12 predicted proteins | sample TergutNt197P3_FD_71548 | JGI IMG/M metagenome (GOLD analysis project Ga0082212, IMG submission 71548) | Neocapritermes taracua P3 segment gut microbial communities from Petit-Saut dam, French Guiana - Nt197 P3 | ecosystem: Host-associated > Arthropoda: Insects > Digestive system > Gut ... | reverse complement strand
GAACCTCAATACAGCAAAATCGTCCGCCGACAACTCAACAAGATTTGTGAACCGCTTGTTGACGAGGATTACGGCGCAGCACCCTATGAGCTGTTCCATGTTCAGCCCCTCGATCTCAAAGGACAGCAGCGACGGAAGATATGACAGTACTGAGAGCGAGTGTGGGAGGATTTCGGTCAGCGATATACATGGTTCGCCGAACCGATCCACCAGTTCCATCTCCGTGACAGTATGTGCGACATACAAAATATCCTCGTAATCTCTAGTGATAGTCATGATACGCTCACCGCCCTCATCTCCATATTTGTCAAGTGGAGTATCAGACAGTATTTGTCACCGTCGATACGTCCCTCCAGGAACCCCCTGTATGATTCACCGCCTTGGGTGATGACGAGCGGTTCGTTGCCTTTCTTACCACCGCCCACGAACATAAAGGATTCTGAGTCGTGCAGATCCTTGGCCATGCCATAGAGAAAATCGTAGGTGTTTTCTTGTGATATACAACACGATTATAATTAATACTATATAGAAATACTGCATCAGCGCGCCATTGATTTCAAGTGCCACAAGATTGCTGATTATAATTATTTTTGCACTCTATTGCCATAACTATTGACTGTTGGTTCGGTTTGTGTTATACTCACATAGGGAGGGATGCTCTATGATAAAAAGAACCGGGTATCTTAATCAACTGATCAGCTTTCGTGATAAACAGCTCATCAAAGTTGTTACTGGTATTCGCCGATGCGGGAAATCCACATTGCTGGATTTGTTCCGCGCCGAACTTTTGGAAAGTGGCGTGAATGATGATCAAATTATTACCGTCAACTTTGAGGATGCCGAATTCGAGGAATTGATGAACCGCAAAGCATTGTATGCCTACATCAAAGAACGGTTAGCGTCTAATAAGATGAACTACATTTTTTTGGATGAAATTCAGCATGTTGACGAGTGGCAGCGGGTGGTAGACACCCTTTTTATAAGGAAAAACTGCGATGTTTATATTACAGGTTCCAATGCCTATCTGTTATCGGGAGAGCTAGCGACACTTTTGTCGGGGCGGTATGTAGAAGTCAAAATGCTGCCGCTGTCTTTCGCGGAATATGTATCGGCGTTCCCGGATAAGAAAGAGTTGTCCCGAAAATATAGCGCCTATCTAACCAACAGCTCTTTCCCATATACATTGGAACTCAGTAAACCGAAGGACATCCGGGCGTATTTAGACGGCATATACACATCCGTTGTGCTGAAAGATGTGGTTAAGCGAAAAAGAATCGCTGACGTTTCTGTTTTAGAAAGCGTCATACGATTCATGTTCGACAATATAGGTAATCTGTGCAGCGCAAAAAAAATCGCCGATACTTTAAATTCTAGTGGGCGAAAAATTTCGGTTCATACAGTCGAGGGATATCTGTCCGCGCTTTGCGACAGTTTTATCCTCTATAAAACCGGACGATATGACATTAAAGGCAAGCAATACTTAAAAACAGGCGAAAAATATTACATTGCGGATATCGGACTCAGGTATTATCTGCTTGGCTCTCAAAAAGCGGATATGGGACGCGCTCTGGAAAATGTGGTGTATCTTGAATTGCTGCGGCGGGGTTATGAGGTGCGTATAGGGAAGGTCGGGAATGCGGAGGTAGATTTCATCGCTACCAATGAAAACGGTATTGAATACTATCAGGCCGCGCTGACCGTCCGTGACGCACAGACTCTTGCGAGGGAACTTGCGCCGCTTGACGGCATAACCGACCACAATTCAAAATTTTTGCTGACACTTGACGAAGACCCGATGGTATCACATAATGGAATTAAGCAGTTGAACGCCTTGGACTGGCTGCTAGATTGAGGGTGCATTTTATCACAGTTAAGGAGGATCTGTTATGGACAAGCGATTCAAGGTAAAACGGTTTCTCTTTGAAACTCGACGAGGAGAGCCAATACTCAGATTTATGCTGACAGACAGTTTGATTCCTATGCTCGAACCAAATCAATTTATTGAGATGAAAAGTGTCAATAAACTTGCCAGCGGCAGGGTTAACGCCGTAAAACTTTCCGTATATTTCAACTATCTGCATGAGTATGAGCGTATAGAATACGATGCAGCGAATAATAAAAATGTGCAGCGGTTTCTTTCGTTCCTCATTTATGGAGATTGCAACGACCTAAAGATCATACATCCTGAAGACAGCATTTGCTACAGCACACTTCAAGGATATATTTCGGTCATTACTGAATTTTATAAATGGCTTGACCGCAATTACGAAACAAAGATGTTTTTTTATACTGAATCCCAACGAAAGTCACATTCTTATTTCTATGGACAAATTTACTCTTGCAATTATCAATATATTGTAAAACGCCTACTTCCAGATGTTAAAGGTCGCCGTTTATATATAAAATGGTATGATGAATCAGATAAAGAGAAGCTATGCTCGAACTTCTACACTTTGCGGGATGAAGCTGTGTTTAGGTTGACTCTTGAAGGTTTCAGGATTGATGAAGTAATAAGCATGAAACTGTTGAATTATAATCCCATAGACCGATTGATACAACCTTCACGATCTAAACTGCGGCAATCTGCCACTGATGGTCATGAAAATAGATTAAGAACCATTCGAATATCCGAAGAAACCGCCGATGCAATTGACAAGTATATCTATGAAGAACGCATAATTGCGGAAAACAAAAGTGGTGTGACTAGTGACTGGATATTTATCAATCTTCGGGCGGGAAAGAATTTTGGGATGCCACTTGCTTATCATAATTATCTTGCTATTCTAAAAGGCTGTGCAAAAAGAGCTGGGATGGACGCTGCGATGATCCGTACGCACAGCGGAAGAAGTACGAAAGTAATGGATATGCTCGAGGAGGGCGCTGCCGATTCGGCAAAGAGAAAATCAAAGCTGCAAATCATGCTTCATTTTGGCTGGCGTAATATCGATGCCATCCAGCCATACATGAATTACAACAGCGAAATAATGGCAAATGCCGCATATAGCCGGCACTCGGAAACTGGTGAGAAACATGATTAAGTTTTTGAAGCGTGACGGATATATGCTTGTATGGGATATAGATGGTACTGAGATCATGTTCAAATACTTAAAATCCCGTACTGAGCGTGTATCAATAGAAAAAATAAAGCAATTTAAAGAAACGCTTCAGTCAGACGCATATAAATATGATGAATCCTTATTATTAGGATTCTTGCTGTTTTTCGGGATAAAAACTTTTGTGAATATAGGAATGGTGTGGCGTAAAGATTTTATCCGCTGTTTTTCCTACTATTCTGACCTTTACGTTGCTGAATGGGCAAAGAGAGAAACGAAACTAAATTCAAAAAATGTGAGTACATACAGCGTTTTTGCGAGAATGCTATATACCTGGAACAACGCAGAAAACAAGTTAGATATAAACATTAATACTATTAGTGCCTTATCTTATAACTCGCTCTTTTCTAAAATCGCAAATATGTCTTTTCAGAATTATTGGACTCCCATCTTGATAGAAGCGATGTGTAATACCGCAAGCCTGAAAAACATCTGTCAGAAAATTGGGAGCGGCCATGTATCACGATATCTTATGGATATGCAAGAAGAAACTGCGCAATATATCCAAACGATAGCCCGTCAGTTTACTGAGAAACGTGAAATAATCAGCTATAAAAAAATTAATGAGTTTATCTTTGGAGAGAAAATCCTGACAAGTTATTCCGGATTTGTGCCGAAGTTCCCTCAATTACTGAAAGCGATAGCCAAAGATGAATACGAAATTCAGAAACAGCGTTTTATAGCGGAAAATGTAGCATCTATGGATATGTACCTAAATTTGTGGACGGTTTACTATTGGCACGCCGCTTCCCTGAACTCCCGGAATTTTGATTTCACGAAAATACACTGTGTTTCAATGAGGCTGGAGGTGAAATATTATATTAAGCATCATTTCAGCGGAGCCGTAAATGTTAATAGCCACCTTTATTCAAATATTGTCCGGGCTGTGAATGTATTGTGCGCCAACAATCCAGCTATTCGTTATTTTGCCGATATAGATAATGTTGATGTCAAAGCGTTGCACATTGAATTGGAAAGACGCGGAGAAATCGCCCAGCCAACGATTATGTCGACTTTTTACCACTGCAGAATGATTATGGATTACCTGATGGGAGATGACCGTGATTTAGCTATTAGAGCACCGCGTCCGTATCTGAATCCTTTTAAAGATGTCATTTTTGTTAACGCCAAGAAATACAATCAAAGCACCCCCTACATACCAGAGGAAATATTGGATCAGATTGAAGAACATTTATACGAGTTGTCTGAATCCGAGCATTTGGTATTCCAGATATTTATGGAAACTGGGATGCGCGCAAAAGAGATTGCCTTTATTGAAGAAGGATGTTTGGAAAAGGCAAGATACGATGGGCGGGTCAAACTGCGTTATATACCGTACAAAACCCTAATATCCAGACGCCGCGCCAAGTTGGAGGATTATCATTATATTTATATATCGAAAGAACTCGCGCGCAGAGTATCGGATCAGTCTGTTAAAACACAGTCGCTTAGGACAAAATACAAACTACCCTATATATTTTTATGTGAACACGCTTGGAATAGAACCCCGGTAATTAATACCGATTATTTTGCAAAAAAGATTAACAGTTTGATCAAACGGCATAATATTTGTGACCAAAGCGGCATGGTGTGGCACTTTGGCAACCGCCAATGCCGAAAAACATTAGCGGTAAATATGATTGAAAATGGCGCGACGGTGGAAGAACTGACATATCAATTCGCGCACCTTGATGTGTCTACTGTGACAAAGTTTTACACAGAAGTCAAAGCAATGCAACTCTCTGAATTGAACAGCGCTTTTTTCAGAAAGCAATTCGAGGTCTTGATATCGAAAGAGGCACTTTGTGAATACACGGAAGAAGAGCGCCGCCAATTGTATGTTGATTTTCGGCTCGGGCTTCGTAGAGTTGAATTAGGTTTTTGCGCGAAACGGCTTTCTGAAGGAATTTGTGAAAACCGGAACAGACTCTACAACTGTGTTGGGTGCAGACATCTCTGCACCGGCAATCGTTATCTTCCTTACTGGAACAAGCTTCTTGACGCACAGAAAAATACGTTGGATGCGCTACTTGAAATATATAAAAAAGAGGGCGTTGACAGTTATCACGATTTTATTGAATACAGACAAGAAAAGCATTTGTTTGAGGCATATAAAAGAGTCACTGTACAAATTTTGGAAAGCAGGATATAAATTATGAAGCCAGCTCTTGAACTGAAAACAGATGAAATATATCTGTCACATGAAAGACAGCGGTATCGTGATTTTTTACGTTCATTGTCAGATGACATTTCATTTGAGGACGATATTTGGCGTTGTGAAAAGCGCTTGAAGAATGTTTCACATAACCGTACGCATGTAAGTATAAGTTTTCGAAAAGTACCAGAAAAATACAAGGAAATGGTCAAATACTTCGCTCTTATCCGGTTGATCAACGGCGTAAGCGTATATACCATGATATGCCGCACCCGGAATATCGGGATATTTTTGCGTTTTCTTGACGGTGCGGAACTCTCTGAAATTGATGTTTTTACTGCCTCACGGTTTAAAACTTTTCTTGACAGCGAAAACTATACTGAAAGGACTCGTTATACCATATGGCAGGCAATTGGGATTTTCTTATCCGCAATGAATGGCTACGATGGAGTTTCGTTTCGCAATCCGTTTTATAAGAATTATTATGAGATCGGCGGAACCTTAAATTATAAATACATTCCAGATAATGTCGCAAAACAACTTGACCGGACATTTATGGATGAATCTATTCCGTTGCACCTTCGAGCTGTCTATTGGATACTACGGTTAATCCCGTCAAGGATCAGTGAAATACTTGGCATGAAAATTGACTGCTTAAAGCCTTTTGACGGTCACTTTTGTCTTAATATCCCTACTTGGAAACAAAATGGCGGTTATAAGGAACCTATCATACGAATTATTCACATTAATGATGAAGGAATAGGCGGATATCTCCTAGCTTTGATTCGCGCGCAACAGAAAATTGCCCTTTCATATCAGGGTCTTGTAATCAAAGGGAAAGAAGATGCCTTATTTACACACCGTCAAATCAAAAGATATAAAGACGGCAGGGTAAACTATATGAATGTGTACTGGCCGCTGACATATACACAAGTCTACGACAATTTCAAAAAGATATGCAAAGACTTCAATATACGCGATGACATCGGGAATATCTATAATATTACTACACATCAATTTAGACATAATGGCATTACTGATAGACTGCGCGCCGGTTTTACTCTTGCGCAAATCGCTGAAATGACCGGGCATCATGGCAGTGCTATGATATATGGTTCTTACGCGCATCTGGATTTATTTCCAGAGGGATTAACTGACCCACGGCAATATTTTGCTGCTAAACAGCAAGAGGATAACCCGTACATTATGTTTGGCGGTAAAATACTGAACATGGATGCCATTACTGAGTCAAGACTTATGCGTAATATTCGTTCTCACCGAGTACCGGGCGGTATTTGCATTGATGTAACCCATTGCAAAAATGATATGTGGAATTGTTTGGAATGCAACCGTTTCATACCAGAAAAAGAACAATTATCGTATTTTGAGGAGCAGTCATGCGCTTGGAGTGAAAAGGCAAAAAAGTTTCGTAATGATGCTATAATGTACGCTAACTTCACAAATATAGCTTTTCGTTTTGATAAAATCATAAACAAGATAAAAGAAGAAGTTGGTGAATCAAATGGATAGAAAATTGCCAAAAGAGCTTCTAGCAAAACAGGAAACCGAACGCCGGCAAACGATAGAAAAAGTCTTACGTGCCATCAATGATTTGAAATCCGAGGAGTGCCGTCTTAACATAAAAAACCTGATGGTTTATTCCGGGCTGAGTCGGTCTGTATTTGCGAAACCACATGTACGGACTGTCCTTGAACACCATGGTGTTATAATTTCACGAAACAATGTTTCCAAGAAAGGCAAAAGCGAAAGAAATTCAAAAAATGAAGAATATGAATACGGCGGGGTAGATTAGACACTTGGGGCGGCGAGATTAGACACCCCCGGCGGTTTGGTTAGACACTTGCATCGGGGCGATTGGACACATCTGTAGTAAACTTGTGATTACGCCCGAAAACGGGCGAATAATCACAAGGAGGTCACTAAGATGACCAACTACAGAGAGATTCTGAGGCTGTCGAGCCTCGGAATCAACAACAAACAGATTGCCGAGGGCATGGGCATCGCCCGGCAGACGGTGGTCACCGCGCTACAGCGGGCGGCGGCGCAAGGATTGGATTGGCAGGCGGCGGAACCGCTGTCAGACCGTGAACTGGCGGCACGAATGTTCCCGCAAGGGGCGGGCAAGCCAAGCTATAAGTTACCGGACTATGAAAGTATCCACAGGGAACTTGCCAAGCCCGGAGTGACACAGCAACTGCTTTGGTTCGAGTATTGCGACAAGTGCAGAGCCACGGGCGAAATCCCGTATCAACTGACTCAGTTCAAAACCCATTACCGTGAGTATGTTGTTAAAACCAAAGCCACTATGCACATCAACCGCAAGCCCGGTGAGCTTATGGAAGTGGATTGGGCGGGCCAAACGGCGTTTATCGTGGACGCCGACACCGGCGAGGCGTTGGATGCTTATCTGTTCGTGGCGGCGTTACCATACAGCGGCTATGCCTATGCCGAGGCGTTTCTCGGTCAGAATCAGGAGGCTTGGATCACCGCCCATGTCAACGCTTATAACTATTTCGGCGGCGTAACACGGATTCTGGTGCCGGATAATTTGAAAACCGGCGTAATCAAAAATACCAAGTCCGAGTTGGTGCTGAACCGAACCTATCAAGAACTGGCGGAGCATTACGGCACGGCTGTCATTCCCGCCAGGGTGCGGACTCCGAAAGATAAGGCCACCGTGGAAGGTACTGTCGGCATCGTGTCCACGTTCATATTGGCGGCCATCCGCAACCAAAAGTTCTTCAGCCTTCGGGAACTGAATGAGGTTGTCCGGGAACGGCTGCACACATTGAATCACAAGCCTTTTCAGAAGAAAGACGGCAGCCGGGCGCTGCTGTTTGCCGAAGAACGGGCCGCCCTTTTGCCTCTGCCCCAAAACGTATATGAAATGGCGTCGTGGAAGACGGCAAAAGTTTCATTCAATTACCACATCGAAGTGGACGGACGCTTCTACTCTGTGCCGTATGAATACATCAAGCGCCAGATGGACGTGCGGATCACCCGCAACGTGGTCGAGGTTTTCTTTGAGGGGATTCGGATTAGTTCCCACATCCGGTTATATGACAAGGATAAATACAGCACCCAGGACGCCCATATGCCGCCGAATCATCAGCAATACACCCAGTGGAACGGTGACCGATTCCGCAAATGGGCCGCCAAAATCGGCCCGCAGACCGCCTGTGTGATAGAGTCCATCCTTACCGGCTACAAAGTGGAGCAACAGGGATACCGGGCTTGCATGGCGCTCCTTAAACTCGGTGACAGCTACACCCCGGAACGCTTGGAAGCCGCCTGTGACAAGGCGCTGTTCTATACGCCGCGCCCCAGCTATAAGTCCATCCAGACCATCCTGAAATCCGGTGGGGACAGACCGCCGGAATCTCCTCCGCCCATTTCTCCTACAACACACGGATTCACCCGTGGGGCCGATTATTACGGGAGAGGGGGACGGAAATAATGTTGGATAACAATACCGTCTCCAAACTCCGCGAGATGAAGATGAGCGTTATGGCCACCGCGTTTCAGCGGCAACTCGCAGATAAAGGCATTTCCGAACTGTCCTTTGAGGAGCGTGTTGGACTGATCGTGGATGCCGAATACATAGCCCGCAAAAACAACCGGCTGAAACGTTTAATTCGGAGCGCCGGGTTTTCTATGCCGGAAGCCTGCGTGGAAGATATTGAGTATCATCCCGACCGCGAACTGGATAAGGCGCTCATCCTTCGCCTAAGTACCTGCAATTATGTGGATGATCACCACAATATTATCATCCTCGGCGCTACAGGCAGCGGGAAAAGCTATATCGCCAACGCTTTCGGCGTGACCGCCGCACGGAAATTCCACACGGTGCGCTATGCCCGACTCCCGGATTTGCTCGGTGAACTCGCCATTGCCCGCGCTGAAGGGACATATCGCAAGGCTATGATGAAATTGAAACAGGTAAAACTCTTGATCCTGGATGAATGGCTGCTCTATCAGTTAAAGGAACCCGAAGCCCGAGATTTGCTTGAGATTGCGGAAGCCCGATATAAAAAGGCGTCCACCATCTTTTGCTCCCAGCATGATGTTGGCGATTGGCATCAGAAAATCGGTGAATGCACCATAGCTGACGCCATTCTTGACCGGATCGTCCACGATTCCTACCGCATTGTAATCGCTACCGATGCCGATGACGCCATGTCCATGCGGCAGAGGAAAGGCTTGGCGGCGGAGTAAGGGCTTCGCCCATCGGGGCCAGCCCCACGCCAAGCGTACGCTAGGCGTTACCCCGGAGTTTATCGCTTTGGTTTTCTAAAGCTGAGTACGCGCCTGGGCGGCGCTACATCGCCGCCGCCCAACCGCCAGCTTCACAAAAACCCGCCACCCGCTCTGGTTGCCCTCCGGCATTGCCGTATCCTGATGACGGGCAAAAGCATTTTGAGTGTATCATGATGGTTTTTCAGATGTCAATGTCCAATTCAGCCGACGCAAGTGTCTAATTCAGCCGCCAGAGGGTGTCCATTTTGTCCGCCGTGGGTGTCTAATTTTGCCGCCCCGGGGTGTCTAACGCCGCCGACATAAGCAGAATATGTTAAAGATCAAAAAATTCAAAGATTGATAGAGGAGAATGAAAGCCTTAGGAATGAATGCGAGTTGCTCAGAGGCCGCTTATTCCTGTTGATGCAAAAACACAAACAGGGAGAGTAGCATATAGAATAATGTAATAACATACCAAATAAAATGCCTAAATATTCCTGCTTTTTGAGTTTCTGTCAAGTTGAATCTGAAGGCTGTCCGCCTTCTGCCTTAGGTATACAACAATTCTCAGCCTCATACCGCCAACCTTTTGATGCCATTGCCTCGGCGATATAATCGCTGACAACGCCGTCAGGCCCGGAGCAATACCAGTCCATGTAATCGCCGTAACACAACATGGATGCTATAAACGAACCGGCGGCACGAAAAGACCATCCTTGACCGGCATTATCGGGGTCATCTTTATGAAACCACTCCACATTGGCAAGCGCCGACCAAAGCTCCGTGCCAAACTCTTCGTTTTCTCTCAGGCGCTTCGTAAAAAACTCCCGAAAATCATCATCGAATTTCTGTCTGTAATTCATACTAGCCCTCCTCGCTTGACTCATTCTGTTCAGATTGACCCGGCAATACGAACTCCTCATGTTCAGCATACCAAGCCCAATAGCAATAAGACATATCCAATCCGAGTTTGTTGTTTGTTTTCTTCGGAAGATTCAGAACCTCTGCCATCAATGCACCCCATGCGCGCATACTCAGACATAGCTTTTGATTTGTATCGAAGTATGGTACTCCATACTCGCCGCTTTGATGATAGACTCCATTAAATCTATAGCCGTGTTTTTTCAGATATTGCACGGTTATCTGCCAAGCGCGTTCTTCTTCGACGGAATCTTCTATCTCTTGATAATTTTCATCAAGCCATGTTGTAAACCCAAGCAGCTCCATTACAATCCAGCATCCTCCTTTTTGCGGCGCGCATATTTCGTACCCTCTGTAAAAACCGACGGAAGTCTTAACGCAGCTGTCGCAAGGATGTCATCACTGTTATCCGAATCACATCCGCCATCTATAGCGTATCTGCGTAATATATTTGCTGCCTTCATAATTCTCGGAATATCGGCTTCGGTAAACAGGCCGACCACATTGTCTGGCATCAAAACTTTACCTTCCTTCGGAATGACAGTATACAATCGCTTTGATATGTCACCACCTTGTTTTTCGTAGGCAGCATATTCCTCCGATGAAATTTCGCAAATCTCATCTTCAGTCGGAACGAAGCCCAAATCCTTATAGATAATTGATACAGCAGGCATCGTGCCAAAAAACAGTTCATGCAGGTTCATATTTTACACCCTTTTGCTCAAAGTTGCTCGTCCGACATTATAACGAAACCTTTTTCATTGTCTACCACGAATTTTCCCTTTGTTATCAGCGCGCTTAATACCATATCGCACTGATACGCCGGAAATGACGGTGTAACAATTACTGGAACATCCGATAGAGTATGCCCGGGCAGCGGGAGAGATTTTATGACGCCGGCTTTCGCGTCCGTCAAGTCATTTAGGTAGTAAGCTGTGTTGTCCTTTGTAATTTCTAATGGCGATTTTGAATTTTCGTGATCCAGCCGATTATATAAGTCTTCCGAAATATAGTTGTTATGGCAGGCCGTGGAAATTAGGATCTTTGACATTTGCCCATTGCCCAAAAGGTTTGCAATGGCGCATAAACCTGTCTCGGGTTCGTTGATAATTGGCAGTTCTATTCGCAAATTTTTCGCCTCATTTCCAAAATCAAATACATCGCGCAAGAACTGATGCGGTTGTAGCACAATCCGTCGCTCCGTCTCGGTCGTTTCCAACTTATCGATAAATTGATCCCATCCATCGATAAAGATTGATAGAAAATCCTCCGTATTGCCTCTATCAATAAAGCGCTGACGGTAAACCTCTTTGGCGTCCCGTTGCGGATAGCAGAGTGTATAGGGGATGCCCTCTTGCCTCAGCGTGGCCAAAACATTGACATCCGATGGGATCAGCAGAGTTTTCTCCGCATCCAAAGCTGATTTGATTGCCTCTACATAATTATAGGGCCAGTCTTCCCGCATTACATTATACGGATTTCCTTTGCCCGCTTCGCCCCTATCTCTGTCCGGAGATAAGTAGTATTTATAAGGCATACAGACAAAATCAAATACCGTGTCTGGGTACATTTCGGCCAATGTTGTTTTTCCCGTTCCGGCGTAAGCCGCGATAATCATACTCATCTGAACTCCATAAAATCCTCGAACAGAAACCTCATTTTATCAATGGTCTTGTTCGTGTGGTAATGCCCGCAATACCATTGATTGTAATCGAGCCTGTCCTCAATGGCGTCGAGCCATACTTCTGTGCTTTTATCGACATTGCTGTTGTCTATGCAGCTTAGGAATACCTCGCGCGGCTCATATTTCAATGGTACGGTATGAGAGAGAACAATGTCAACGCGCCAACCCTCCGTATCGAGGCGATGTTCAACGCGGCGTTTAATCGCATCGGACGGTTGCTCGTCAACCCACCAACCCCAGTTGTTCGCCAGACGCACTGCCTTATCTACACTGTACGCGCCACCGATAACAATACACCTTTTACCGCCGATGCTGTAGATTTCACCGTCCTTTGCAAACAGTAGGGAGGGGAAGGCCGGCTCCCTATATATCATGCCGCCATGCCATTCTGTTTCTTGATATGAACCAAACGATTCCGGGCGGCGTTCGTGGTTGCCGTGTATGCAGAACATCGTAATCGGAAGCTCCGCGAGGTCATGCTTCAACTGTTTGTCTTTTTCACCGCCGAAATAGTTAATCCCCACATCGCCGAGGATAATGAGGGTGTCGTCCTTTCTATAAACGCCCCGCGCCGCTCCCCCGTCCTGTTGTCAATCTTAATGAACTCAACGGTTTCTTCGATTTTCCGTTTTGACTCATATTCTTCGGGAGTGTATCCGAACCGCCCTTTCCAGTCCTCGGGCATGTTGAGGATACTTCTACGCTTCGTAGTTCCATCGTCCTCCTCAAATGTTTCCGTAAAAACTTGCAGACACTCGTCGAGGTTGAACACAATTATCTTTTTCCCGAAAAAGGTCTGCTCTATTGCCAGTGTGCGATACTTTGCCTTCGTATGCCATCCCATCATTAAAAACAGCATATGGCAAAGCCACCGTGCCATACATTTGCGCGGGACATTCCTGCCATTTTTATAAATTGCAAACTTCAGCGATGTGCTTTCGCCGGCCTCACATGGCTCGACGAATACTCTAAGATTCGGCTCGTCAACAATAACTGAGACATGCTGGACATCGGGGAACATTCCTACGCAAGCCATGTTGAATGTCACGCTGTCATAAGCAAATG
>Ga0082212_10008718_pt1 | contig 13195 bp, 11 predicted proteins | sample TergutNt197P3_FD_71548 | JGI IMG/M metagenome (GOLD analysis project Ga0082212, IMG submission 71548) | Neocapritermes taracua P3 segment gut microbial communities from Petit-Saut dam, French Guiana - Nt197 P3 | ecosystem: Host-associated > Arthropoda: Insects > Digestive system > Gut ... | reverse complement strand
ATAATGCGGGACTACGGATTGATTTTTGACACTTTGACAGGCAATATGTATATGAATGTGGACGAAACAGGTGTGCCGAGCGCCACGAATTATCAGGTTTTCCCGGTGTCGTACGCGAATGCCTGGAGCGGGGCTGCGGGGGTGTTGACCTTGGTCAATTTCTCCTGGAATACCAATGCTCCGGTGGCGCTGACAATCGTAAACGGCCCGGCGGCCATCAATTACACCGGGACCAACATTATTGCGTCCCATACCACGGAGCAGACTGCGTTGCCGGGAATGACCGCCGGGATATATGGCGGCAATCTTACGATCAGTGGCAGCGGGACACTGGATGCCAGTGGCAGCGAAGCGGCGGGGGCGCTCCCGTCATACGGGATAGCCTGCGGGGATCTCAACTATAACGGCGGATCGTTGGTGAGCCGAGGCGCCACGGACGCCTTCAAAACAGACGACTTTATCAACCATGCTTCCGCCTGCAGCTGGTGGGCGAACGCAAACAACTCCGACCCCGGCGGGCAGGGTCTCATTTACGCTGCCGGCGCCCCTGCGCCGTACAACACCCCTTATGAGTACAGGGCGGGCGAATATAAATACGTAAAGCTGGCTTCAGGCTCTTTTGCTGTAATAGACGATGTGACTGTCTCCGGCACTATGGGCACGCCGCTTGCATTGCAGACTGCTACAATAAAGCTTTATGGGGCGACGAAGAACGGTTCGGGGCTTTCGGCATCGGATGTTTCCGGCTGGTTTGCGAATCTGCCTGCGGGCATATCAGCAGCCGCGTCCTGCGCCGCGAACAGCGATACACTTACCGTCACTTTCAACGGGACGCCTGCGGAGGGTTCCTCTTCCGTGTTTGACATCACAATACCTGAGGGCACGCTTACAGGCGTCACCGCTCCTCTAAATGTGGCGCCCAACCCAAAAGCCAGGTTTGATATCGCCGGCGTGTATGACCTGTTTGTCATTGCCGGCAAGGGTGGTTCGGTATCAGGCACCGAGAGCGGGCGGTATACCGGGGGAACGCCGGTCAATGTTGTGGCTGCCGCGGCCCCGGGCTACTACTTCACCGGCTGGGTGGTCAGCGGCGCGGGCGTCAAGGGCGGCGCCAGGGCGAACCCGGCGACTTTTTCCATGCCGCAGGACAGGGTCATCATGACAGCCAATTTCGCGCGGGAAGTCTTCAAGCTTACCGTTGTGAACGGGTCGGGCAGCGGCAGCTATGCGCCAGGCAAGGCTGTGAAGATCACGGCCAACGACGCGCCTCCGGGCAAGGCCTTCGACCATTGGTCAAGTAATAATGGCGGGAAGTTTGCCGACGCGGCCGCCGGCATAACGACCTTTACCATGCCTTCAAAAAACGTGACGGTCGAGGCGGTGTACATAGACGCGCCTGTCACGCAGCCATTTGATACTGAAAAAACGGGCAGGGCGGCAGGCGGATCCGGGGCATCCGGCGCCGGTTCGGCCGGCCCCTCCCCGGCTATAGCCGCCGGCGGCGCCGCGGTGACAGGCGACTACAGCAACATGGCAGCATGGTGGGCGTCGCTTGCGGCCTCTGCCATGTGCATTTTTTACATACGCATACGGCGCAAATGCCCCGCTGGGGCAAACGGTGAAGCCGACCCTATGTTGTGATGTAAAGCCGGCCTTGTGGTAGTGCAAAGCCGACCTTATGTTCAGAGCAGACCTTATGTTCAGAGCAGACAGCCGACTTTATGTTGAGAGCCGAGAGCCGACCTTATGTTCAGAGCCGACCTTATGTTCAGAGCCGACCTTATGTTGTAATGGACATTTATTTGGGAAAAGTGTTATACTACCTCCCGGAGCATTAGCGAAGGGGTATAGCTCAGCTGGCAGAGCGTTGGTCTCCAAAACCAAGCGTCGAGGGTTCGAGTCCTTCTACCCCTGCCAACAGCCGATAGGCGGACGGGCGTCGTCCGCCTGCGGCTTTGATCGGGGCGGGCAACCCGCCTTTGGTTTGTTCGGGGCGTAGCGCAGTTTGGTAGCGCACCTGCTTTGGGAGCAGGGGGTCGCATGTTCAAATCATGTCGCCCCGACCAGGAATGATGGGCCCTTAGCTCAGTCGGTTAGAGCATCCGGCTCATAACCGGACGGTCCCGGGTTCAAGTCCCTGAGGGCCCACCAGCAAGAATCGTTGGAATTTCAATAGTTCCAGCGGTTTTTTGCTATCTGGCGGTTTCCATATTTTAGTGAAAAATATCGCAAAATATCGCCAAATTTCGACCCTATGGAGTTCAAATGGGGCGCAAGTACTTGGGGTTTATATAGCCGCTTTAACGCTATTGGCACAGAGGTTGGTTACAAATGCGTTCAAGCTGTCGCCGTGCCGCTCTGCTTCGATAGATAGTTCCTTGTGTAGCTCCGGCGGAATGCGCAGGACAAACTGCCCGCTATATTCTTTGTCGGGCGCTTTGCCATGTTCCTCGCATAAGGCAAGATAATCATCTACCGCCTCATGGAACGCGTTGCCAAACTCCTCAACAGAAAATCCATGAAATGAAATCGAATCCCGAATGCCCAAAACCTTGCCTATAAAGCAATTATCTTCCGCGCTGTATTCCGGCTTTGTGTGATAGCCTTTGTACTCCATCAAATCACTCATATCAATTTCCTCTCCTCCAAGTGTTCTACCGCCGCCTTGACTTGATAAGGAATTAACTCTCTATCAGCTTTTCAATCTGGCTCAACCCATCACCTCAATACTGATACTATATTACGATACTATTTTCATATATTGTGCGGGAATGTCAATCACAATCCTCACGCCGCCCTCATCCAGAAGGACAGTAGGCTCATAACCAACCGGACAGTGGACAGTTCACTGTCTCCATTCTCCTCCAGGACTGCAATTCTTACAAAATAGCGGAATAATGGCACGAATCGCGCCCAAAGTACGATTTCCGGGGCTTAATACCCCCATTTCACCCCAAATACCTGTCAATCTGTCTTACAATTCGTACTTTGGGCGCGATCTGTGCCAAAACAGACGATGTTTTCTCCGAATCGCAATCTCTTACCCCTTACCCCTTACCTCTTACCAGGAGTCCCTGAGGGGCCACCAGGACCTGCGTGTATTGTCAACAAGATCCCTGCTAACGCCCAAACTGCCTACTTTGCGTGGATAGTAAGAATCGCTGAACAATCGTACAGGTTTCTTGCCCGTTATTGTTGACATAGGCTGGCGGGCTAAGTACTATAAGGCCAGTAACTATTCTATAGCTTTGTTTTATTTCTGAAGGAGGAGTTCACAAATGATCATTTTAGGGCAGCATGCGGACAACAACAGGGGCGTAGGCTCAACATTCGAAGCATCTCTTGCGCAGTGCGAGAAATTCGGGCTGGAGCACATCGAGATCGGCACTTATTACGGCATGTATTTTGTCGCGGCGCTCGGGTTCGAGCCGTCGCTGAATATCTGGGACGACCCGATAGAGTACAAGAAAAAGGCGGACAAGATCGGCGTGCGGTTCTCGCAGGTGGATGTGGCCTCCCCGATGTTCGAGATGAACGGGTCGATGCACGGGCTGATCTACGCGACCCAGGGTATCCGTTTCGCAAGCGATCTGGGGGCCGCGAGCATCGATACCACCGACCGCGGCGCGCCTGCCGACTTCTATACGGAGGAGTATGCGTGGGACTATGGCGTCCGCAACTACGCCGAGCTTTTGAAATGGGCGGAAAACTACAAAATCCTGGTGAATATCGAGACGCATGGCGTGTATACGCAGAGCGCGGAGTTCATGCTGAAGTTCATGAGCCACTTCGAATCCGAGTACCTGGGCATCAACTTCGATACAGGCAACACGTTCATTGCGGGCAACGACCCCCTTGCTTATCTGAAGGAGATCATCAAGTACGTCAAGCACCTGCACATCAAGGACGTCGACCCGGTGCTGGCGGACGAGAGCAGGGGCGAGGAGACCGGCATCGGCATGTCGTACATCCCGATCGGCAGCGGCGCGAACGGCGAGAATATCGAAAAGTGCTTAAGATACCTCAAGGAGATTGACTGGAGCGGCGATATTTCGCTTGAGTGCGCGGGTACGGACGAGAATGTAGAGGCCAGCGCGAAGTGGATCCGCTCAATACTGGACGCGTGATATAAAAATTAATAGAAACGCAACATAAAAAGCAGTAAAAACTATTGCTTTATGGATAAAAAAAGAATAGTATTCCCGGTATAAAGAGTTCGGATGCACTTCGCGATATAGGAATACAGGATTTGGGGGGATCCTCGACTGTATTGCAAGTGTTCTTGAAGCTTGGGCGTCGGCGTGATCATTCAAGAAAAGGATGGTTTCACCGGCGCCCATTAGTTTGGTACAATATGGGGCGTATGGATAAAAGGGCTATACTGAAAAGAATAAAGGTTTTTGTGCTTGATCTGGACGGCACATTCTATCTTGGCGAAAGGCTGCTGCCGGATTCGCTGCGCTTCGTTGCGCGCGTAAGGCAGACCGGGCGAAGGTTTTTGTTCTTTACGAATAATTCGTCAAAGACGCCGGAGCGCTATTTGGAAAAGCTGTCGCGCATGGGGCTTGAGCTGACGCGCAAGGATATCGTGACTTCCGGGGATGTGACGATTGATTATTTGAAAGAAAACCACGCAGGCGCTTCTGTCTATCTTATGGGGACGGAGGCGCTGCGGGAAGAGTTTATGGCCGCCGGCGTGCGGCTTTTTGGCGACGGCGCGGGATCTGCCGGCGATGGCGCGGGATCTGCCTGTGACGGCACGGGGCCTGCCGGCGAATGCGCGGGGACGCCGGATGTTGTCGTCTGCGCTTTTGATACGGAGCTGACTTATCAGAAGCTTGAGCGCGCCTGCACCTTCATACGGGACGGCGCGGCTTTTCTGGCTACGCATGAGGATATAAATTGCCCTACGGAGGAAGGGTTCATCCCTGATTGCGGCTCGCTTTGCGCGGCGATCTCACTGTCTACCGGCCGGCAGCCAAGGTTTCTTGGGAAGCCGCATAAGGAGACGGCGAAAAAGGTATTTGCCATAACGGGCGCGGCGCCCGGGGAGCTTGCTTTTGTCGGCGACCGGCTCTATACGGACGTGGCCGCGGGCGTGGAAAACGGCGCATTCGGCCTGCTCGTGCTTTCCGGGGAGACAAAGGAGGAGGATATCGCAGCATCGCGCATCAAGCCGGATGCGGTATTCTTTGACCTGGGGGAGATAGCGGATCTTTTGTAAAAAGGGTTCCCGGGCTTATGGACCAGACACTCAACGAAGAAAAACTTTCGGCCAAACTCCTGCGCGTCGCTCTTCCGATCTCGATCCAGAGCCTGGTTGCGGCGTCGCTTAACCTTGTGGACACGCTTATGGTCGGCAGACTCGGCGAGACCGAGATCGCGGCAGTCGGGTTTTCGACCCAGTTCACCTTTATTTTCTGGATGGTTCTGTTCGGCTTCACCGGGGGCACGATCACATATATGGCGCAGTTTTTCGGCAAGGGCGATCTTGTCAGCATCAGGCGCGTGACGGGGATTGCCGCGACAGTTGGCTTCGGCATCGGGGTGGCTTTTTTCTGCGTCAGTTTCTTTACGCCGGATGCCGTGCTGCGCATCTATACGAATATACCTGAGGTCATCGAGATGGGCAGGCCGTTTATGCGGCTGATCTCGTTTGTGTTCCTGACCTGGAGCCTCGTCGTGCCGCTTACGGCCGCGCTGAAGGCGACGCAGCAGACGAGCGTGCCGCTGAAAATAAGCTTCGTCGTCTTCTCGATGAACACGATGCTATGCATCCTTCTTATCAACGGGTACCTCGGCGCTCCGCGTATGGGCATAATGGGCGCGGCGGTGGCGACAGTCGCTTCGCGCTGCGCAGAGATCATTATCTACCTCATAGTGGTTTTCGGGCGCAAAAACATCCTGGCGGGGCCGCTCCGCCAGTTCTTCTCATGGACGCGCGGGCTCTTTGCGCGCGTGATATCCAACTCGATGCCCACGATGGCCAACGAGGCGATGTGGGGCGTGGGCGTGTCGATGTATATCGCTGCATACGGCCGGATGGGCGTGACAGAAGCCGCTTCCGTGCAGGCCGGCAATGTGATCTTCAACCTGTTCTCGCTTGCATGCTTTGCGATGGGCGACGCTATGCTGATCATCTGCGGCGAGAAGCTGGGGCAGGGGAAGACCGATGAGGCCTTCGACCTGGGGAAAAGGATCCTCAAGGTGGCCGTCATCTTAGGCTTGGCCGCCGGCGGTATACTTATCTCAACATCATGGCTCATCGTGAAGGCTTTCCGTTTTACAGAGCAGGGATGGTTTTTCACGACGGTGATCCTCATCATCTATGGCTGCACGCTGTTCGTGAAAATCCATAACGCGACGATCCTGACGGGTGCGCTTCGGGCCGGCGGCGACACGAAGGCAGGGCTGGTCATCGACCTGGGGAGTGTTTGGTGCATCGGCGTGCCCCTCGCCTTCATTGGCGCGCTTGTGCTCAGGATCCCTGTGTACTGGGTGGTCGCGCTCGTACAGCTCGAAGAGATTGTCAAGATCTTCATTATGAGGTGGCGCTTCAACTCAAAGATCTGGGTCAGGGATCTGGTCCGCAACCTGTGATTTTCGGTGAAAACGCAACACAAACTATAAAATAGAAAAATTGTAAAAATAAGGGTTGACAGTATATGGAAATGCTGTTATTATTCCCCTATGAAAAATATTGCGCTTTGCATCGTGGATATGGACGCACACTACAGGAAAGCCTTCCTGGGCGCTGTTGCGCTTGGCCATCCGGGCTATACCGTGGTCTCACGGGACGCCTGCGGCGAGGACTGCAGGATGGACGTGGAAGTGTGCATACTGTCCCCGGGGGGCGCGGCGGCGGCAAGAGGATATTGCCAAAGCGCGTTTTCTCCGGCTTGCGGGCGGTATGCGGGCGTAAGCGCGATCTTAAGCGAGGCAAGGGCGTTTGCCTTTGACCGAAGCGCAGGGGCCGGGCGGCCTGCGGGCATATCCGGGCGGCCGGGCGCCGCTGCGGGCCCAAACGCGTGCCCCGCTCCTTTTCCCGCCGGGGCGCTCATATGTGTCTACGGCTGCGCAGGCGGGCAGGGCGTGAGCAGCGCGGCAATCGGTATCGGAAGGGAAATTTCCAGATACCGGGGCGCGCGCGCGATGTACCTGAGCATTGAGGATGTGGAAGATCCCGGGCTTTTCCCTGGCGGCGTCCACGCGATGCGGGCGGAGGAGCTGCTATACAGATATATGAGGGCCATCCATGTGGGCGAGGCCCCGGATATGCTGGAAAAGCTGTTTGGGTCCGCGGCCTCACGCGACGAGTACGGGCTCTTCAGGCTTGCGGCGGATGAAGGCGCAGGCAGCCTTTCAAGCCTTGCGCCTGCTGAACTGTATGCCTTTCTCGGACGGGCTTACGCGGCGCTGGGCCTTACACATATAGTGCTCGATTTCGGGACCAGGCTGCATGGGCTTTCGGCTTTCGTTTCGGTTCTGGATGAGGGGGAGGCGGCCATTATCGAGGCGTTTCCGGAACATGAGGGCGGGGCAGGGAAGAGGCGGGCCGCGTTTTCGGACGTGGGCGGCGCCTGCGCGGAAGCGCCCGTGCTGGCGGCGGCGTTCCCATCCTGCCCTGAGGATATACGCAAACAGGATGGGCATACGGACGTGGGGCTCGCCAACGCTTTTGGACTTGCGGTAAAGGAAGTGTGTGACCGTATCATGGGTGACAGGCTGTGAAAAAAGGCGCGGAATCTATAAAAAGGGCGCTTGCTTCCGAAATCACGGAAGCCGTGCGCGAGGCCGTAAGAAACGCTGCGGACGAACTGTCGGACGAGGAGGTCCGGGGTTTTATCGATGAGCGGCTCCTTGCGCACCCCGCGCGGCGCGGCCTTGTGTGCAAAGAGCTGCTTGGGGTCTCAGACACGGTGTTCAACCGGACAAGGCGGGAGCTCTCGGTACTGCAGCCGTTTGCGGACGATCCTGATGTGACCGAGATCATGGTCAACGGCAAGGACGATGTCTTCGTTGAACGCCGCGGCGCGATTTCACGGGCGGACGCCTTCTTTGAGAATACGGAGGAGCTTGAGGACGTCATACGGCGTATCGCCGCCGGGGTCCACAGGGAAGTAAATGAACTGACGCCGATACTCGACGCCAGATTGCCTGACGGCTCGCGTGTCAACGCTGTGTACAAAAACATCGCGCTCGGCGGCCCGGCGCTTACGATAAGAAGGTTTCCGAAATCGGCGATCACCATGGAGGACCTCATCGGGTTCGGCACTGTGACGAGGGAAGCGGCGGGGTTCCTGACCCTCCTGGTGCGCGGCGCCTACAATATTTTTATCAGTGGCGGCACGAGCACGGGCAAGACGACGTTTTTGAACGCGCTTTCAAACTTTATCCCGAAAAGCGAGCGTATCGTGACCATCGAGGATACGGCTGAGCTGCAGATCATGGGCGTACCCAACCTCGTGCGGCTCGAATGCCGCGGCGCCGGGCTCGAAGGGCGCGGGGAGGTCACGGTACGGCAGCTTATCAAGGCGAGTCTCAGGATGCGGCCAAACAGAATCATCGTCGGCGAAGTGAGGGGCGAAGAGGTACTGGACATGATCCAGGCGATGAATACCGGCCATGCAGGTTCGCTTTCCACGGGCCACGGCAATTCGACGCGGGGGATGCTTTACAGGCTTGAAGCCATGTTTCTGCAGGCTGCGGACTTCCCGATCGACGCGATACGCAGGCAGATCACCGAAGGCGTCGACATCATCGTACACCTCGGGCGCCTGCCCGGCGGGGACAGGGCGGTATTTGAGATCGCCGAGATCGCGGGGTTCCAGGACGGTGAGATCGTGCTGAATACGCTTTATGAACGCGACCCGGAAAAGGGCCTTGTGCGGAAAGGCGAACTGATGCATCGCGAAAAATTGTATATCGGAGGGTTGTTATGCTGAATATAGATTACAGAGACTATATACCCGGGCAGAGGGAACGTTTCAAGTATTTCGGGCTCTGTGCAGTGGGCCTTGCGTTCACAGGCTGGCTGTTTTTCAACAGCCCGTTTGCGGCGGCGGCCCTCGCGCTTCTGGCCATTCCGCTGGAGAAGGCGTGGAGGAAAAATAGAGCTGCGTCACGTCGCGGCGAGCTTTCCTCGCAGTTCAAGGATCTGCTCTTTTCGCTTTCGGCCTCGTTCCAGGCAGGCCGCCATATGCGGGAGGCGATCGGGGAGGCGCGGGAAAACCTGCTTGAGATATACCCCGCCGGCGCCCCTATAAATGTGGAGCTTGAGCTTATGGTACGCCGGATGGGCGCCGGAGGCGAAAGTGAACGCGAGGTGCTTTTCGACTTTGCCAGGCGAAGCGGCAGTGAGGACGCAAGGAATTTCGCGGACGTCTACTATACATGCCTGACGACAGGCGGAGACCTTTCCGGGGTCGTGAACAGGACAGCGGAGGCCATACTGGAAAAGATGGCGATCCGCCGCGAGATCGATACACTTATGGCGCAAAAAAAGTACGAAGCGAAGCTGCTCACCGCGGTGCCGTTTCTGATCCTGCTCTACTTAAGGTTCAGTTCGCCCGAGTACCTTACGCCGCTTTATACGACGGCCGCGGGCCACTGTGTAATGGCAATGGCGCTTGTCGCGCTTGCCGCCGCGTTTTTCTGGAGCGGCAAAATTATGGAAATAGAGGTGTGATAATGGGGATCGGAGCTATTGAGGACAGGCTGACGGGGAGCGAGGAGCGCCTGCGTGAGCTTTACCGGGGCGCATTCTCGGAGACCGAAGCCGAGCGCTTTGTAAGAGAGACAAAGAAGCAGAACCGCAGGGTCGCGCTTTTGATATTGCTCGTGTCCGCCGTCTTTGCCGTATCCGGCATCACAGGTATGGGCGGGGACGAAGAAAAAGGGCTCGATCTTGAAAGGCCCGGCGCGGGCGACGCACCAAAGACAATAGTGGCGGATGTCAGCGCCGAGTATAACGGGTATACCGAACGCCAGCGCGCTTCGGTAAGGATACTGCCCAGGGAGCCCTCAGGGGCCGAGGCAGGTGAGATGCTGAAGGCGCTGGAACAGAGGCTGCCCGGGCTTATCCTCGGCGAAAACGTTTCGCTTGACTCAGTAATGTCCGACCTCGTCCTGCCTTATGCCGACGGCGAGACGGGCGCCGAGCTGTCATGGCTCAGCAGCGATCCGCGCATCATTTCAAATGACGGCAGGGTCAACCTCGTCGGCGCAGGGCCCGGCAGCGTTGTGACACTGACGGCGCATATAAGGCTCGCGTCTGTCCAGGACACGTTTTACATCGCCGTGAAGACAGGCGCCGGCGTCCCTGACGGGGGCATGGGCGGAGCGCTTAAGGACAGGCTGGCGGAAGCGGTGAAGACGGCGTCGAGCGCGCGCGATGGGGAAGCCGCCTCGCTGCCGGAGGTGACGGAAGACGGGGTCAGACTTACCTGGGCGGCGCCGGAGCGCACCGGCGGCATGTCCATGACCTTTGGCTGTGTAGTCATAGCGCTGCTCTGTTTCAGCCAGCGTTACCGCGCGGCGGCGAGGAATATAGAAAAGGCGCGTGCGGAGATGGAACGGGACTTTCCGGATTTCATACAAAAGCTGGGGCTTTTGCTCGGGGCCGGGCTCGTCATAACGTCCGCGATCGCAAGAATATCTGACGATTATTTGAGGACGCGCGATGTTTATGGCAGGCGGCGCCTTTATGAGGAGCTTGCGGCGGCGCAGGAACGTATGCGTGCCGCCGGGACGTCTTTGGTTTTCGAGTTTTCGGAGCTTGCAAGGCGCAGCGGGCTGCGTGAGCTCATGCGGTTCAGCTCGACGCTTGCAGACAATATAGATAAAGGAAGCACTCTTTCGGAAAAGCTGCGCGCGGAAAGCGGGCTGCTATGGGAGGGCCGGAAAAAACGCGCCGAGAAGGAAGGGCGCATTGCGGAGACGAAACTGATCTTCCCGATGGCGCTGCAGATCCTTGCCGTGATAGCGATCACTGTCATGCCGGCGGCGTTTGAAATGGGTTGATCCGTTATCGCTCGCGATTTCATATATAGAAAGGAGAACAGATGAAATTTATTTCGCAAAACCCGCGCGGGGGTATGGAGCTTGTACAAGTTGCCATACTCGTCGCAATCGCTATCGTGATCGGCCTCATCTTCAGGTCACGGATCGAGGAGTTCGTAGAAAATGTTTTCTCGAATCTTTCGTCGGGGAAATTCCTGTAGAGGCGGGGCAATGGTCGAGGCTGCGATCTATTTCCCGATCGCGGTGTTCTGCGCGATGGCTGTCATGGCGTTGCTGCTGAACATCTACAGCCAAACGGCGACGCAGGCGCACCTTCATGTGCGCCTGCGGGCGGAGGCTGCCGCTGTTGGGGACCGGACGCAGGCCCGCCTGACAGACGCCTACGCGCGCGACCGTTACCGCAGGGAAGCCGAGAGCGTCTCATTCGCGATCGATGACGGCGGCGAAGGCCTTCGCAAATGGAAAGAGGCCTCAAGGACGCTCACGTATCGTGGCGGGAGGTTCACAAACCCAAGGGGCTATGAGACCGACTACTATGGGCGGAGCTATATCGTGGATGAGGCCCGTATAGCCCGGCTGAAGGATGCCGTGATGGAGATACTGGAATAAAGAGGTTTGGGAAAATGAAAACCGGGAAGATAAAAAACAGGAAAACTAAAAAATTCGGGAGAATGGCGCTTGATAGGCGCGGCGGGCTTTCCGTGTTCCTTGTGGTAGTGTTTGCCTGTTTCATAACGGTGACGGCTGTGCTGTTCGCGGGGGCGAAAGCCTCGTCCGGGCGGAGCATGGCGGACGCGTCGCTTCAGCTGGCGGGGCGCTCCGTGCTGTCAGAGTACGACAAGCGCCTGCTTTCGGACTACGGCCTGCTTGCGTTCAGGGGCGACGAAGGCTGGGTCGAGGACGCGGTCACCTACTATACCGAGGCGTCGATTGCGCCAAAGGATCCGCTCTATATTTTTTTCCGCAGCGGCGCCGCGAGGACATTCTCGCAGGATACGCGGTGCAGGGATATGGACGTGAACCTCAAGGAGTACTCGCTGCTGGATGTGGACAATTTTGAAGACCAGCTGCGCACAGCTGCGCTGTCGCGTGTAATAGGGTCTTTGACAAGCGGAGGCAGCGGCAGGATTGGCGGCAGCGCGAAAGGCGCAACAAGCCTCGAGGACGGGTACGGGCGCGTGCTCAGGAACAAGGACGTTATCGCGTCGCTGCCGTCAAACGGGTTTACGGGCCCGCTCTTCCCGTCGTTCGGCGACCCGTCTGATATCCCGAAAATCGATGACTTCATGCATGAAGGGACGTCGATATTCGCCGTGTCCGAGTATGCGCTGTCCGTTTTCGGTAACCATGTGGACGGCGCAAAACAGGACCATTTTTTCGGCAACGAGACTGAATACCTAATTGCCGGGAAACATGACGACAGAGCGAATTACAGCAATATCAAGCACAGGCTCCGCGCGATACGCTTTGCCATGAACAATGTCTCGCTGATGGCCGATTCGGCAAAGATGGCGAAGGTCGAGGAAATCGCCCTGATCGCGTCGGCGATCACCGGCGAAAGCCTTTATGAAGCGATAAAGATAGGCGTGATGGAGGCCTGGGTCGCGGCGGAGACGGGCAATGACTTGATGATGCTTGAAAACGGCGACAAGGTCGCGTTCCTGAAAACATCCTCGCAGTGGGCGACACAGAACATCGTGGATATCTGGGAGGGATGGACTTCGTCGGAAATCACCTACCCCGCCGACAGGGGCGGGCAGACCTACCGGGACTACCTGCGGCTGATGCTTTACGTCCTGGACCGGGAGACGAAGCTGCTGCGCATCATGGATCTGATGCAAATCAACCTGAAGGGCACGTATTACGGGGATTTTTTGATGCGCGAGCATTATATCGGCTTCCGCTTTGCGTGCAGCGTTGAAGGTGAGCATTATGCCTATACGGAAAAATATTAAAAATTATGCAAAAAAAGGTCAGATAGCGGTTGAGGCCGCGGTATTTCTGCCCCTGTTCATCATCGGGGTTTTGACGATCGGGTACCTTCTGAAGTTCTGTATGGTTTCAGAGGGCGTCCACCATGCGCTTACGGACGAGTCGCACCGGATCATGGCCGACGCGCCCGTCATCCCATACCCGGTCGGGAGGGCGCATGAGCTCACGCAGCGTATCGAAG
>Ga0082212_10008717_pt1 | contig 13200 bp, 14 predicted proteins | sample TergutNt197P3_FD_71548 | JGI IMG/M metagenome (GOLD analysis project Ga0082212, IMG submission 71548) | Neocapritermes taracua P3 segment gut microbial communities from Petit-Saut dam, French Guiana - Nt197 P3 | ecosystem: Host-associated > Arthropoda: Insects > Digestive system > Gut ... | reverse complement strand
GACAGGTAAAAAAGCCAGAGAGGATCTTGGTTGGGAACCAAAGATGCCCGGCTTGCTTGAAGAGCTAAGAACTCTGGAAAGTAAAGTTGATTTTAATGAAGTTTACCCGGGAGTCAGGCATGCGACTACAGTCAGCGCAAGCACATTCGCTCCTCCAAAAGAATGATAACTGGTTGGCAAAATAAGAAGTAACAATAATTTCGTTTGATAATCACATATCATGTATCAAAGTAAGTTCATTGATTTAGATGTAACTCACTACTTGTAATGCACAGGCGATTCATACCTTAATAATATATTGACTTTACACGACCAGAAATTCCATGTTAGGCAAATCACACAAGAATGACGGTGTATAATAGTTACTTCTTTAGTAACGGTGTTGCTGTATGGAGGCAACCATGTATCACGCTCGACTTCGCTCGCGTGTTATAATGTCCTTACAAAAGGAGATAAAAACATGGCAAACGCAATTTTTTACTATTCGCTTTCAGGGAAAACAAAATCCGTCGCTGAGAAGATGGCGGCGGAAACCGGAGCGGAGCTTTTCGAAATTCGCGAAACGAAGAAGCGCAACGGCTTCACCGCATTCTTTCCGGGAGTTTTCCAGGCAGGGGGCTTGAAAAGTACCGCGATAGAGCCGCTTGGAACAGACCTCTCCTCATATGACGAAATTACGATCATGGGCCCGATCTGGGCAAACCATCCGGCGCCGGCCGTAAACAGCGTCATCGCTCTGCTGCCAGCGGGCAAGGCCGTCTCCCTGATAAGTACTTCGGGCCGGGGAAATATCGACATGTCCAAGACAGAGGCTTTGATAACAGCGAAAGGCTGCACGGTAAAAGAAACCCGCAGCTACGGTGCGACGGATCTGTAGGCATAACAATTAGTATGCATTGAAATTCAACATTGAAGCTCATTGAAATTCAACTTTGAGATTCATTGAAATTCAGCATTGCCGGTGGGTGACGCACAACACTTTACAAGACAAAACACGCATGGTAGTATTTCTTTTGCATTAATACGCCCTTTTAGCTCAGTTGGCTAGAGCACCTGACTCTTAATCAGGGTGTCCTCGGTTCGAGCCCGAGAAGGGGTACCATTACAAGTAATGTAAAAAAGGGAGCCGGACGCATCCGGCTCCCTCCAGCGCACTCCGCAAAGATACGCCTCAATTCCATTTATATAATAACATATTTGTCAACTGTGTTTATGATTTTTTCAAGTCATCTGCTTATATATGCTTTTAGATGTTTTTCATTGTTTTCCACCCTTTCAATTACTCAGTGACATAAAATCGCGAATTATTGTCCCAAAATCGAAGTAGTGTTTGAAATATTATTATAATTAAGTTAAATATCAGCATTATATTGCTATTATTGGTATTTAATGACTATATTAAGCATAAAAATCAAACACTACTTCGATTTTGGGACAGTTTTTGTAATAATCATGGCATTGGACTCTTTTTTGCTGCTTATCACAGGAAGCGTCCCTTTTTTATTTGTTTCGTCGGCACTTTAGATATTATATATTTTTGTATGGAGATAATTGTTTTAATTAATATGCGTTATTTCAAGTTTGACCGACAAACAGAAATGGCAGAAGCAGGATTGGGTTTTCAATATATGACTGAGATTTGATCTGTCTTATGCTGGAGTTTGTTTGTCAAGTATTGTATAATTAAGGTATTTCTTTTTTTATTGCTTACTGCGAATTGTTGCAGGATAGCGGGAAATATCGAATAATAGGGACGGTCCCTAATGTCCCAACTACATGTTTTCAAGGAGGGAATGAGTATGTTTGAATACAAGAGTGAGATTATAGATACAATAATAAAGTACGGCGTGAAGGACGACGCTAACGATTTTGACGTATCAAGGATTGACGAATTGATTAATACCAGAACTTCAGAGGGCTGGGAATTTGTCACGTATTCATTTATGTCAAACACCGTCGGCCCGCGGAACTCAATTCTGGTTACATTCAGAAAGCTGAAATAGATAAAGGTGTTCGGAATAATATAATTATTTTTTCGCATATTTGCTTGATAATATTCCTCTAATTGATAAGAGTTCTAAAACATATTGACAAGTGTCTATGTATTGTATATAACATAGACAGATATCTATATGAGGATAATGACGAGGAACAACGATGAACGACAAATATAACGAATACGCCGGGCTTTTCAAAGTATTGTCAGATCCGAACAGGCTAATGATATTAGATATGCTTTCCTGCGGCGAACTTTGCGCTTGTGTAATTCTCGAAAAGTTTCAAATAACACAGCCGACGCTTTCGCATCACATGAAAACTCTCTGCGGCAGCAAGATCGTGAACAGCCGTAAAGACGGGAAATGGATGTATTATTCGCTGAATGATGAAACAGCGCAAAGTATGAAAGCTTTTTTGGAAGAAGTCACTGCGTCAAAAGAAAACTGTATTTGTCACGAAGTGGTATGTGAGGAGGATTGCTGCAAATGAGTGAGAATAATTGCTGTGGTGAGTCATCGATAACAGAAAGCGTAAAAGAGTATTACGGCAAACAACTAAAGGGTATTGAAGATCTAGAGTCCGGCGCGTGCTGCTGCAGTGAAAAACCGCCTGCGGAAATCAGAGAAATACTGCCTTTGATCGCGGATGAGATCCTTGACAGGTTTTACGGCTGCGGATCGCCTTTGCCGCCGCTCCTTTCCGGCATGACTGTCCTTGACCTTGGCTGCGGCACGGGCAGGGACGTATATATCGCGTCCAAGCTCGTTGGCGAGTCGGGGTATGTGATCGGCGTTGATATGACGACCGAACAAATAGAAGTCGCAAAGAAGTATCAGGACGAACAGCGTGAGCGTTTTGGTTTTAAAACATCGAATGTAAAACTTTTGCAAGGATATATCGAAGACCTGAAATCACTCGGGATTGAAGATGATAGCGTTGACGTCGTTATCTCGAATTGCGTGATCAATCTTTCCCCTGCCAAAGAGCGGGTGTTTAAAGAAATATACCGTGTTCTGAAGCCCGGGGGAGAGTTGTATTTCGCGGACGTTTTCGCCGACCGGCGTATTCCCGAATCGCTTTCGTCCGATCCTGTGCTTCGCGGTGAATGTCTTGGGGGCGCGCTCTATACGGAAGATTTCCGCAGGATCATGGCGGCCAGCGGATGGGCGGACTTCAGGTATACGAGTATCAGCAACCTTGAACTTAATAACGAAAAAATTGAAAACTTACTCGGGTTCGCGTCATTTTCATCACGTACTGTCCGGGCTTTCAAGCTGAGCGGCCTGGAAGATGTCTGCGAAGATTACGGCCAGACTGCCTTTTACGACGGCGGTATCGCCGGGCATCCCCACTTTTTCGACCTTGACGACCATCACAGGTTTATCACAGGCAAACCTATGCTTGTCTGCGGCAATACAGCTTCAATGCTTTCAGAAACGCGGTACAGCAAGGCGTTCAAAGTCACCGGCGACCGCTCGGTACATTACGGTATATTCGGCGGGTGCGGGCCCGTTAATAATGATGAGCCGGAGACCGGCTCATCGTGCTGCTAAAAGAATTAAAAGTTTTTCCGTTTAAAACGATTCCAGGTATATTTTCTCCACGACTTCCCTGTTGTTGATTGTCGGCGCGATGTTTAGCATCCCGTCAAGGCCGGGGGTTTCGTAAGTGAGCTCAACCAGCCTCGGGACGTCTTCTATCGTAAAGCCTATATCCCCCATTTTTTCGGTTATTCCTACCGAGTCGAGCCAGGCGCGTACGCCGGTCCAGGCTTTATCGGCTTCACTTGCGTTTCCGGTCAGGCCCGGTACTATCGGTGAAAGCAGGTCGGCAAGTATGAGACCGGCTTCAGGATATATTTCTTTCACAATAGCGGGCAGCAGAAGCGCAAGCCCAAGACCGTGAGACAGATCTTTTTTGACTGCGCTTAAAGGATGTTCGAGAGCGTGCGTGTAGTGAAGCAGCCCGTTGTCAAAACTGACGCCCGCGATAAGAGAAGCGTATGTAAGGAAATACCTCGCGCTGATATCGCCCGGGTCTTTTATCGCCGCGGGCAGATATTTTGATACAAGGGATATCACTTCTTTGCCGAGCGAAATGGAAAACGGATTGTTAAAAATGGTCGTGGCCGCTTCCACAACATGGTTCACGGCATCGACGCTGACGTACCTGGTCTGATCCGGAGGAAGCCCGGTCATCGTGGCCGGGTCATCGATTGAGAATAACGGATACAGACAATCATAGGCTATCGCAGGTTTGTAGTCTTTTTCAGGTATGGTTACTACAGCGAACCTGTTTGCTTCCGTACCTGTACCATGCGTCAGATTGACGGCGATAATCGGCACTGCCCGCTCGGGCGCGAATTTCATCTCATAAAGATCCTGACATGTTTTGTCCGGATACTCCAGCAATACGGCGGCGCTTTTCGCGGCGTCAATCGGGCTGCCTCCGCCGATGCCTATCACCGCTTTTGCCCCGGCTTCTCTGGCTTCTTTCACCGCTTCGTCTACCTGCCAGGTTTCCGGATTTGGCTGTACCCTGTTGTACAGTACGTATGAGATCCCGTGATCGTCCAGAGCTTTAGTAACAAAAGCCCACGCGCCGGTTTTTTCATACGCGGCTTTTCCGGTCATGGCGATCACGCTGTCGATCCCGCGGGCTTTAAGCTGCTCCGCGATGAAATCCATTTTTTGCATCGCCCCCGCTCCTAAAAAGATTTGGCTTTTGCAAATAATGGTGCTGATGTTTTTTACGTTTATCCCATTTTCCCAAGACATTGTAATTTCCTCCCCTTAAAATTAAAAATGTGTTTTAGTTACGAATTTTTCAGAGCTTTGAATATTTGCTGCGGCGACGCTTTTACCCCGTAGAGCATCACTCCCATTCTGAAGATTTTTGCCGCGATAATCGCGACTACTATAATTGCCGCTACCATGATGCCGGCCCCGATCGCGATTTGCGCCGGCCCCGCGTCGCCAAGCGTATATCTGGCGAGCATGTTGATAGGCGTAAAGAACGGAATGTATGAGAGAACCGCCGTCACTGTTTTGCTAAGCGCGCCGAACAAAGTCAGGAACCCGAACAAAAGCGCCGCCATCACAAGTACCATCGGAAGCGTAACAACCGTTGCCGCTTCTTCCGGTTTTGTAACTGTCGACGCGAATGCCGCGATCAGGAACGCGTACAGGAAAAATCCCAGGAGAAAATACCCGAGCACGATAAAACCGATCGACATATCCATATGACTGTTTTCTACAATTCCCAAAAGGGTGTTGTTTGTCTTTTGCCAGTACGACATATTGATCGCGATTCCGACTACGGCTGAAGCTACGATAAGGCCGACCTGGGTCAAAGCGGCCATACCTACGCCGACTACCTTTCCGATCATCAGGTGGATGGGCTTGACAGACGTAATAAGCAGTTCCATCGCTTTCGATGTTTTTTCCGTCACAACCGAAGATGAAACATAGTTGGAATAACCTACGATCGTATACATCATGAACATGATCAGTATGTAGCCCGCGAGGAAATTGTTCGCGGCGTTGCCGCCGATATCCGTTATTTTCGGATCGGCTGTCATGGATAGGATTCTCGTTACGTTCTCCTGTTCCGAAGCGGGAAGATCCGCGATTTCTTTGGCGCGCGCTACGGTCGTTATATAATCGACAACCGGGGTGATAGCGTCGGCGGCGTTAATACGGTTTCCCGCCAGGAAAAATTCACACTCGGTCCCTCCGGAGTAGCGAAGCGCGAATAAGTAATCTCCGTTTGAAATCGCGGCCGACAAATCCTGGTCGCTCGGAGGATCCTTGCTTAGATTGACCCAGTCAACCGATCCTAAATCGGCCAAAGCATCCGTCGAAAACGCTTTTTGATAGACTTCGTTTGTAAGCGCTTCCCCCGAAAGAATGAGCGCCGCCTTGTCTCTTGTCCCTTCTCCGCCGACACCTGCGGCTTGAAGAGCGCCTGCGATTTGCGGAATGCTTGTGACAAGAATGATAGCGACGATAAAAATGATCGAAACTATGCGGAAGGATTTTGTGCTTACAAAACCTTTGTATTCAAAACGCAGCACATTGAAAATATTTTTCATTTTGCCGCCCCTCTTCCGGGCGGACTGAATAGCCTCTTTCTCCAGTGTACCGGCTTCGGCGGTTCATCTTTTTTTTCTTCGTCCGGCGGGTCAGGCGCCCCTACCTTTTCGACAAAGATCTGTTCCAGTGTCGGTTCGATGACATAAAAGCTGTCCACGCGCGCATTCGCTTCTTCAAGAACCCTGAGGAGCGTGCTTCTCTTGCCGGGATCGTCCAGCTTTACGACAAAGCCGTTTCCTTTTTCGGTGACCGATGTTACGAATGGCTGCTCAAGCAGCAGGCTGTCAAATGATTTGCTTGACGAGCCGGGATCGGCTGATACGCCATAGCCTTCTTCTGCCTCAACATACAAAAGGTCTCTCGGATAGGATCGCTTGATAGCGGCCAGATCTCCTTCCAGTACCGCGTGGCCCTTGTCAATGATACAAATATCGTCGCAAAATTCTTCAACCTGAGCCATCTGATGGCTCGAAAAAATTACCGTGCGTCCTTCGTCAACCTGTCTTCTGACCGCTTTTTTCAGTACCTGGGCGTTTATCGGGTCAAGCCCTGAAAACGGTTCGTCCAAAATGATAATTTCCGGGTCGCCTAGCATAGCGATGGCAAGCTGAATTTTTTGCTGATTGCCTTTGGAAAGGGTGTCCAGTTTTTTATAGGTATATTCGGCCGCGTCCATTTCCTCAAGCTTCGCTTTCGCTTCGGTTTCGGCTTGCCGCCTGTCCAACCCTTTCAGAAGCCCGAAATAAATCAGCTGCTCGAGAACGCCCCGCTTTGCGTAGAGGCCGCGCTCTTCCGGAAGATAGCCTATTCTTTTGCTTTCTTTGTACGCGGGAACCCCGTCGAACAGGGCTTCCCCGGAGTCTTCGCGAAATACATTCATGAGTATTCGTATCGTCGTTGTTTTTCCGGCTCCGTTCCGTCCCAAAAAACCGTACGCCACGCCCTCTCTGACGGTAAACGACAAATTGTCGACCGCCCGTTTTTCGCCAAAATTCTTCGTTAGATTTTTTACTTCAAGCATTTTCTTTCCCGGACTGCTTTTCTTCGGCATTCCCCTTTGTATTGTATGCAAGATCACGGTTTATTACAACGACGTATTTCGGGTCCATTTTGCTCAGCGCTTCCTGAGCTTTTTCTTCCACTATCCCAAACGTTTCCTCGGAATCTTTATGAGCGGCCACTATATCAAAAATTACTTTTGTGACATCCTGTCCTGTTACAATTCTGAGATCGTGAATTTCAACCACGTTCTCAATACTGCCCAGAACATTCCTGAGCGTTGCGAGTATTTCTTTTATTTTCGGGTTTTGGGTATCAAGCGGATCCATATGGCCGACAAGGAATACGTTTAGTTCCTCCTGCGCCTTTTTTTCAATATCATCAACAATCGCGTGTGACTTAAAAATGTCTTCACGGGAATCGAGTTCAACATGGACAGAAGCGAAGATATGTCCCGGACCGTAATCATGAACTATCAGGTCGTGAATCCCCAGCACGCCCTCGTGTCCGAGTACGAGTCCCGCTATTTCGCTGACCGTTTTGGGATCTGGGCTTTCCCCGAGCAGTGGCCCTGCGGTCTCTTTTATCATACGCAGCCCGGAATAAATGATAACGGCGCCTATCGCGAATCCTACAAACCCGTCAATGTTGATATTCACAAATTGATGCAGCAGAATGACGCCGAGAACCGCGGCGGTCGATATAGCGTCATTTCTGGCTTCGACGCCTGTCGCTTTCAAAGAAGGGCTGCCGATTAGTTTGCTGAGTTTCATATTGAAAACAAAAAACCAAATTGTCGCCAGTATCATTATTAATAGAAGGATGACCGACACCGTGTCGGAAACAAGCGGCTCCGGATTCTGAACTTTCTCGATAGCCGTCATTATCAGATTGATGCCGATCCCGATGATGATAGCGGACACTACAAAACCGGTCATATACTCATACCTGGCATGTCCGAACGGATGCTCAGCGTCACTTTTTTTGCCGGCCAGCGTGAAGCCGATCAAAGTCGCGATGGAAGCCGCGGCGTCGGCAAGATTGTGGACAGCGTCGGCAATTACCGCGAAACTTCCTGTCGCGATGCCAATGAAAACTTTTACAAGGCCAAGCGCGGCATAAAGAATTATTCCTGTAGTTCCCGATAATCTGCCGGTTAAAAGCCTTTGCTTTTTTTTATCGTCCCCGTACTTCGCGAGCACAAAATGTTTGATCAGCCAGTTAGTCATGCAAAGAAGTATAGCATATTATCCGCGGAATTAAAGTTGACAAATATTTAACTTTACGATACATTGTTTATTGTCAATTTACGATGGATGGGTATTTTTAAGGAGTAATCAATGCGGATAAGAAAACAGGGGCCTGTCGATATGATGTTCAACGATGAAGACATCGTGGCGGCGGCAAAAGTTTCAGACGCTTTGGCCCATCCCGCCCGGATCCGTATACTGCGTTATATCCTGACGGAAAACCTCGCGAGAAGGAACGTAACGAACAAGGATCTCGTGTTTGTTTTTGATTACGCGCAGGCGACGATTTCGCAGCATATGACAAAGCTCGTGATCGGAGGCCTGATAGATGTGAGGAAAAAAGGTACGAGCTCCTGCTATTTTGCCCGTATCGGAAGGCTTACTTCATACACCGAGCTTCTCAAAAAAATCGAATCGCGCGGCGATGAGGGAGAAATGCCCGATTTTCTTCGCGCTGAACTGTTTGAGCCGGAAAATGAAGACGCGGAACTCGGCGAAGAGCTCAATCCGGAGTTTTTTGAAGATTCTTCCGACGAGGAGTTTGACGATCCCCCGCGTTTCCTGTAATCAATAACGATATCCTCTCTACTTGTGGTAAGGTTCGCCGCGAAGGATTTTTTGGGATCGGTACAGCTGCTCCAGCAGAATGACTCGTATCATCTGATGCGGAAAGGTCAGCTCCGAAAAGGAAAGAGTCATGTCCGCTTGTTGCCTGACCTTTTCCGTAAAGCCCAGTGAGCCTCCGATCATGAAAACCAGGGTGGATTTTCCGAGGCCTGCCAGTTCGCCGATCTTTTCCGCGAACCCGATAGAAGTAAACTGTTTCCCCCTCATATCCATGGCAATAACAAACGCGCCTTTTAACTTTTCCGCGCGTTCCAAAAGGGCTTCTCCTTCAGCCCTTCTTATCATATCTTCGTCTGACGCGGAAGCGTTTTTCGGAAGCTTTTTTTCAGCCAGTTCTGTGACGTTTATTTTTAAATACGGAATAAGGCGCTTTAGATATTCTTTTTCCGCATCTCTCAGCCAGGGTTCCTTCAGGCTTCCTATACAGATGATTTCAATATTCATCGTCTATAACCGATAAAGCAGCGACGCTTCGTCTCTTAGCAGCACGCCCATATACAGATCGCTGCCCGTATATCTGCCTTCACGGGCAAGCGCAGACAAAACCGTTCTTTCGGCAATGGCGGGCGTGTTGTTTTCGCCGCTCAAATGGGCAAGAAGCACAACCCGTTTTTTATCAAAATATCCAAAAAGTCTGAGCAGGGCTTCCGCCGCCTGGTTGTTTGAAAGATGCCCGCGGTCGCTGAGTATTCTCTGTTTCAGATAATGCGGATACCGGCCGCATCTGAGTATCTCGGTATCGTGATTTGCTTCTATGACAAGAACATCGGCGTCGGCGACACAGTTGATTATTTCCTCGGATACAAAACCTGTGTCGGTCACTATCGCGATGCTCTTTCCTCCGGCCGATATACAGTATCCGCATGGTTCCGAAGCGTCATGCATCGTCCGAAAAGAATGGATCGTCATGTCTCCGATTTTCACGGTTTCTTCGGGATGGATGAAAACCCGCCTGTTTTCGCTTATTTCGTTTGAAAATGAAAGTTTTTTGTGTTTGTCGCGCCTGATCGTTCCTTGCATTGTACCTGGCGAGGCATACACCTTCGCTTCGGGAAGTTTTTTCAGCAATACTCGCGCGCCTGTTACATGATCGTGGTGTTCATGCGTCAGAAACAAAGCTTTTACGCTTTCTCCCGGCGTATCTGTTCTGAAAAGCTCGTTGATTATTCTTGTCGCGCTTATCCCCGCGTCGATTAAAATCGCTGCTTTTTCGGTTTTGATCAAATAACAATTTCCGCTGCTGCCGCTGGAAAATGAACAAAAAGAGAGGCTCATGAACCTGCCTCTTTTATTCCCAGGTTTGCCAATTCATCCGCGCGGTTGTTTTTATCCGCGATTACGAGAAATTCTTCATATGAAAAACCGTCTCCGTTGTGCCCCACAAACCGTTCATATAGTTTTCTCTTGGTTTCATCACCTGTCCCGGCCTGTATATGACCCTTTATTAAAAAATACCTGAATTCGTAATCCGGCAGATACGTTATCAGCTTTTCCCATAAGTCTTTGTTTTCAACCGGCTTTTTATTCGAATTCAGCCACCCGTTAGCCTGCCACTTTTCGTACCAGCGCTTGCGAAGGCAGTTGATCAGATAAGAACTGTCACTGAACACCCATATGTCAAATCGTTTTTTTGTAAGCGCGGACAGGCCCTCGATCAGGGCCGTGATTTCCATGCGGTTGTTTGTAGTATTGATGGTTCCGCCGAAGAGCTCTTTTTGCTTGCCTTCGTATTCAAGTATCACTCCCCAGCCGCCTGTATTTTTATCAAATTGATTTCCTGAACACGCGCCGTCAGTAAAGATTTTAATAACGCCTTTTTCTTTGTTTTTCAAGATTCCATCGCCTTTCTACGATAGAATGTCCGCTACCAGGATCGTTCGGTCGTCTTTCGCGCTGATAAGCGCAAAGCGCGCCGATTCGTCCATTATTTTTCTTGCGAGATAGCTCCCGTTGTATTCGTGATATCTCTCCGCCAGCTCGCGAACGCCTTCGGGACCGAAAGCTTTACCCGTAACGCTGTCGACTTCTTCAACGATTCCGTCTGTATACATTATCAGGCGGTCGCCCGGGTTCATATTGACAAGCTCTTCATCGTAATTGATTCCATCGGCAATAGCGCAAACCGGCATTCCTTTAGTCGGTATCGTTATAGCTTTTCCGTTGTCCCGAAGTATCAGAGGATAGCAATTGTGTCCGGCATTTGAGATCGAAAGCTCTTTTCTCGATTTCGAATATTTGCACAGCGCCATCGTCACATACATAGAGAAGTCGATGTCCAGCGCGCAAAAATCATCTACCAGTTTCGCGAGCAGATCTCCGGTCCCGGCGAGCGCGGCGTCTATATTTGTTCTTACCCGTTCCCGCATGTATATCGTAAGCAAAGAAGCCTGGATCCCATGCCCCGCGACATCCGCGACATAGATTAGAAATTCGTCATCGCTCAATTTCATCACATCATAAAAGTCGCCTCCCACATCGTCCGCGGGCACATAAAGAGAACTGAATGCGATGGTATTCCAATATGTATCGTCTATTGGCAATATACTATTCTGAATGGTTCGGGCCATCTTTGTTTCTGCGTTGATCTTTGACAGAGTCTTAGTCATGCTGTCGCTTATGTGTTTTTCTTCGGAGATATCTTCGAATAATTCAACCTGAAAATATCCCTCATCGCCAAGGTCCACCATGCTGCTCAGGCGTCTGAACGGCACGTCGGTAATGATCACTTCGGACGACCCGCTTGCTTCGTCATTCACGCCGCTTAATAATTCAAAACTGGTGCTTTCATAAATAATAGAAGTCTTGTTCCCTGAAAGATCTCCGAACAATTCCTGCATTTGAGGATTCATATAGACTATGTTTTGATCCGAATCTATTACCCATGCCGATATAGTAAAGTTCTCCAGAAGCTTTGTTATCGCGTTCCTTTGTACACTCATTTCTATCTTGAACCCGCTTTGCGCAGCAGATCGATGATTTCGTCCAGTCCCTGTCTGTCAAAATAGCGCAGCTCGACGCTTCCCTTGTCCTCGCCGCCGTTTATAAACACGCGGACTCCGGTGGCGGAGGTCAGTTCCTGTTCGATAACGCGTATATCGTTGGTTTTTTCGTTTTGTTTCTTTTTTGGTTTCGCCGGTTTCGCGAGGACCGCGGCCATACGCTCTGTTTCCCTTACGGAATATCCGTTTTTAGCGATTTTTACAGCCAATCCGACCTGTTTCCCTTTGTCTTTAACAGCGCCAAGAGCGTTTGCGTGGCCGAGCGTTAACTCGCCGTTTTTCAGCATTTCAACGATTTCAGGAGGCATTTGAAGGGTACGAAGGGTATTCGCGATATGCGGCCGGCTTTTTCCGACAGCTTTCGCGAGATCTTCCTGGGTCATCCCGTATTTTCCAATGATAGTTTTAAAAGCGGTGGCTTCCTCGATCGTATTCAGGTCCTCCCGCTGCAAATTCTCGATCACGGCGATCAAAGCGTTCTCTTCGTTCGTCACTTCGCGAACTATCGCGGGGACTGTCTTCAGTCCGGCTTTCCGGGCCGCCCGCCAGCGCCGCTCTCCCGACACAAGCTCAAAACCGGTTTTCGCCTTTTTCAGGATAACAGGCTGTAATACCCCAAGCGACTTAATAGAAGCGGCCAGCTCGTCAATCGCCTCAGGATCAAAGTTTTGGCGCGGCTGCATTGAATTTGGTTTGATTTCATCGATATCGATGTAATAATAGGCGTTTTCCTTCAGGTTTTTCAGCGCGCCTTCGGTTTTATCCGCCTTTTCGCCGGGCTGATCTCCGATAAACGCAGGTACCGGCGTGCTTAAATCTCCGAAAAGTGCGTCCAGGCCTCTGCCGAGAGCCTGCTTTTTCCCCGCCATTACGAATTTGCCTCCTCATTTTTCAGAAACTCGTCCGCAAATTCTCTGTACGCTTCAGCGCCTTTGGAATGAGGGTCGTAGTGTGTGATTGGAAGTCCGAATCCCGGGGCTTCCGCAAGCTTAACATTCCGTGGAATTACTGTCGAATACACTTTATTCTTAAAATATTTTTTGACTTCCTCTACAACTTGTATTGAAAGGTTCGTTCTGCCGTCAAACATGCTCAGTATTACACCCTGAACCTCAAGATCCGGGTTCAAATTCCTCCTCACGAGCTCAATAGTGCTCATTAGCTGGCTTATGCCTTCCAAAGCGTAAAATTCGCATTGAATCGGAATCAATACGCTGTCTACCGCTGTAAGCG
>Ga0082212_10008716_pt1 | contig 13200 bp, 11 predicted proteins | sample TergutNt197P3_FD_71548 | JGI IMG/M metagenome (GOLD analysis project Ga0082212, IMG submission 71548) | Neocapritermes taracua P3 segment gut microbial communities from Petit-Saut dam, French Guiana - Nt197 P3 | ecosystem: Host-associated > Arthropoda: Insects > Digestive system > Gut ... | reverse complement strand
AGAAATTTGCACGGGATTGGGATCTTTTTTTTAGAGCGGAGAAATCGATAAACAGTCCTGTCAGGCTGATGACGGGACCTGAGGCAGTTGTTTTAAACGCTGCCGGTACCATATCGGCGTTCGCTGCACCTGTGTTTATTAATGATGCTGTATGGGGGTTTACGCTTTTTGAAGACCGCCAAAATGAACGTGTTTTCGATGACGATCTTGCGGAAATGATGCGTTCAGCGGCGTTTTTATGCGCCAACACCGTTATACATGCTGAAATGGAACGCGAAATAATAACTGAAAAAGATCTTACCCACAATCTGATTGATTCCGCATCTGTAGGACTCTTTATTTTTGATGAAAATTTTAAAGTGATTGACTGTAATAACGCGATTATCAACATGTTCGGCAGCGGTACTAAGCAGTATTTTATCGAACATTTTTACGATCATTTACCTGAATATCAGCCCGATGGATTAAAATCCATTGATAAAGCAGAGAGCATATTGAAACAGGCGTTTAACGGCGAAAAACTCGTTTTTGAGTGGGTGCACTGTTCTCTTGAAAATGTGTATATTCCCTGTGAAGTTACATTAACACGCGTCAAGTACAACAATAAATACAGGGTACTGGCATATATTTACGATTTGCGAAACATAAAAAAAATGGAGAAAGCAGCTGCCGAGGCAGAACTTACACAAGTTCTGATAGACTCCATGCCTTTGAGTTGTGTATTGATTGATAGGGATTATAATATCATAACCTGTAATAATGAAGCCGTAAATTTCTTCGGATTAACGGATAAAGAGGAATTACTTAATTCATTTTACGATCTTTCGCCGGAATATCAGCCATGCGGCAGGAACTCAAAAGAAATGGCGTCAGAGGTTATCGGGAAAGCGTTTGAAAAAATTCTCTATCAGTTTGAGTGGATACATCAGAAACCGGATGGAGAGTCTATGCCTGCAGAAATTACCCTGGTTCAGGTTATGTATAAGGGCCAAAACGCAATTGCGGGATATATAAGGGATTTAAGGGCATATAAAACATATCTCGCAGAAATAAAAAAGGCGCAGGAAAATCTGCGTCTGATGCGGGACACTGCTGAAACAGCGAACAAAACCAAATCCATCTTTTTAGCCAACATGAGCCATGAAATGCGTACACCCATGAATGTAATTGTGGGGCTTACCGATCTGATGCTGGAAGAAGACAGTACTCCCAAAAATATAAAGGAGACGTTAACGAAAATAAATACGGCCGGCAATACCCTGATGGGACTTATTAATGATGTACTGGATATTTCTAAAATAGAGGCTGGTAAGCTGGAGTTGATGCCGGTACAATACGAAACGGCAAGTTTCCTTAATGACATTATCACACTTAACATGATACGTATCGAAGAAAAACCCATTACATTTGAACTTGATATTCATGAGAATCTGCCCAGCAGCCTTTCCGGTGACGATCTGCGGGTAAAGCAAATATTTAATAACCTGCTGAGTAATGCCTTTAAATACACGAATGAAGGGAGCATTACCCTGGGCGTCTCCTGCAGCTGTGAAGGCGACAGTGTATGGGTTTCTTTTTATGTAAGCGATACGGGAATCGGTATACGGAAAGAAGATCTGGCTAAAATTTTTTCCGACTACAATCAGGTGGATACCAGGGCAAACCGTGCAATAGAAGGAACCGGTTTGGGCCTTAGCATTACCAAAAAGCTGGTAGAACTGATGGACGGGAAAATAACGGTGGAAAGTGAATATGGCAAGGGGAGTATATTTCATGCCTGCATCCGCCAGGGTTTTGTTACCAATACAACCATAGGTAAAGAAACCATTAAAAACCTGAGCAGTTTCCGCTATTCGGACAAAAAAAAGCTGACACATGGAAAACTGTTACGTCCTAATCTAAGCTACGCCAGAGTACTACTGGTTGATGACCTGCCCACCAACCTGGACGTAGCGGCAGGAATGCTGGGCAAATACAAAATGCAGGTAGACTGTTTAACAAATGGACAAGATGCCATTAACTGTATTTCTGAAGGAGAACCGGTTTACAGTGTGATCTTTATGGACCATATGATGCCTGGAATGGACGGCATAGAAGCAACAAAGGCAATTCGCGCTTTGGACACAGTATATGCAAAAAACATACCTATTATTGCTCTGACTGCAAACGCTGTTGCTGGGAACGAGCAGATGTTTTTGGACAATGGTTTTAACGCATTTTTACCCAAGCCTTTCAACGTAAGACTTCTGGATTCAATTATTCAGAGATGGGTGCGGGATAAATCAAGGGAATGAATCTGAGTCTGTTTTAAAAACAGAGTATTCTGGCGGCGGTTGATCTATAATAGTAACACGGCAGGCTCTGTAGCGGAGTTCTCCTTCCCGCTTGGAACGTTCTGTATCCTCTTCCAGCTGATATTTAACTGTCATGCCATTCTGGAGTTCTGAAAAATCCTTGTTGGTAAGGGTACTGTAATGGAAAAAAATATTGTTCTGACTTTCGTCTTTAATAAACCCAAAACCGTTGGCATTAAGGCTGATTATAACGGAAGTACTTTCGATTAATTGTTTCGGGGATGAAAAAAATGATGGAATATCATAATCATTTCCCTGACCGGTACCGGCTGCATCAGTATCAAGTCTAAAATTTAACTGCTGACCAAAATTCCGTTCATAACCCTTGTCAGGCACGAAAAGAGTTTTTACATAATCACTGCTATTTTGATCTACCCGTTGATGCATGGGAACGGAAAAAAATACTTCCTCCTGTAATTGCCGGGAGGCTTTTGTTTCTACAACATCACCGCTTTCATTGTGGTAAGAAAAATCCCAGCTTATCAGCATTACCTGAGTTCCCAGTGTATGGAGCTTCCTAACCAGCGGGATATAATCTCCATCTCCTGCTACCAGAACCAGAATGTCAAAATGCTTGTAAATAGCCAGTTCATATGCTTCCAGGGCAAGCCAGACATCTATGCCTTTTTCCTGGGCAACATTGTATTCGTTGTAGCGCAAGGGAAGGTAATGGGTTACAATATTTTCCCGCATTAAGATGTCTTCAAAGACCCGTTCACTTTGAACCTTCTCGCCCATTTCCTTTGCAGAAGAACGGCCCTTAAAATAATGAGCATCGATAATCTGACACTGTCTAATGTCTAATCCTACCAGCTGGGCAACTTCGAATTTAATAAAATCGTGCAGGCCTGAAATACTTATTCTGGCTTTTTTTTCATGCTCGTATTTATAAAAATTACTTACTTTGTAAAAATAGTAACCATCATAAAATATTCCTATCCTTAGCACTTCCAGTAGATTATTATTCACATTTAAAGTAAAATAAATTATCATTATTTAGTCAAGGGGATGCTGCTTTAGGCAATAGAAAATGTTAAGTGTACGGATATGGGGCGTTCGCGGATCTATCCCATGCCCTGGAATTAACACCGTTCTTTATGGCGGTAATACATCCTGCCTGGAAATTAGGGCAGATGAAAAACTTGTAATTGTAGATCTTGGCACAGGAGTAAAACCACTGGGAGACTGGCTTTTAGCTAACGAACTAAAAAAAGGTCCTATTGATGTGGATGTATTTATCTCCCACACTCACTGGGATCATATTATGGGTTTTCCTATGTTTACACCCATCTTTGTGCCTGGGACTAAAATTCGAATCCGGGGACCTGTTTCCTACGAGGATGAAACCCTGGAACAGATAATTGGGGCTCAGCTTAGTTACCGGTATTGGCCAGTACGAGTCGATGAACTTGCAGCCCGTATTGAATATGCACAAATAAAAGAAACATCTATGGATCTTGGGGACGGGCTCTGGGTTACCACAAAGTATTTAAACCATCCAATACTTTGTTTGGGTTACCGTTTTGAATATAAGGGAAAATCAATTGTTACAGCCTACGACAATGAACCGTTTCGCAACCTTTTTCCTACCGACCCGGATGATCCAAGTTATGACGAAGATACTGCAAGAGAGGGGGAAGAGGCAGCAATTGATGAAAACAAAAAAATCCTCCAGTTTTTTCAGGATGCTGACATATTGATTCATGATACTCAGTACACTGCTGCAGAATACGAAAAACATCTGGGCTGGGGACATTCATCTTTTGAACATGCCATTAATTGTGCAATAGAATCAAATGTTAAAAAACTGGTATTTTTTCACCACGATCCCAACCGTACTGATGTACAATTAAAAAATCTTGAACAGAACTATCAGGAGCACATTACCGGAAATTCTGCCATGAAAATAATGATGGCCAGGGAAGGGCTGGTTATAGAAGCCTAACAAACCATAATTTGTTGCTGAGCTTAGCATACAAATCACTTGCAATTTATAAAGCAAAGGTGTGGGCGCTTGCCTACCCTTTTCCAGGATTAATGCAAATAATATGTATAACGGATGCTCAGTGGAAAATTATGGTTTACTATTGATTAAAACTCATAAATTGATTCGGTATTGTGAGTATCTATAAAGATTAGATTTGATCCGTCTTTCATGGAAAGTTCAGTAATTTCTTTAACAGGTGTGTGTCCAACAATTTGACTGTAACCTGGAAGATAATCACTTTCCAGCGAACGGGGCCTAACCCATAGAGGGCTTTGCGTAATGTCATCACCATGAATATCATCACCGCAAAAATTAAGTATATTTCTATTTTTTTTAAATTCGATGTTGATATCCTCTGGCTTTTTACTTCCAATGGATTTTAGAAACCAGGAAGTAACTCCAGCATGAGAAATAATGTATTTATCTTCGGTTATATAAACAATCTGGATAAGATCGATGTTGTCTTCCAGAACAGCGCTTATTTTCCTGCTATTATGATCCTGATAACCTGAATAATACTGATTATTTACACCACCCAGGTAATGATAGTCGTGATTCCCAAGACACATCTTTATACGTGTATTGACTCTGGCCGCTGTGCATATTTCCAAAAAATTTACATACTGTTTTGCAAAGGGAATGTTATAACTGTCAAAATAATCACCGGTAAAATAAAATTCTTTAAATTCTTTATTTATATACGATTTCCAGAAGGGCCTGCCGTGAATATCCCCAATGGCATATCTTGGAATACCGGCAGTTTCTTTATTTGCACCCATAATACAATTATACCGTTAAATAATCTGATCGTCCATAATCATATTTTTAATTTATACCGGAAAGCGATGAAAATGCTGCCGGCGGAAGCATTGATAAAACCATTTCATTCCTGTCAACAAATGCTTCGATAAACGCTGTCTTTCCCTTTGCTATTTCTTTTAAGGCATTATCCATTGCAGTGGTATACTCCTGTTCTGAAGCAGCCTTAAAAGCAGAAACTCCGTAAGCATTAACCAAAGCGCAAAAGTCGGGGCTTCCTGTTAATTCTGTTTCTGAAAAACGATCCTTGCAAAAAATATGCTGCCATTGGCGAACCATACCCAGCGATTTATTATTGATTAGTATTATCAGAACCGGAATAGAATAACGATTAAGTGTAGCCAATTCCCCGTTATTCATTCTAAAAGAACCATCGCCGGTAATAAGCAAAACCGGATAATTTGGATTTGCCAGTTTTGCTCCAATGGCAGCGCCAAGGCCAAAACCCATGGCGCCAAGCCCTCCTGAACTGATAAAAGACCGCGGTTTTACAATAGGATAATACTGAGCAGTCCATATCTGATGCTGTCCTACATCGGTAACGACAATGGTTTCTTTACTCATCCGTTTTGCAGTTGCTTCCATAATAAACCGGGGATTCAATGATGGTTTAACGTTATTCTTAAACATGTTCCTTGTTTTATCTTTTTCTATAAGTTTTTCAATTTCACCATTCCATTGGCTTTCCATGGTTTTTGGCAGTTTTTTTAAAATTTCATTAAGTATTACTTTAACATCCCCAATTACAGAAAAATCGGAAAGCCGGTTTTTATTTATCTCTGCCGGATCCATATCAATATGAAGAATTTTTGCATTTTGTGCAAAATGATCTGGCTTGCTGGTTACACGGTCTGAGAAACGGGCTCCGGCAACGATAAGCAAATCCGCTTTGTGTACTGCACTGTTGGATGCATCAGTTCCATGCATACCAATAAGCCCTGTACAAAGCGGGTGGGAATATGGTATTGCCCCGGTTCCCATTAGGCTTAACGCCACCGGCGCTTTAAGTTTATTTGAAAGGATCGTTACTTCACGGGAAGCGCCTGAAAGATTTATTCCCCCTCCGGCATAGATCATGGGCCGCTTTGAATTTTCTATCATTTTTGCAGCTTTCTCAATGTCTGCACTGCTAAATGTAATACGTGCATTACGTTCGAAAAGACGATGCGCCCTGCTTTGTGCAGCCGTCTTCGTATCACTTTCTATCCATGCCGTATCGGACCCGTCTTTGGCAGTGCTAATATCTGCGGGGATATCGATTAGTACCGGTCCGGGCCGGCCTCCACGGGCTACAATAAATGCTTCCCGGATTACTTCGGAAAGTTCTCTGACATCTTTTACAATCCAATTGTGTTTGACAACAGGCATGGTAATTCCTGCAATGTCTGTTTCCTGAAAGCTGTCTTTGCCAAGAAGGTGAAGCGGCACATTTCCTGTTACCGCAACAAGCGGGACGGAATCCATGTAAGCAGCGGCAATTCCTGTTACAAGATTTGTTGCTCCCGGACCTGAAGTAGCAATGCACACCCCTGTTTTGCCGGAAGACCGGGCATAACCATCTGCTGCATGAGCTGCGTGCTGTTCATGACTAACAAGAATATGCCGTATCCTGTCCCGGCATTTATGGAGTTCATCGTAGATATGCAATACATAGCCTCCGGGAATACCGAAAATTGTATCAACGCCTTCTTTGATAAGGGATTCGATTAAAATTCGTGCGCCGGAAAGAACCATAATTTTATTAGTATTTTAGCTTAAACCGTTCAGACAATTCTTTTAAATGACTTCCGATAAAGAGGGCACCATAACCTGTAATAACAATGCCGGTAATAATCCCCATAGGGAGTAGATACGAAGATCCATCGTCCAGGGTGATATTTGCATAATCCTGGCCAAAAAATACGGTAACCAGAGAAAAAATCAGTACAATTCCTGCTATTACCCAGCCTCTAATGGAGAATCCGCCTGCTCCCATCAATTGTTCATCCAATGTTTTGTCAAATAAGGATTCTTTTTCTTCCTGGTATATGCTGTTCATAATAGAATTGCTGAAATCTGGAGAAGGAGGGAAAAAATCAGTTGTTAGCAAAGAATGTATTTTTTCGTAGCTTCTTAGATGAGCCGCACATTGTTTGCAGAAGATAATATGAAACACCATGGCCAGCCGTTTTCCCGGAGAAAGAGAGGCGCTGGTTTCGTAAACTATTTCAAGAGCATCATTGCATTTCATTTTTTCCTCCTAAATAACATCGTCCAGTTTATCCTTAAGCAGTTTTTTTGCCCGGAATACATGGGACTTTACGGTATTTTCTGGAAAGCCCGTGATCACCTCAACCTCCTTGATTGTGCAATCGTAAAAAAAATATAAATCAACACAAATCCGGTATTTTTCCGGCAACTGTGCCACTGCAGAACGGACTGCCTGGGAAGCAGCAAGGCGCAGGAACAGCTGTTCAGGACCTTCTTCCATTAAAGGATCTTCTGCCAGGCTGTGATATTCTTTACGGCGATTAATATTGTTTACCGCCGTATTGTAAGCAATGCGGTACAGCCAGGTAGAAAACCGCGAATGCCCACGGAACGAAGCAAGGCTCCTGTAGCAGCGGATAAATACATCCTGCGTAAAATCTGCCGCATCCTCTTCGTTATGAAAAAAACCCATGCCCATGGCATGAACCTTCTGCTGATATTGCTGTATCAACAGACGGAATAATTCCTTTTCCCCCGAAAGGATCTGTTCCACCAGAAGGCTTTCTTCTCCCGAAAGCCCCGGCGATCTTTTGCTCATGGACTTCGATCACTGCGCTTAATTATATAGTATGCAAGAAGTCCTATACCTATTGACAAGGGGATAATGCCCCCCAAAAGTCCATAACCGGCGTTTTTCATGACGATTAAAAAAATCGTAAGGCTTATCCCAACGCTTAGAAGAAGTAACCCGGTTAAAAGACTAAAGGAAAGAAGGTCAAAATCGGGCTTTTTGTACTGCCCAGCCTTAATCATCAGCATTCTGCGGCGGTGATGCCAAAGCAGGTAAAAAAACACTACTACCGAACCCATAAATATTCCTACTATGGGAATTATGGCAATAATTACCTGTGCAGCCGATGATTTGATCACCTTGATCCTCCTTAAGTACTGAGCTAATGTCCAGTTCTAATGTAACCCGAAAATATCCTTAAGTCTATATTTGACCCCGTAAAGCTAATTATGTTGCATTAACGCCTGTAGCGGTCCTTGCTGTTATTACCCTGTTCTGCCCGGCATAGTCCTGATGCAGTACCGGTTTTGAATATCCGCTGTCCTTTAACAATGCTGTTATTATTTCCATCTGGAAAGGATCCGCTTCCAGTATAAGATACCCCCCATCTTCCAAATACTTGGGTGCCGCTGCGATAATTTGCCGTATATAATCCAGGCCGTCAAGACCGCCATCCAGGGCAAGGCGGGGCTCATGCTTTACTTCGGGGGACAGGTTATCAATTTCTGCAGATGGGATATAGGGGGCATTGGCGGTTATTGCAAAAAAACGCTGTTGGTTGTCCAGTGCATTGAATAAATCACCTTGCAAAAAGGTGATTGTACAGCCAAGGGTTTCTGCATTTTTCCGGGCAACAGCCAGAGCTTCGCCCGAAATATCTGCCGCCCAGACTTCCAGGCCGGGATATGTTTGTTTAAGAGCAATGGCAACAGCTCCACTTCCGGTGCATAAGTCAAGTAAATAATAATGATGCTGCCCGTTATCAGCACGCAAAACGCTAATAGCCGCTTCCACAAGAATTTCCGTGTCAGGCCTTGGAACCAAAACTGCCGGTGTTACATAAAATTCCATGCCCCAAAATTCTTTTCGTCCCAAAATATATGCCGTGCATTCCCCTCTGCATCTTCTTTCCAGTAATTCACAGTAATGCTTGCACTGCGATTCATCTAATTCGTAATCATTGTGTGTTAAAAGTTTTTCCCGGGAAATGCCGGAAACTTCCGCAAGGAGTAAGGCCGCATCAAGTGCGGGGGAACCAATGCTTCTGGATGTCAGGAAGCGCTTTCCATTGGTTAATAAATACTCTATACAATTAGATTTGGTATTCTGATGCACAATTGATACAGTCAAGGAATGATTTTTCCATGTCATTCATGGCATTGGCAATGGCCGCTTTTTTGTTTTTTTTGTATTCTGGAAGCCGTTCACTAAGATTAATAATAGATCCTGTCTGAATAAGCATACGCTTGGGGTGGACATTTAAAACCCGGTTTGAATAAGCCCCGCCCATAGTCCGGTTGGCAAAATCCAGAAGGTTTTGGGCATATTCGATTTTTACATAAAGCGGGGCATTTTCGGCTGGCACAGGTATCCTGAAATACCAGGCAAAATCCACCAGTTCCATATGACGGCTGGCATGCCATGCCTCGCCTGCACTTAGATCCATTATAGCCCTTTCCAATGGGGTTAGACTATCCAGATTATTAATATCGGGGATCACCATTCTGTCCCAGCTGGTTTGTCTTATAAAATACATTCGTTCAAAAAGCTCATTACTTTTTGGTTTTATTCCCAGGATCCTTTCGGCGCTATTTAAAGCAGCTTCCATAATTACGTCTACACGTTCGGCAAAACTCTGATCCTTGCCGGGGATAATTTCATACCGTTTTTCATTTTGTTCCAGGATATAATCTCTGGCACGTCTGAGCCGTTCTGTAAAACCTTCGCCATCATTTTTAAAACCGGTATACTTTTCTATTTTTCTGATGAGTTTATTTAAGGACCATCTGCCCATACTTCCGTAACGGAAATGAATTGAAACAGGAAGTATTTCTACAGGGCAATTTTTGTCTTTTTTTTCCAGCCGCTCTGCTGCCTGAAAACCAATACGGACAGAACCTTGTTCAAGACGGGGTACTGATTCAGTGGTATAGCTAACCTGTCCTTCCGGGGCAATTCCTACCGGATATGGCCCATTCAGTATAGTTTTAATAATTCTGGTCATCCCGGCAGAATCAACCTTGGAATGATGCACCGGCATAGCCCCCATTGCGGGCATAATCCACCGGGCAATAGCCCCACCCCAGTGCGCTACTTCATAACCATATACAAATGATATCAAGGGTCTTTTGCAGAATTTTATGCCTTCCTTCCGGGCCTTCCTGCGTAGGATAAAAAGAATAAACCACATTAAAATTTGCGGTTCCCCTCCGTTGGGGTGGCGAAAGACAAGAATACACCGGCTTTTTCCCGCCAGCGCCCTCTGATAGGCTTCATAAAAAGGGCGGCCGTTTCGTATTACCATCCTGGCAATACCCAGCCAGAAGAAAAGATAAATACGTCCCAGAATGCGGATGGCAAAGAGGGCTAGTTTGGAAATATGAGGTTCCGGCACCTTACGATCCGGAGATGCGGCAATAACCGGCATCATGTAAGGTTTATACATCTAAGTAATAATACACCGTAGAAAAATATGCTTCAAGCAACTGCCGGAAGGATTCTTTTACTCCCGTCTGGCAGTCAGGACAAGGCAGTTTTTTCCGCTGGCTCTGTCCTTTCCTATAATAACATTTTGCCGCCTGTAGCTTTGTAGTTCCAGGTTACCGCTTCCATCGTCATTTGCTTCGACATTCCACTTTGTACTATCAATTCTTGAACCATTAAACTCATCATCAAAAATCAACTTGCCTTCCAGATCCCAAACCCGTACATAATCTATATACATGGCGGCTTGATATGAATTTCCCTGGTTTAAAGCGCTTATATTATTCATATTTTCTTTGCCAATGATTCCTGTATAAATTCCTCCCGCTGCAAGGTTTATTACCAGGGAAAAGGGTTTACAAAAGAATTGCTCCAGTTCTTCTGTTATTTCCATTTCAAAATAGGGTTTTGCATGTGTCCGCTGCTCTTCCGGCAGCTTATCCAAATCCAGGTATATTCTGATCCTCTGGCGGTTCCAAATCATGGTTATTAAGTGAAAAGCACCGTATTGCAGCCCGTATGTGTTGGTTTTAAAAACAGTATGATTCGGGTAGGTTTCGTCCTGCCGTACAGGCCCCCAATGAGCTGCTGCATTAAATAGTTTGGCCTGAATTCCGGTTTCTTTACCCGATTTATGACCCATCTCAAAAAGACCGATTCCGCCGCAATCGGGCCAGGGGATTTTTCCAAAATCGGCTCCCACAAGCCACAATGCCGGCTGCAGACCATCAGCAGTGCGGGGGAGTTTTACATTAATATCAAGGCGGCCGTACTGAAAACTGAATTTTCCCAGGGTATTCACCCTGCCCGATGTAATTATCTGGGTTAAAGGACGGGATGATTGTCCATAAACAGCTGAAAAATTTATTGCCAGAATTGTGCAGATAACAGCGAACGGCAATAATACATTTTTCTTGGTACTCATTTCTTTCATTGTAAACCAGAAAACAAAAAAAATCGAGTCTTCAAATGGAATAAAATATCAATAGAGAACGTGTAAAGGCTGATCGCCGTGCGCTCCAGCTAATTTTTTACGCACCGGGTCAACAATTAGATCCATTGCCTCAAGAGGCAATGCCCCAAGCAGTATGTCTTGCGCCTCGGCAATAACTATCGCCGGAAGTTCAGTATTCCGGTCTTTCCATTGTATTGTAACAGATTCGGTAATTGGATAATTTGAGGTTCTGCCGTCTGCAAGGGTTGAATGAGATTCCCCCTTAATGGTAAGACCCAATTTTTGACGTACATCTTCATTAATAACCAGTGTCCAGGCTCCAGTGTCAGGCATTGCTTTTACTTTCAATGTACGAATTTCACTTTCTTTGATATATCCACGGCTGGCAAGCCCTCTGTCGATTGTGTTTTCTAATGTAATTTCTTCCAAAAATGTTCCCATAGTATCCTCTTACTGTAAATATACATAAAAAAATAATCAAAAACAATGTATTACATACAAATCTCCTTAATTGACTCGTGTATTTTTTCTCGCAGAGAGGAAAAGGAGTTTATTTTTCCTATGCCTCCCCGCACTGTACAGTTACCCTGCTTCTCTTGTACACTGGCTGATACCAACGCTTTATCAGAACCAATACGATACTCCAAGACCGAATCGTTTCCATATATCTTGATCTGTGAAGTAACAGTCGACAAAAATCTTTAATTTATCACCAGTACTTTTCTTTTAGAATGAAGCGCGTATATATGGAACAAGCTTTAAATCACTGTTTGGGGTAAAAGAAGGAGCAATACCTCCTCCCAGCCCAACTCCTATCAAGTCCATTGATTTTATTTGAGCAAAATAAAATTCTGCCATTCCTCTTTAACAACGCTGAAAATGCATCTTCTTCTTTGCGGCCTTGTATCTTTGCGAAAACCAGTTTTGGGACAAGCCCTAAACAACGAGAAATAACTAACTAATGGATGAGGTATATATGCTAGTAGATTGTTGAAGCTCATTATCGCCGAATGGCAATGAATAAAAGCTATTCCAAGTATTGGTATTGGGTGCGCCTCCCCTATGAAAAGAAACACCCGTATACCAGTTAGGCGATTGAAAATATCCCTTTTTAGCTGTATTTTTTTTACATGAAGATACTTTCCGGTATTTCTGCTGTGCCAGGTATTGCGATTGGCAAGGCTTTTCTGTATTTGGAAGACCTGGAAATTCCACGTTATACAATTCCCCGTGAACAAAGTCTGGCAGAAATAGAGCGCTTTACAGCGGCAGTGGAAGAAGTAGCGGCAGAATTACGCACATTAAAGAAAAATGCCGGAACCAAGGAACAGGAAGGTATCTTTACCGCACATCTTATGATGGTCGAAGACCAGGATTTTAATTATAAAGTTAATGCCAGGTTTGAAACAAACTATGAAAATATTGAATGGGTTGTTTCAGAAGTGTCCCGGGAACTGGCCCGTAAACTTATGGAATCTTCCAACGAATATTTACGGGAACGAACTGCTGATGTAATTGATGTATCCCGGCGCATAATAAAAAACCTTTTGGGACTTAAGCGTTTTTCCCTTTCCGATTTGCATGAAGATGTAATCCTTGTTGCCAGAAACCTTCTTCCTTC
>Ga0082212_10008715_pt1 | contig 13201 bp, 16 predicted proteins | sample TergutNt197P3_FD_71548 | JGI IMG/M metagenome (GOLD analysis project Ga0082212, IMG submission 71548) | Neocapritermes taracua P3 segment gut microbial communities from Petit-Saut dam, French Guiana - Nt197 P3 | ecosystem: Host-associated > Arthropoda: Insects > Digestive system > Gut ... | reverse complement strand
TGCCACATAAGTTCTCCAAGGAGCGATTCAAATAATCCTAACCCTATGCCAATTCTGATAATGGGAATCCATTTCTCAGCATGGCTATCTTTTTCATTGATTGTGACACCAATATTAAGATAATTGTCTGTCTTCCAGCTAATCAAAGCGGTTTTCTTTCTGCTTGGGTTAGACTTTTTCTTCTTATAAGAGCCAAAAAACTTATAGTCTCTTTGCTCCACTTCGTGCCTCAGTCTTTCAAATCCGTCAACATCCCAGCCGCGACTTGCTCCTGCACAGATTAAAGCCTCTGTTACTTCATCAATGAATGCTTTTTGAACCTCTCTTCCATCTGAGGTTTCGTTTAAATGAATGAGGTGTTTTAATGGGTGATTGTACTTGATGACATCGAGAAAATCCTCGTAGCATTCACTGTCAGAAGAAACAAGCATAACCTTGCCGATTCCATTAGCTTCAATTTTTGCGCTTCTTAGAAGATAAGCATACAGAGTAGCTGCTTCACGTATAAACATATAGTTTCTATCTGACATGCCACTACAATCATAACAAGATTCTATAACTTGTAAATATTTTGACACTGTAACACCCCTCTTACATTGTTGCTACTGGTAATTTATTTCCTAGTGGGTTTGTTCCAATGCCATTTGGGTTCTGTGGCGGCAACCCTCTTCTTTGTGATGCTTGTGAATAAGCATTCACCCTGCCTAACTCAATATCCCTTGCTTTAGCATTCCCGGGGACATTCCTGTTCACAATTTTTGATTTGAAAAAATTTCCACCATGTCTTCGATTAAGATCACGTACTTGTTTCTCTGCACGATACGATTTTCCATCTAATCTTATTTTCCCTTGACTAATACCATATTTATGAACTTCGCCAGTCCTTTTATCCCGTATTTCGTACACATGATGCTGGTTTGTGTTTGCTTTCGAATTCCCATGAACACTTGTCCCCGCACCCGGATTAGAAGTATTCGTGATAGACGGATTTCCTGATCCTGAGGGCGTCCCAGCAGACGTACCGGTTTTTGCCGTCCCCGCAGACGTTCCGGTTTTTGCCGTTCCGGCGGACGTGCTGGATGGCGCATTGGTTTTCGTGCCGGCTGATGCATTCGGTGTGCCGGATGACGCACTTCCGGGACTACTATTCGGTGCGCTTTTACTGGTATTTGCGCCGGAACTGGAGCTTGCGCTCTTGGTGCTGCTTGTACTTGGACTTGAGCTTGTGCCTGTCGATCCTGTCTTCGCCGGTGCTGAGGGTGTGTTTTTTACCGCGCTGCTGGGCGTTAGGTTCGTGACGGTTTTGGTGACGGTTTTGGCTTTCTTGGCGTCGCCTACAACGTTGACGACGTTTTTAGCTACTTTGACTGCTTTGCCGCCCGGTACCAGTCCTGCCGCTGATATGGCCGCGTTTAGATAGTCGCCTTCCGCCAGGTATAGGGCTGTGTCTATCGCTCCTGCCACTACGTTCAGCCCCAGTACGAATCCGGCGACATCCAACACTGTGTGCACCCAAGCGTTTTCTTTGGTCCAGTTCCCTATGGCGTCTTTTGCTTCGCTGAATTTCTGGCCGATTTCTTTGAAAAATTCCCCGGTGGGATCTATGAGGGTTTTGGGGTTGTTGATGACGTAGGGGTAGCGGTTGAAGGTCTGTGGATTTCCAACAATGGACAATGGACAATGGACAATGGACAATTGGAGAAGGGATCTTCTTTACCTTTTGTGCGTCTCCCTGATTTGGTTATGAGGTCGTATTCGAAGGTGTCACGGACTGTCCATTCGTTGCTTTGTTTGAGGTTGCCTTGTCTCGCCTGTTTTCATAATAGCGCAAGACACCTGATGTTCCCATCAGAGTTTGGGTCAGCGTTATTGCCACAGATGAGGCTATCTGGCGGTTGTCAAAGATCTCCGCAACAAAGAAGAGGTTGGAGGGCCGCAGGAGCACTCGTAACCAGCGCACTTGCGCGAACAGCCCTTCAGATCGCAATTAGGCGCGCCGCCCTGTTGAATAACATTCTACACAGAATTCCATGAGCCTCGGGGGAAATCCTTTTGATAACGCTACAAACGAAAATTCTTTCATCTGTTTGAAATCGAGCATTTCATGTCTTTTGCCTTTATACCTGTCCGATCCTCTTTTTAGCATAAGCGATCTTCTTCTTTTCTAAATCCGAAACGCCATCAGATATTTTATTCATCCACTCTACATAATTGTCATAGTCTTTTTCAGACCATGCCTTATCAGCCTCTCTTCGGCATTTCGGCATTTCAAACTCGGTTCTTTATATTGACCAATCTGATCGCTGTTAAGCGTCTGGTAATCAGGGATGACAAATCCATTTTCCACCCATTCTTGAAATGAGTTTGCAACGGTACGAAAATCCGGGGGATTGAGATCGCCGAAGCCGGAATTGTATACTTTTGAACCAGATTTCTGCACGTTGATTAGAAAACCACGACCTCCGCTGTCATCTCCAATTAGCAGAAACCCTTCGCAGTAATCAGATATTTCATAAGTCGTGTTACGCTCAATGATTTCATTCGCAGAGTAAAGAGATACTCCATTTTCAAGGTACAGTCCGTCTGAATATCTCAAAAAAATCTTATAATCCTCTGGAAAGGCCATGTTCATACTAGCTTCTAAAGCTATTATACTTTCCTTCGGTGCCCCCTGATAAACTTTTATAACCCCCAGAATTTTACTGAAATCCATATTATAGCGCTCCTAAACCCTTAAAGTATTTATAGCTTTTTTTAATAGCCCTGAAAGCATCCTTCTTTGACACTCCTGCATCACTCATCATGTTATAACCGATTCTGAGTTCGTCAGCTGTCGTTGTAGAACCCCATCTACCTCCTGGTAGTTTATCCAAAGAATTGCGGTAAGCGCGTTGTGCCGCTGATATCTTAGCATGAGACATGCCACTCGATGACGGCAACAGAATAGTCGGCGCCTTATCTTTGTTGTATCCGCGAATATTTTTCTTTGCCCACTCGTTTTGAACAGGATGATGCGACTGAATACGTTTATCACCCGGTATATTTTGATGGCCAGTAGCTCGATTATTTCCGGGGCTAAGTTGACCATGCGGGCCGGAATCGAATGTTTGTGCACCTCCCGGCCGTGTCCCCGGACCCTGAGGCGTTCCAGCAGACGTACCAGTTTTTGCTGTCCCAGCAGACGTTCCGGTTTTTGCCGTCCCAGCGGACGTGCTGGATGGCGCATTGGTTTTCGTACCGGCTGATGCATTCGGTGTGCCGGATGACGCACTTCCGGGACTACTGCTCGGTGCGCTTTTACTGGTATTTGCGCCGGAACTGGAACTTGCGCTCTTGGTGCTGCTTGTACTTGGACTTGAGCTTGTGCCTGTCGATCCTGTCTTCGCCGGTGCTGAGGGTGTGTTTTTTACCGCGCTGCTGGGCGCTAGGCAAATGGTTTAAGCGCGGCAACACCGTGATGATGCCCATTTATCATCCGGGCGCTGTTGTTCGTAATCCCCTTCGGCGTAAGATCTTTGTGGATGATCTTCGCTGTGTGAAGCTTGTGTGCGAGGCTGTTGCCGCAGAAGCAGCCTTGCCCCGGGAAGCCGAGGGTTAAGCGAGTTTCCGTATAGCTTGGATTCCTGGAACCCCTCCTTGTGGGTTCCGGGAATCCAAGCTATACGGAAATTGCAGCGCTGATATCCTTCAGCAGTCCATACCCCGGGTTCAATCCGGAGGCGGGAGCCGCCGGGCTGAAGCAATAGACCCTGCCGGAAGCGATTCGGCATGATGCGGATAGGCTGTACACCATCTGCGGGCATGAGGAGAGGACATGACCTTCATGCTGACGCTGACCTATACATTGCCGCCGCCTGTGTCGCGTAACCGCCAAATAGGAAGACGTCATGCAAACAATCCCTCAACTATGATAGTCTGAGGATGCCAACCAAAATCAAGCGGGGTCTTCTCGGCGGAACTTCTCACGAAGCTTAAGAAGAGCTTGGTGCAGCGATCCTTTGTTTTGAGTATACATGCGTTTCTTCGGTTTTGCGCTTGTTTCTTTCGCCAGAACGCGGCAATAGGCCGGCAGCGTTTTGCTCCAAGGCAGCAGCGATTCCAATTCTCCGCTTTTGGCGCCCGGCAGCATTTCCAACAAATGTTTGAGGTTTTGATATGGGTGCAGTTGATTTTCTTTCGCTGTTTCAATTATCGAGTAGAATATTGAGCTTGACTCCGCGCCGTTCGGTGTGGCGGCGAATAGCCATTGTTTACGGCCTTGCACAAATGGTCTGATTGATCTTTCGGCCCTGTTATTCGAGAATTCCAGACGCCCGTCCAGATATACGTTTTCCAAATAGACACGCTGGGATAGGGCATAATTGATGGCTTCGCCAAACAAGGATTTGGGAAGCGCTTTAAGCGTTTGTACCCACGCAAAAAATTCGTCTGATACCGGCTTGCTGTATTCCAGTCGCTTTTCATAGCGCTTATCCGGCGGCAAGTCGCGGTATTCATCCTCAAACGCAAACAGCAAATTGATGTAGACAAGCCCGAGCTCGGCATTGGATCCGTCACGTTTTTCTTCCGGGATGGTTTTGTACAGATTTTCCCAATATCGCCGGGCATGGCTCTTATGTGAGAACTTAGATAAGTTTCATGCGCGTAAATATTTCCACGAAGCCCTGATCGCGATTCCGGAAGAAGCCCGTGCCGGATCGATCACCCAGCAGGCCATGGAACTTATCGGCGAACTCTTCAAACTGGAGAGAACGTATGCCAACCTCACCCCCCAAGAACGTTATGAGAAACGCTTAGAGGAGTCTAAGCCGAAAGCAACAGCTTTCTTCGCATGGGTAAAAACACTCGACGCCCTTCCCGGACACAAGCTCGGACAAGCCAAACAATACCTGCTCACTCAGGAACCTTACCTCATGAATGTCTACCTGGATGGGAGATTGGAACTCACGAACAACCTCGCAGAACAAGCGCTGCGCCCTATGTGTGTCGGAAGAAAAAATTGGTTATTCTCGGCAACCCCAAAAGGCGCTCATGCCAGTGCAGTTCTATATTCACTTGTCGAAACGGCCAAAGCAAACGGGTTACGACCACAGCATTATCTTGAATACGTACTGGAGCAGCTGCCACAGATTACAACCTCCCAAATTGACGGATTGCTGCCTTGGAGTGAGAGTTTGCCCGATACTTGCCGCATGCCGAAAAAGACATCACCTCCGTATAGAGAAGAAAAGACGATAAGGCTCTTGTAATGGGGAGTATCGTGAATTTAGTGTAAACGGTAGGTATCACCAATAATAAAATTGTTAATAATGGTAGCATCGGCTACAGGATAGGGCTCTGCCGGAGGGCAACTCGAGCGGTAACCGTTGCCGGAAATGATGGGCGGCATGGACAAAAAGTTCGTGTCGCTTATCATCATTTTTGGCTTAAAGCGATAAACTCATGCACCTTCCCTTTCATTTGGCATAAGCTCATCTTTAAAGAAGATGCTTATCTGCCCATATATTATGCCCCAATTACGTATGGGAGCATTCCATTTTTTAGCGATTTCCTGAACCGAAAGATATATGGATTTGCGGAGGCTGTCGTCAGTCGGAAACGAGGTCTTGTTTTTGGTGTGTTTGCGCAGCATCCGATGGAAACCCTCCACGGCGTTCGTGGTACTATCACGATATCGTGATAGTACCACCTATACCGATATCCAAACTATGCCGATGTTTTCGGGAACGCCAGTCATTAAGGGGCTTCTCAGGAGAACATCGGCATAGTTTTAGGGACGATAAAGCTTTTCTCTGGTGTCCTCCTTCTTCCATATCTTTTCTTCCGAATCCGTTGACGGATGTGCTTTTTCCAGTGCCTGTGCCAGCGTGTGTAATGTAGCAAACGCATAAAAGCCGCTGGTTGTTGAAATGTTTTTGTGACCAAGCATCTGCTGAACATAGGGCAACGGGCATCCGGCCTGATAGAGGTCCATTGCACGGGTTTTCCTGAGCATGTGAAAATGTATGCTTTCCGGCATATGAATAACAGTTCTACACCGATCAGCATATTTCTTTAGTGTTTTTTGTACTGTGTCATCGGACAGCTCATGAACTTTTCCATGTGTGCAGGCATAAAACAATGGCCTTCCAGGATTCATGTCTGGATGAAACTCCCCAAGGTATTTATTCAAATGGGAAATGGTCTTGGACATTAAAGGAACGTTTCTGTATTTTGATCCTTTTCCAAAGATGCTGATGTATGGCACGTCGGCATTAAGATGCAGGCTTCCCACCTTCAAGGCAATCAACTCCCCTTACGGTATAATAAGGCTAAATCGAAAATCCCCAGTAAAATCAAGGGTTCAGGGGTTTTGGTTTAGTCTTTTTCCACTATTATACCTATTGAAATCGGGGCGAAAATGACAGGCGTAAAGTGGCGATGTGTCATTACAGCTAAAATTTCCGCCCCAGAAGGAGGACACGAATGGGCAAAGTTTTGGCAATTTGCGCAAGAAAGGGAGGCGAGGCGTAGGAAAAACAACGACAGCGGTGAGTTTGGGAGCGTCACTGGCACGGCAGGGCAAAAAGGTTTTGATAGTCGATGCCGACAGCCAGCACTCCGCGACGGTGAGCCTCGGTGTGGCAGAGCCGGACAAGCTGGCGGTAACTATCGCCACCGTCATGCAGAAAATCATCATGGAGCAAGAGATAGACCCGGTGGATGGGATTATCTCGCACGTTGAGGGTATGTCGCTCATGCCCTCGAACAACGCGCTTGCGGGCATGGAGATAGCCCTCGCCCCGATAATCGGGAGGGAAACGATACTCAGGCAGTATATAGACAAGGTTCGCGGATTATTTGACTACGTTCTGATTGATACCGCGCCGACCCTCGACCTAATGGCAGTAAATTCGTTAGCCGCAGCAGACAGCGTGATAGTCCCCGTAGTACCTAAGTATCTTGACGCAAAAGGATTGGAACTGCTGCTCAAAAGCATAGCGCAGACACGGCGGCACATAAACCCAAGCCTCGCCATCGGCGGTATCTTATTGACGATGGTGGATAGGCGGGCGAACATCACAAAAGGGATTATCACGATGATTAACGATGCCTACGGCGAAAGCATCAATATTTTCAAAGACCCCATCCCCCACTCCGTCCGCGCAGTGGAAGCGTCAACGACTGGCAAGAGCATCTTCGACTACGACCCCAACGGCAGGGTTGCGGCGGCGTATGCCTCGCTTGCGGAGGAGGTGCTTGAAATTGCCTAAGACAAAGGAAATCGCCAACCTCTCGCTTGTTGGGTACAATGATTTGTTCGCCAGCACAGCGGGAGCATTAACAGAGGACTTCGCCAGCGATAACCACGGCGAACGCATCGTGGAAATCTCGCTCGCCGAACTCCACCCGCCTGAGTTTCATCCGTTCAACGTGAATGACGATGAGGCGATGGACAGGCTGACTGAGAACATCAGGCAGTACGGCGTTAGGGAGCCGGGGCTTGCCCGACCGAGGGAGGACGGCGGCTTTGAACTCCTTGCTGGAAACCGCCGCAAAAGAGCCTGTGAGCGTATCGAAATGGCTTCAATGCCAGTCATCATCAGGGAAATGGGCGATGATGATGCCGCTATCGCGATGGTGGACAGCAACCTCGAACAGAGGGAATCCCTGCTGTACAGCGAAAAGGCATGGGCTTACAGGGTCAAGATGGAAGCTCTCAACCACAACGGAGTTAAGGGCGGCAAGCACTCCTATGTCGTGCTGATGGAGCAGACGGGCGAAAGCAAAAACCAAATCTTCCGCCTGATACGCCTTACGGAGTTGATTGTGGGCTTGCTGGACATGGTTGATTCTAAGAGAATCGGCTTTAATCCCGCCGTTGAATTGTCCTACCTATCCCAAGTGGAGCAAACCGCCGTTGTTTCCGCTATGGAAAATCACTGCGTCAAGCCCTCTTACTCCCAAGCGGTGCGGATAAAGAAGCTGAAACAAGCCGGGGAGTTGACCGTTCAAATGATTGACGAAATCCTCTCCGAAAACAAGAAACCGACCGAGGACAGGGAAACCAGCCGTTTCCGCAAATACTTCCCCGATGGGTATACAGCCAAGCAGATGAACAGGGTTATATCCGATTTGTTGCGGGAATGGCAACAACGACAAGCGGATGCAGAACTTGGCGAAACAGCGTAACGGCAATAGAGTTATGGATATGACAAAGGGCATGGTGTTTATTAAACAGACCCCATGCCTTTTGTAATGCTTATAAGATATTTGTTTCATTGCGTTATGTAGTTTTCAAAAAGGCATTGCTCAATGATTTCTTTCCCCAAAAGAGTGATTGCTTTGTTCGGACAACTGTTAATGCACCGATAACACATAGTACATCTACTGCCAGAAAATGCCTTTTGTTCGGTTAGTGTCAAATTGCTCATGGGGCAGAGCGCGACGCATTTGCCACAACCAACGCATTTATTACCGTCTATGTTCAGTTTATCTGTATAATGCTTTGTTTTATTGTAAAACCATAGCCGTTGACCTAATAATCCTGCGAAATGGTAAAAGAATCCCAACCCCTCTTTCGATGGCTCGTCTTTTTTTATTGACTCAACGGCTTGTTTGATTTTCTGCTCTGCGCTGCCTACAATTTGTTGGTTCTGTGCCAGCGGCTTTTTTAGCGCTTTTACATCACCAATGCAATCTGGCATTTTTAAGTGTAACCCGCCGATAACATTTACTCCGAGTTTATGGAGCAGCCTTGCGCCGCACCCTGCGCCATCACCGCTGAACAGCCCCATAGTGCAAACGACATAAACGCTTTTGCCCCTAAATACGCCGCTGTTCAGAGTAACAAAGTCCTTTACTATTTTTGGTATATTACTGAAATAAATCGGATACCCTAAAACAATATCTGTGGATTGTCTTATCGCGTCAATAGCGTCAGGGCTTTCTATTGACATAGGTACGCTTCCATTATATAACTCCATGAATCTTCCGATGCAGTGCTTTGTGTTGCCTGTGCCGCTGAAATAGACCCCTAACATTTTGTTTCCTCCTCGTTGTTCCCAACTAAATAGCTGATAAAAACGGGCAATTAAATACGCCTATAAAATCGGAAATCTTTTCTTCCCAGTTTTCGTCATAGCGAACATTTTTCATTGTCGCTAAAGAAGCGATGCCGTGGATAAACGACCATAGCGCAATTACCGCGTCTTTATTCTTTTCTTTCGGGTATGCTGCCTTTTCCATCAATGCAAGAGCCAAGCCTTTGAAAGTTTCAAAGGGCGCGTAATTATGACCGACATCATCACTAAACGACAAGTCAATTTGAACAGTTGACTGAGTGTACAAAAAGGAAAAATAATGAGGATTATCAATGAAGAATACAACATACGCCTTGCCTAAATGCGCCAAAACATCTGCGCTATCGCCATATGCGGTAATCGTGTCCTCCAATGCTTTTGAAAACTCAGCAGTTATATGACATTGCATGGCGTTCAACAGCTCGTCTTTGTTTTGAAAATGGCTATACGGCGCAGCATGGCTTACGCCACAGGCCGCCGCGACTTTTCGCAAAGAAAACGATTTAAGCCCCTCTGTACTGACCAGCTCTATGCCTTTATCTATAAGCTGGTTTTTTAAGTTTTTATGATGGTACGATTCTCGCTCTATCATTTACAACACCCAATCTTTACACTGTCTACTTATAAAATATAGCATACAATCTTTACAGCGTCAAGTTAATTTTTTCAATGGCAATAACTGAATACCGCATCTTTTCCCGATTCGGGAAAAGGCAACATGAGGCTCGATTGATTATCACCATCCATCAATCGGGTCTTTTTTTATTTCATACGAAGGGAGGAAACCATATGCCGAGGCGTAACAAACGAAAAACGGAAGCGGCGGAGCCGCACATCCACGCGCCGTCACCATTCAGCCGTGGCTACAAGCCGAGGTGCCGGGGCTGCGCATTTGTCGGCGCTAATTCGGCTTGCCTGACAAGCGACGGCAACTGTTTGAAAGTGCCGCTGCCGGGAGCAAGGGAGGTAGGCGATGCCGAGATTGTCCGAAGAACAGATACGGCAAGCGCGGAGCGTTGACTTACTTTCCTATCTGCAAGTCCGTGAGCCGAACAACGTCCGCAAGAGCAGGGGTAACACAAACGAGCATTATATGGTGGAGCATGACAGCTTGAAGATGTCCAACGGCAAATGGTTTCGCCATTCCACGCAGCAAGGCGGCTACTCGGCATTGGATTTCCTCGTTAAAGTGAGGGGCGTTCCTTTTGTCGATGCCGTGCAGTCGCTTACTGGCGCTTACGCCTTTGTCGATTACAAGACTGTGCCGAGAGTCCATGTTCCAAAGCCGCCGCCAAAGCCCTTTGCCCTGCCAAAGCCCAACAGGAACAATGACCGCGTTGTTGCGTACCTGCGTGGGCGCGGGATTGGTCGGGACGTGATTTTCCGCTCCATACAGGCTGGAATCCTATTTGAGAGCGACAAGCACCGATGCGTATTTGTCGGCAAGGACGATAAGGGCGTTGCACGGTTCGCCTTTGAGCGCGGCACTGAGGACGATTTGAAGAAAGACTTATCAGGGAGCGTCAAGCGGTTCGGATTCAACTTGCCGCCTATTGAGCCTGACGGACACAGTAGCTCCGTTCTCGCCCTGTTCGAGAGTCCTATCGACTGCCTCGCCCACGCTTCAATACACAGCATCGGTCAGACAGGCTGGGACGGACACAGGCTCTCCCTCGGCGGCGTTTCTACCGCCGCGTTCTACGGATTCTTGGAGCGAAACCCGCAAATCACGAGCGTTTGGCTTTGCCTCGACAACGACAAGGCGGGGCATGAAGCGACAGAGCGGATAATCAACGAGTTGTTGAGCGACAAGCGGTATTCCCACATGAGAATTACAGTCGCTCCGCCGCCCATTGGCAAGGACTACACCGACACCACGTTGGCGATTCAGCAAGCAACAATGAACAAATCAACGATAAGCCGCCCGAAAGAGGCGGCAATATAATTTGAGGAGGATTGTCTATGCAAAACACTATGCAAGTATTCGAGAACAAAGATTTCGGGAAAATCCGAACAATGCAGATTTCGGGAGAGCCGTGGTTTGTCGGCAAAGACGTAGCGACCATTCTTGGATATGAAAGACCGACAAAAGCGGTGCAAGACCATGTTGACAGTGAGGACAGAGATGGAATCCCAATTCAGGATTCCATCGGGAGGATGCAGAATACGCCTATTATCAACGAGTCAGGGCTTTATAGCCTGATGCTCAAAAGCAAACTCCCCTTGGCAAAGGACTTCAAACGGTGGGTAACATCCGAAGTCCTCCCCTCCATCCGCAAGCACGGCGCTTACCTCACCGAAGAAATGCTGTGCCGCATCAAAGAGGACGGCGATTATATCAGCGACCTGATTGACCGCCTGACCGCAGAGAAAGCCAAGACGGGCGCGCTTCTCGGCTATGTGGAGGAAGCCGCGCCGAAAGTCCGCTATTGCGACATCATCCTGCGCTGCCCCGAAGCCGTCCAAGTTTCCATCATCGCCAAGGATTACGGAATGGGCGCCGCCGCTTTCAACAAAATGCTCCACAGGCTGGGCGTTCAGTTCCGCATCGGCAAGACTTGGCTCTTGTACCAGAAGCATCAGGGGTTCGGCTACACCCTTACCAACACTTATATGATTGACGGCAGGGTTGCTTCGATGCACACTTGCTGGACGCAGCGGGGTAGGTTCTGGCTGTACGGCTTGCTCAAATCAAACGGCATCCTCCCCGTAGCGGAAAGGATGACCCAAATGACATTTGCCGAGGTAGGGGCTTAACCCCCTGCTTTCGGACAGCTTGCACGGAAGGATGTGATTCCCTATCGTAGACAATGACCAAATCAACGACAAGAGCGTTTGCCTTGTCATAAAAGGCGGCAAGCTGACCGCTGAATACCTCGCCAAAGCCATGAAGCTGTTTCTGGAAAACGGCAAAAAAGCGGTAGACGACCTGACCGCGCCCGAAAACTACGAGGGCAAAGGTAAGCAGACCGTCAAACAGCTTGTGAAGCAGGGGCATGGCGTGACGAACATCGAAATCAGCGACAAGAACATCAAGGATTTTGAGGGCATCGCCCGGAAGTACGGCGTTGACTTCGCCGTGGTAAAGGACGCTACGGACAATCCCCCGAAGCACCTTGTATTCTTCAAGTCGCGCGCACACACGGTGTTAGCGGTTGCCGCCGCTTTCAAGGATTATTCGTCAAAGCATATGGCGAAAACGAACGAGAAGCCCTCCCTGCTCGGTATGCTCCGCGACCTCATGGAAAAGGTCAAAGACCAAGTGCTTGACCAGACCAAGCATAAAGACAGGGGGCGGGACTTATAGACGCGGCGAAAGTGAAGAAGCTGATTCTGGCGAATATGCCCTATGTGATTATCTTCATTATCATAATGGCGGTAATCCCGAAGCTGCCCCTCGAAGCCCTGCCCTTTGACATACCCGTGCCGGATGCGGTGATTGCCATAATCGGCGCCGCCATTATCCGGCTCGTGGTCTATTTCAAGGGCAAGAACGCCAAGAAGTACCGCAAAGACGTGGAGTACGGCTCGGCAAGATGGGGCAATGAAAAGGACATCAAACCCTATATCGACCCCAACCCGAAAAACAACATTATTTTGACGCAGACGGAATCACTGACCATGAACAGCCGACCGAAGCCTGTTAAGTATGCCCGTAATAAAAACGTGCTTGTAATCGGCGGCTCTGGTTCGGGCAAGACGCGATTTTTCGTGAAGCCAAACCTGATGCAATGCGAATCGGAGGATTTCCCCGTATCTTTTATTTGCACCGACCCGAAAGGCACAATCCTCCAAGAAGTGGGAACCCTGCTCAAAAACAGGGGCTACCGCATCAAGGTCATCAATACCATCGACTTCAAGAAGTCAATGCGATACAATCCGTTCAGCTATATAAGGAGCGAGAAAGACATCTTGAAGCTGGTCACGGCTCTCATCGAAAACACCAAGGGGGACGGCAAAGCCGGGGACGAATTTTGGACGAAAGCCGAGAAGCTGCTGTACCAAGCCCTTATCGGCTATATCTGGTACGAAGCACCGCCAAAAGAACAGAACATGAACAGCCTCGTTGAGATGATTAACAAGATGGAGGTCCGCGAAGATAACGAGAACTTCAAAAACTCCGTTGATTATCTCTTTGA
>Ga0082212_10008714_pt1 | contig 13201 bp, 8 predicted proteins | sample TergutNt197P3_FD_71548 | JGI IMG/M metagenome (GOLD analysis project Ga0082212, IMG submission 71548) | Neocapritermes taracua P3 segment gut microbial communities from Petit-Saut dam, French Guiana - Nt197 P3 | ecosystem: Host-associated > Arthropoda: Insects > Digestive system > Gut ... | reverse complement strand
ACCGCGCAGGTCGGTATAGGAGATTTCCATCTTCAGATTCTCGGCTTCGGCAGGCAGCTCGTCGATGAGCGGGCAAGTCCTGGTCGCCATACTAAAATAAAGTTGTCCATCGCCTTTGTTCTCGACCTTGACGTTGCCCGACAACGGATTGGTAGGCAGTTGCTGCTGGAAGACAGCCTTTCGGGAATCGACTTTCGGCTGCGCCTTGCCGTTGACCGACCATTCAACATCGAGTTTTCCGGAGGTTTTAGCTGCGAATTGACCCATGGCGGCTATAGAGAAAGCGGTGGACTGTGTATTAAAATAACGTTCGCCGGTCAGGTTTTTGGATACTTTTTGCGCTTGCTTGAAGGCGTCTTCGTTTTTTCCCATGTATATCAAGGCTTCGAGTATCATTGCTTCATCGCGTTCGAAAGAGCCGTACGTCGGGTTGTTCGACGAGTAGGGCGTCACAGTTGTAGAAGCATTGAAAACAAGCTCGTTGGCTGCATCCTGCTTACCGCATAGCGCATACGCGGCGGCAAGCCTCCACTTCGCCTGCTGGGATAACGTTTTTACCTCTTTCAATCGGTTCATGGCTCCCAATTCTGGCGCCCCAGCCAGCGCTAATGAATACAGACGGTATGCCTGCAGAAAGTCGGACTGGTTATAGGTATAGCGGGAGGAATTGTTTTCGTTGCGCCATTGCTGGGCTATGGAGCGCTGGTAGGATATCCATTTCGTTATCACGTTGCTGTTCACCTGATAACCGCGTTCTTTGGCAAAAACCAAGAAACTGCCGGCATACGACGAAATCCAGTCGTTGACCGTTCCGTCGCCTGCCCAGTAGCAAATACCGCCATTCGGCAGTTGGCGTCCATATAGGTGGTTGATGGCTTCAGTGATATTCTGTTTGTTCATTTCGGCCTCTTTTTCGGTCAGGTTCACAAGTTCGTTCATAAACAACAGCGGCAAGGCGCGCGAGGTCAGTTGCTCGGAGCAGAAATGCCGGTAGTCATACAGATAGCTATTACGGCGGCTGATATCGACGGCGGGGATGCGCGACATTTCCACTTTTATCCAGTTACCCTCATAACCGCCGTCTAAAGTATAGTTAAACGTGGCTGACTGTCCTTTTTCAAGCAGTTTGTTTTCAAATTTAATCACTGGGGGATTCGGGTTACGGATGTCTATCTCAATGGTTTCTTTCGAGGTATTACTGCCGTTGGTAGCGGTGATAGTTACTTTTTCAATGCCTGTTTCAGCGCCAGTTTGCATGGGGAAATAGACAATTTTATCGCCTGTAGCGGTGAAATTGACCGATTTGCTATTGCCGTCCGACGCTTTGAGTTTGCCGGTGGTTTCTACTGTTACTATTACGTCCTTCACGTTATCTTCCATAGCAAAGACATTGACCGGCAGTGAAATCTTTTCACCTACGCTCAAGACGCGCGGTAAGGATGAAAGCAGCATCAGCGGGGTGCGCACCGGTAACGTCTTGTCGGTTTGTCCATAAGCGCCGTTTTGTCCGGCAACGACCATAACGCGCACTGAGCCTATATAAGGCGGAAGGCGTAGGGCATGTTTCTTCTCTTCGCCTGCTTTCAAGGCGACAGGGCCTACATACAGCACGACCGGTTTGAAGCGGTTTGCTTTTTTGGAGCCATTGTTCAAGTCGCCGTCGCCACCGATGCTGAAGAGCGAGCCAAACTTACCAGCATACGCTCCCATCACATCGTCAAACATATCCCAGGTACGGATACCCAGCGCTTCGCGGGCGTAAAATTCACTCCAGGGGTTAGGCGTCTTGAAGTTGGTAAGGTCGAGCAGACCATCATCGACAATAGCCAGCGTATAGGTCATCGGTTTACCGTTCTGCTCTTTCACCTTCACCTCAAAGTCGGTTTCGGGTTTCAACACATCCATCATAGTGATGACAGGGGCAAGGACAGACGCCTTATTCGTGACAAAGAGCGGCAGAACGCCATACATACGTATCGGCAGGTCAGCCGTAGAGGCGTGCGGTTGCAGCAGGGATATATGAACATACACGTTAGGCGCCATTCTGTCGGTTATCTTCAAGGAATATTTCGTATCGTTACCGGCAGACAGTTTTATCCATTCGCGTTGGAGTACTTCCGAGCCATTTTCCAAAGCGACTAAGGCGCGTGCGTCAGAGGCGGTGGCTGGGATAGTCACGAAGGCTTCTTCGCCTACCTCGTATTCGTTCTTATCTAACGAGAAGGTCAGCATTTTTATGCCGTTAGGGTCGCCCTTGTTGGAACGTCCACGTGTGGAAGGCCAGTCAATCAATACTGTACCGCCGGTAGCATGTCCGCCGGTAGCATCTTTGACATATACTAAATAACGTCCCCAGTCGGGGTAATTGATACGTAATGTTATCTGCCCTTTACCGTCAACTGTATTTAATTTACCTGTAAATTGGGGTTTATAACTTGTATTGTTGATGTAGGAATCGAAGGTTTCGTGATACTGTTCCCACCACCAGCTCCATCCTATGCGATAAATCTTGTATTCCAGGTTGCTGCGGTTGACCGGTTTACCGTCGGGGCCAAGCGTCACGACATCAAAAACATTGTCCTGGTCGGTAAGCAGGTAATACTGGTCCTTTTTCTGGTTAAAATTGATACCGATATATGCTGGATAGGGCGAGAACGGTACAGACTGCGAAAAGACACTTGCATCGCCGCCGGGTTCAAACACACGGCAGGTGACATTGGCGCTTAACATTCCCGGCGCATTTTCAGCAGAAGGAACTTGCATGTTAAATGTCACATCGCCATTGTCGTTCAGCTTACCGTCGAAAACCTCTGTTGTATTCGATGTAAAAGCGGATGCCGGATCATTGAAAATGAATTTTTCATACCCTTTAAATTGTGTGGACACCTTGGATAATATGAGTTCCATTTTGGCGGACAGGCCACGCGCCGTGGCGCCGGTCAGCCATTGTGAATGGATGCCGACCGACACCGTTCCTTTCGAGGCATCGAGGCGGTCAGGCAAGTCGAGGTTTATCTTCAGGCGGTTTGGTTTAACGGTTTCGATACGCAGCGCTTTGTGGAACGTGGCGCCGCCCACTTTGATATATGCGTTCCATAGCCCTGTCGGATCGTCCTGATTCGTTGGCAGATGGAACGTATAAAATCCGTTTAGGCCGTTTGTTGAGATAATCTTTTTGTAGAACTGACCCTGTGGATTATACAACTCAAAAGATACCGGATGATTGGCAGGTATCAGTTTTTCGCGATCTTCGAGTATGAACGCAACATGCAGTGTGTCGCCCGGACGCCACACGCCGCGCTCGCCATAGATAAAGCCTTTCAGTCCTTTTTTCATTTCCACACCGCCGACATCGAAGCGGCTCATCATATTTTCGTCGCCGTCTCCCATGCGGAGATAAATCTTCTGGTTGCCTGATTCAGCTACAAGGATATACGGTTTGTTTTTTAACTGCATCACAGTAAAACCGCTTTCGTCGGTTACACCTGAGCCTACCGGCTGAAGCTGATAATTAAAGGCTGTCACCTTAGCGTCTGAAACAGGATTTGTATCTTTGATGTTCGTCACAGCCACCCATACCGTATTGTTGACATTGCTTTTAGCTATTAACCCTAAATCGGAAGCCAGCACATTCGTCGAGGCTTTTCGGCTGTTTTGCATGTAATACGTTGGATGACATGGATTCTCCCGCTCAGACCAATCGTAAATTTCCCAATCTATATTCAAGTCATAACCATCATAATAATAGGTATTTGGCGTATCCCAAAATTCCTCGTCTGCGTCGGTGATTGCGTTTTCCTGCAAATTCATATTTTTCAACGGGACAGCCTGGCTAAGTGTCTTTTCACTGTAAGAATCGTCGTCGCAATCAAAATAGGCATAGTCCTTTTTAAATGACAATTCGATACGGTAGATCGCGCCGGGTTGCTGTTTTATCAGTCCGGTCAAATCCAATGAGTAGTTCTCCCAGACCTCCATGTTCTTCGATGAATCGGTATCTAAACAGAGCGTATTTTTATATACGAGACGTCCGGCGCGACGCAATCCGTTCGACGAATCATCTCTCGACAGTTTATTTTCTTGGAGGAACATCAAAACATTGTTTTCGAAAATACGGATAATCTTCAGATCGACCGCTCGGAGCGCTACAGCCCTGAAAGGAAGCATCAGTTTTTCCGAGTTAGGCATGACTGTGCCGGAGGTCAAAATCTCCACTTTGGGTTTCAATTTTTCCATCGAAAACCGGAACTCTTGCACCTCTTCCAGCGATTCGCCTGCCTTATTTTTCAACCCTTTGTCTATCTTGATGGATACTTCTGCCGTACGCGAAGCAGGGGTAAAAAACACCAATACCTGATTCCCTTGAACCTGTGTCGAATAGGTCGACACATTTCGCATGGTTATCATGCTTTTCAGGTTTTGCGATTCCGACACTCTGTCCGAGAATGTAAGTCGAATAACGTTATCTGGCGAGCTGCTGACCTGATAATCATACAATTTGAACTTATCTTTCGCTGGAATCTTTACCGACCTTGTTTCTTTTTGGTTAAATCCGTCTGCCGCCCCGTTTACTGTGATCAACACTTGCCCGTCGGCATCATTACGCTTGATGCCTTTGACTGCAAACCGGTAGTTATGAACGTCGTCCGTTTCTTCAACTTCGACAGGCAGCTTGGCGTTTCCATACGATACTTCGACCATCTTTCGTACGAGATCAACTTTTGTTTTTTCGTCGAACACTAATTGGCCAGTCACAGCAATGGTGTTATCGTCCTGTATATCTATCGGATTAGTTGAAATATTGAAAGTGCGGTCTTCCACGCGGAACGAAAATCCGAAATTTGCATACTTCTTATCCACCTTCATCACCTTCGCTAATGCAAACGTTGCGTTATACACTGTGCCGGGTTTCAGTTCGCCGCTTTCGGGCGTGAAAGTGACTGTATTCGCATCATTCCACGCTACAACGCCTTTCAAGGACGGTGAGAAAGTGAACAGCTTATCTTTCGTCTCGCCTTTCCACACCTTTTCGGGCGCTTCTTCCATCAACTCGACAACAATAGCCGCTTGCCTGCTAATCATCCCCCCTGTAAAGGCCGAGATATAAGGCGCAAAATCGACAGAAGGGGTCAATTCCTTCTGTTGCTTACAAGAATCTAATATACAACAGAACAGCGCAATAGCTATTGTCACTGCAAAATTAAAAAATCGTTTCATACGTACATTTTTTTATTTTTTATATTTCGGTCGTATGGAACTCGCATGTTCATTTACTTGGGTGTACTAAGGTACATGCTCGTTTCATACTATTACAATTTATAAGAATATCATTTATTTCAATTTCAAAGGTAAATTTTCCAATGTATGGATTAGAAAATCCCAGGTACGCGCTACCGATGAAATACTAACTTTTTCACGCGGGGAATGCGGGTCTTTCAGTTCCGGCCCAAACGAAATCATATCCATATCTGGATAAACGCCCTGGATAATTCCACATTCAAGGCCTGCGTGCATCACGGTAACTTCTGGCAGCGCGCCATAGAGGTTTTCATACGTATCTTTCATCACTTTCAACATAGGAGAGTTGATGTTGGGTTGCCAACCGTTATAAGAGCCGCCAAACTCCACCTTGGCGCCTGCAAGAGAAAAGATGCTGTCTAAGGCGGAAAGGAGCGCTGCTTTACGGCTTTCGGATGCGCTACGGGTTAGTATTTTGATTTCTACCAGACCTTCCGAAGATTTAATAATGGAGAGATTGGATGATGATTCTACGATATTCGGAAAATCCGTCAACATTGTTGCCACACCATTTTGGCAACCTTCAACTGCATTGATCAGGTCGTCCTGTATCTGTTCGGGAATAAGTATGAAAGGAGTATCTGTCATCTCTGCTTTCAGTTGGATGTCATCCTCAACACCTGCATATTCTGTCCGGTAAAGGTCTTGATAATCAGCAACAAGCTCCCATAGAAATTCTACATTGTCTTTTGGTAGCGTTATCACCGCTTCTGCTTCGCGCGGGATAGCATTGCGTGCAGAACCGCCGTTTATTGTTGCCAGCCGAACGCCATAATCGCGTATGGCAACTTTTAGAAAACGGAACATCAACTTATTTGCATTGGCGCGACCTGTATGGATATCCAGCCCCGAATGTCCTCCCTTCAATCCGGATAAGAATAACCGCACTGCAACATCTCCATTGAGTAATGGCGCTCCCTTTTTATATTTAAATGAAACATTCAAATCGGCTCCACCAGCGCATCCGACGAATAACTTACCTTCGCCTTCGGAATCGCAATTCAGGAAAAGCCTGCCTTGTACAAAGCCGGGTTTCAAGCCAAAGACGCCATCCATACCTACCTCTTCATCAACCGTAAACAAAGCCTCTAATGCGCCATGTCGTAACGATGAATCAGCCAACACCGCCATCGACATAGCCACGCCTATTCCATTATCAGCGCCTAAAGTAGTGTCCTGCGCTTTTACCCAGTCGCCATCAATACTGGTTTTGATCGCGTCTTTATCAAAATCATGCACGATACCGGTATTTTTTTGACATACCATATCTAAATGAGACTGCAAAACCACCGCCTGTCTTTCTTCATATCCTGGCGTTGCAGGTTTGCTGATGAGTACATTTCCAACTTCGTCCTGTTTCGTTACGAGGTTTAGTTTTTGTCCGAAATCCATGATGTAACGGGTGACGGCCTCCATTCGTCCTGTCGGACGAGGAATCTGTGTCAGTTCATAAAAGTAACCCCATATTGCCTGAGGTTCAAGTGATTTAAGTTTCATACGTACATTTATTATTTTTTTATTTCGGTCGTATGGAACTCGCATGTTCATTTACTTGGGTGTATTAAGGTACATGCTCGTTTCATATTATTATATTTAATCTATAATCATTCAATAGTGACGACGGCATCCTTCCGTGGAAGTCTCGAATCATTTTTTTTATTGATAACAGGCAGGGCGACGATGCCAAACAGTCCAACCAGCGCCATCCAGAGGGTTTGAACGGCAAAGACAACCATAGCAAATGTACCAGCATCGCTTTTATTCACCCCGAAAGCAACTAACGTTGTCATCACCATAAAATGCCAAACACCTATGCCCCCCTGTATAGGAACTGCGACGCCAATACTGCTCATCGCAAAAGCAATCAAAGCAATACGGATGCCTAAGTCTTTGGTGAAATCGAAAGCAAAAAAGGTGATGTAAAAATAGGTAAAATAACAACCCCATATCAACAGCGTCTCTACAAAAAAAAGCGTTTTATTCTTGATTGTCCAGAGGCTTCTTACGCCTTCCCACACATTCTTCAGGAATCCGGCAGCTTTTTGTACGATGGCAAGGCGTTTTAACTTGACAAAAACAACCCATATAGATAACGCAATCGCTACTAAGATGGTATAAAACCACGCTGATGTTAGTAATTGATAAATTGTATTGATTATAACCGGCGGGTTTTCATCAAAAAAATACCGAAAAAAACGGATATTAAACACACTCAGGCATAAAGTCAGTAAGCCCACAACCAAGGTATCCATAATCCTGTCCACAAAAAGCGTACCCAGCAGCTTTGTGAAAGGGGTCTTTTCATATTTTGCCGTGACGCCGCAACGCCAAATCTCGCCGACGCGCGGAAGAACCATGTTAATCGCATAGTTCCCTAAGACGGCATAAATCAAGTTGATACGCCTGACACGCTTTCCTAATGAATCAATTAATATTCCCCAACGAAGACCGCGGATAATATTCCCTAACAAACCGAAAATTAAAGAAAACAGCAGGATTTCGTAACCGATGTCTTTTTTGATTATGCGCATCATCTCGCTCACGTCCTGGTGTCTATACAGGTACCATAACAAAGTGATTCCCAAAGACAAAGGGATGAATATTTTAATCGTTGTGCGGAAAAATCGGTTTTGCTTCATGCTATAAAATCTTTTTTTTATATCTTTGCAGGGACAAAAATATAAAAAATTATATAAAGACAATGAAAAACGCAACTATTTTCTTTCTTCTGTCCTTAACTACCCTGCAGGCGTCTGCAAATGTGGACTATACTGACGTTACAAAAATCAGCAGTTTCGAAGATGTTTTCGATCAATCCCTAGCGACTTACAAATCCCTCTTTGATGATCAACATCGTTATTGAATGAAAAAGTAGGAAAATCTAAATGAAAATAATACGACCGAAAAAGTCTCTGGGACAACATTTCTTGAAAGACCTGGGTATTGCGCAGCGAATAGCCGATACGCTGTCGGAATATCGGGGGTTGCCGGTTTTGGAGGTTGGCCCCGGAACAGGTGTTCTGACACGTTTCCTGCTTGAGGAAGAACATGACCTGTCAGTCGTAGAGATAGATCGTGTTGCGGCGCAGTATCTTGAACAGAACTTTACGCAACTCAGCGGACGAATCCATCTAGAGGATTTCCTGAGAATGAAATTGGAAAATCTGTATCAAGGGTCATTCTGCATCATAGGCAACTATCCTTACTATATTTCAAGTCAGATTTTTTTTAAGGCGCTCGATTATCGCGATCAAGTCGTCTGTTGCTCGGGGATGATACAAAAAGAAGTAGCCGAACGGATTGCCGCCACTCCCGGAAGTCGCTCTTCAGGCATATTAAGCGCCCTGATACAACCCTGGTACGATGTGGAATATCTGTTTACTGTGAGCGAAGAGGTATTCGATCCGCCTCCCAAAGTTAAAAGCGCCGTCGTGCGTTTGACGCGAAACAGCCGTATGAATCTAGGTTGTAATGAAGCGCGATACAAACAAGTCGTAAAGACCGCGTTCAATCAACGCCGTAAAACATTACGCAACTCTATGAAACCTTTAATAGGTAAAGAATGTCCATATTTCGCGCTGCCTGTTTTCGACAAGCGCCCCGAACAATTATCTATTGAGCAATTGATAGAACTAACCCTGCTTACAGAAAGATACCTAAAAGAGAATTTAATACCGGACAACGCAAATAGGCTAACTAACACTCAGCAGTAAAGAATTAGTTTTTTTTGAATTGCGCATGAATAGCATTATCTTTGCATCGAAAAATTTTAATATACAAACGAGAAAAATACTTTTTTATGGCTACAACAGCAGATTTTAGAAACGGAATGTGCCTCGATATCGAAGGCAACTATTTTTTTATCACTGAATTTCTACACGTTAAGCCGGGTAAAGGCCCAGCTTTTGTGCGTACTAAACTTAAAAACGTAACAACCGGACGCGTGATTGATAAGACATGGAACGCTGGCGTGAAAGTAGAAGAAGTGCGTATCGAGCGGCGACCGTATCAATTTCTTTATAAGGATGATATGGGATACAATTTTATGCACCCCGAAACCTTCGACCAGATATCTATCCCAGGAGCAAGTATCGACGGCGTTCAATTCCTGAAAGAGGGCGACATTGTTGAGGCGATGGTTCATGCAGAAAGCGATACCATTCTGACCTGCGAACTCCCTGCACACGTAGCGCTTGAGGTCACCTATACCGAACCGGGCATCAGAGGCGATACTGCGACCAATACGCTCAAACCGGCTACGGTTGAAACAGGCGCCGAAGTGCGCGTTCCTTTATTTATTAATGTAGGAGAAAAAATAGAAATCGACACGCGCGATGGCTCGTATGTAGGACGAATAAGCACCAAATAAATGACAGAAAGCGCTAATGTAAGGAAGCGTAGAAAAGAGTTGCCAGACGACACTAACGGGAAGCAAAGTAACAAAGAGTTACCGGACGATGCTTTTGGAAGGTTGCGTATCAAGCAATTAGCGCCTGATGATCGACCTAGAGAAAAGGCTTTAAAGAAAGGTTTTGCTTCGTTGAGCGACGCAGAATTAATTGCTATCCTTATACGAACAGGCAATGCGGATGAGACGGCAATTCACGTAGCACAAAAAATATTAAGCAGAGCAGGAAATAACCTAAATACACTGGCCAAGCTGTCTGTCAAAGAATTAATGAAAATTAAAGGCGTTGGTACGGTTAAAGCTGTTACAATAGCAGCAGCAATGGAATTAGGGAAACGCCGTGATGAAACTGAACCTGAAAAAAGGGATGTTATTCAAAGTACCCAAGATGCCTTCAGATTATTTTATCCTGTCTTATGCGACCTTCAACACGAGGAATTATGGGTCGCGTTGACTAATAATGCTGCTAAAGTGATTGACAAGAAGAAGATTAGCCAGGGTGGTATCGGTGAGACTTCCGCCGACCTTCGATTGATCCTTAATGCGGCGGTCAATGCTGTTGTCGAAACCCCCTGTCATGGGATCATCTTATGCCATAATCATCCTTCAGGAAACGTCAAACCCAGCGCACATGACGATCTGCTTACATCACGATTAGGACAGGTTGCGCAGATGATTAATATACAACTGCTCGACCATATCATTATCAGTGATAAATATTATTACAGTTACGCCGACGAAGGGAGAATTTAAGTCATTTTAAATGATATTTTGAGGGAATGTAAAAAATGGAGAATGGGTTTGTAAAGATAGAGGAGGAGATAGTAAAGGCGCTTAAAACGGTTTATGATCCGGAAATTCCGGTCAATATTTATGACCTTGGACTGATCTATAAGATAAATGTAGATGAACAGAAAGATGTGCGTATTGATATGACTTTCACGGCGCCTAACTGCCCGCTCGCAGACTTCATCCTGGAAGATGTGCGTCAGAAAGTTGAGAGTATCGACGAAGTACGTAGCGCGCAGATAAACCTTGTCTTTGAACCGGAATGGAGCAAGGACATGATGACAGACGAAGCTAAACTTGAGCTTGGGTTTCTTTGATTAGTGATTATTAGTTAATGATTAGTAATGGTTTCAGGAAAAAATATATATTTTGTTTCGGACATTCACCTTGGAAACCGCTTTATGCCAAACCCATTGGAGGCGGAGAAAAAAATGGTACAATGGCTCGATGACATTAAAAAAGATGCTTCAGCGGTCTATTTTCTTGGAGATATTTTCGATTACTGGTTTGAATATAAATATGTAGCGCCGCGCGGTCATGTACGTTTTCTCGGCAAGTTAGCGGAGTTGTCGGATAGCGGGATTGAGATACATCTTTTAATCGGCAATCATGATATTTGGATGTTTGATTACCTTCCTGCAGAAATCGGCGCTATCATTCATCATAAGCCTTTTACCGTAGAGTTACTGGGGAAAAATTTCTTTTTAGGGCATGGTGATGAAGTAGGTTATCGTCCCTTTATGTACCGTTTTATTCAAAGTATATTTCGTAATCGCCTTTGTCAGGTTTTATATGCTACTATTCACCCGCGATGGTCGTTTGGTTTTGCACGTGGTTGGTCGTTAAGCAGCCGGAAAAGCGGGATGAACAACGAAAAAATCAAATTGGCGCAAGTACGTAATGCACGATCATTAGAAGGTTTTGCACGAAACATCCTTCAATCTAATCCCGACATTCATTATTTTATGTTCGGGCATCTCCACCTCTTACTCGACCGTATAATCACTCCGAACACTCGTCTAATTATCACTGGCGACTGGATGCAACTGTTTTCGTATGCTGTCTGGGATGGAAACAGCATGACCCTCAAACAACTTTTGTCGTCATGACCCTTGTCCAATGATTACAGTATCGTCCCGAAATTGACGCCACACAGTTTCAAAAGGTTCTTTGATTATCGGGATAGGGCGTACATCTTCCCAGCTATATTTGCACCCATGCGGCGTATAATGTACTTCCTGTATTTTTTCAGAAAGTTTTCTATTGTCCGTCGTATATCTAAACAAGTCGGGAATTTCGCATGACCCGTTTTCGTCGGGAATGATGCACGAACCGCGACTGCCGCCGCCCATTGCGATGTAATTTTCCATAGCGGAAGCATAGACAAATTGAGCAACCGACAAATCTACATTTTCATAAGCGGCAATCATGTCTTCAGGGCTTGAAAGGACTGTTTTTTTACATATCTCCAGTGTCTGTAGCATTGCTTCGTTTTTTACATGATGCACACCTTCGGCCGAACGGATGTGCGCTGCATATTCCGACATCCTTTTGCTTAATGCCGACCTTATTTCCTGTGGCGTACTTCCGTTTTTGTTGTCGAGAAATTGTCGTGCCAACGCTAATTTTTGAGCTATCTGAGGTGCGGCAAGGGTTATAAAATCGGCTTCAGACATTGGCGCTTCTACATATCGTCGGGCAATAAACATAGCAGCACGGGTACTACCTGCCTGTCCTGCATTCAGCGCGCTGCCGCCTGGTCGATATATGCCATGCGTACCGGCAGCCTCGCCCACGGCAAAAAGATGCGGAATATTGGTCTCCCACCAACAATTAACAGCCAACCCTCCGTTATTATGTTGCGCACAAACGGCGATCTCGAGCATCTCGCACGACAAGTCTATCCCATTGTTTTTATACAGGTCGATAGCCGGTTGGTTGAGATGCGCCAACCGTTCAATCGGAGTGGCCTGCAAAGCGCCGGATTGTTCAAGATAGGCGTATGATTCTTTGCCTAAGTTGCTAAAATCGGTTAGTAAGGCTATGGGATTATCCTTGAAATCAAGGAACACGCGGCGTCCTTTTTGGTGAATTTCCTGATGGACAAGGATGTCGACTAACGATGAACCGTAATCGGTAATTTTGCGTGAATCGAATGGCCACTGGTAGCCTTTGAGGAAAATAGCGTCTAACATACGTTGAGAATCTGGAAAAAATGCGTCCAAGAACTCGCGGGCGTCGTTTCCTTCCCTGTCGGTAGAAACATAACGGGGTATCACCTGCTGATAACTTCCCGAAAGATTCCAACGAAACTTAACAGATGCGATACCATATTGCCATTCGGTAAGGTTGCGACCTGCTACCCCTGCTTCGAAAGCCATACCATTGGCGCCTGTCTGGCTTTCAGGATATACGCTACTTTCATACAGCCCAGCCGGACCTCCGGTAGCTAATACTACATTCGTGCAGTTGAAAAGGACAAACATACTTTCGACATCACGTAGCGCCGCCTTATTCAGCGCAAGTAAACCCTTACACTTAACACCGTTATATTCAGCATTGTCCAGCGCCGGTATGCTCTTACACTCGCCTTTATCCGTAATGATTCCTATCACTTTATACCCATCAAAAATCCGGATGTTTTTCGCTCTTACTTGTGCCTCAAGTTTTTCTGTCATAAAACGTGAGGTAAGCGGCCCTGCGCTG
>Ga0082212_10008713_pt1 | contig 13201 bp, 10 predicted proteins | sample TergutNt197P3_FD_71548 | JGI IMG/M metagenome (GOLD analysis project Ga0082212, IMG submission 71548) | Neocapritermes taracua P3 segment gut microbial communities from Petit-Saut dam, French Guiana - Nt197 P3 | ecosystem: Host-associated > Arthropoda: Insects > Digestive system > Gut ... | reverse complement strand
TTTCAGCGCGCCATACGAGGTCGCCCTCGTATATGCCGACGGGTTGTCGACGATCCTCTTCGCTTTCAGCAGCGCCGCCTCGCGCTTCGCCTTTGCGCGGACGGCGTATTTTTTGCTGTAGAAAACGATCTGCCTCTGGTCCACGAGCACTTTCTTCTTGTGCGTGCCGCCTCCTTTGCGGTCGAAGTCCACCTGTACCTCCCGACGCTCCACGCGCGACTTCCTCTTGTGGTCGTCGCCAAACCACTCATACCCGCTTTCGTCGACTATGTAGTCCTTGAACGCCTGGCTCCCGCCCCGGATGCTCTGGCTGAATACATACCCCTGCTTCCCGGAGTCCAGGTAATATACGTTGTTCCCCGTATTCTGCGCGGCGTCAGCGACGGCGATCACGCGCCCGCTGTCGTACTTGCTGTAAAGCTCGAACACCGCCGGGCGTAGGTGCAGCTTCTCAGACTCGTTCCCGGCGAATACCTCATACGATATCGGCAGCCCCTCGGCGTCGGAGGCCAGCCCCATCTGCACTATCGGGTTCGGGCGGTGCTCCTTGCTCACGCCCTTCTTGCGCATATCGTCTTCCATGTCGATTTCAAAATAGTAGTTCGTAACGTCGTAATAGATCAGTTCCAGCTTCCTGCCGTAATTCTTGGTTATCCGGTTGTGTATGTGCAGTTGTATGTCTTTCTCCAGTTTTGCGAAATGCGACAGCGAACGGTAGACGTCCATCAAACCGAAGGCGTCTTCCTTCTCGAAGTCAAAATACCTGCCCCGCCCGTCAAACGCCCGCTTCTTTGACCCCGGCGCCAGTACCCGGGATATCAGCAGGAGCTTCATTATGCTGCTCGTGTTGCATTCCAGCTTGCTCTCCCGGAGCCGACGGTTGTTCAGGAATCCATCGAGCCCTAGCTCGTAGAAAAGCTGCATTATTACGATATACCCGTAGTTCATGCGCCTTGATATGTCTTCCCCAAGCCGCTGGTCCTTCCTAGCCGTTATCACGTACTCGGCTGCAAGCTGCTGCTTTTCCTTGTTCCGCTCCTCGACAACTCTCTTGAAATGGGCAATCGGATCGTCATATTTTTCTTGAAGCTCGTCCAAAAAACCAAGGTTTTCAATTATCTTCGTTCTTGAGTGCCCTCTTTCCTTGTCCCAATAGCCGTGGGCGATGCTGAGTTGCGTCCTCCCGGTCTTATTATTTGCGGACTTCTTCAGGTACATGAAATCAACCCCTTGTGTAAAATCATGACCTATTATACTATATATCACGACATAACGCAATACTTATATTTCTTTAAAAATGTTTTTTTGTACTAAAAATGCCCTGCTCCCGCAAGGCGTCATGAAAATAGGTCTTTTATTCAACTGTCAAACAAGGGAAATAGCCACCATCCCGTCCTCGCTACTGTGCGCTATAACATACCGTGAGCTGTAACATAATAACTGCTATCCCGGCTCAGCGAGCAATAGTAACTAAAAAATAAAAGTATATTCGAAAAAAGTGTTGAATATTTTCACTCTTCATACTAAAATGTGATATACTGCTACCCGGTGGTCAATAAACATTATTGGAGGGCTTATGGATTCGAACAAAGAAACAAGTTACAACAAAAAATCTGTAACAGATATACAGGTGAGCGGCAAGAGAGTTCTGCTCCGATGTGACTTTAACGTCCCGCTGGACAAGGAAACCGGAATAATCACGGACGAGGGCCGTATCACCGCGGCGATCCCGACGATAGACTATTTGCTCGGGCACGGCGCGGCTGTCATCGCGTGCTCGCACTTCGGGCGCCCGAAAGGCGGGTTTGAACCGGAATACTCGCTGGCGCCGGTCGCCGAATGCCTTGCCAAGCATCTTGGGAAGCCGGTGAAAATGGCTAAAGACGTAATTGGCCCGGATGCGCAGGCGCTCGCTTCGACACTGCAGCCCGGTGAAATAATGCTGCTCGAGAACACGCGTTTTCATAAAGAAGAAGAGAAAAATGACCCGGAATTTGCGAAAAAACTTGCGGATATGGCCGACATATTCGTATCGGACGCATTCGGCAGCGTTCACAGGGGGCACGCGTCTACGGAAGGCGTGTCGCATTTCCTGCCTGCCGTGTCCGGATTCCTTCTGAAAAAGGAACTGGATAATATCGGAATGGCTATCTCCGACCCGAAAAGGCCGCTGGTAGCGATCCTCGGGGGCGCTAAGGTCTCCGACAAACTCGGAGTCATCGGCAATCTGCTGAAAAAAGCAGACGCGATCATAATCGGCGGCGGCATGGCCTATACGTTCATCAAAGCGCACGGCGGAAAAATAGGCACGTCGCTTTGCGAAGACAGTCAGATCGAAGCCGTTCTTGAGACGGAGAAGGAAGCGAAAGAGCGCGGCGTTAAGATACTTCTGCCGACAGATACGGTAATAGCCCCTGAGTTTTCAAATGACGTGACCCCTGAAACTGTTGAAAGCGCGGCAATACCGGATGATATGATGGGGCTCGACATCGGGCCGCGCACGGCTGAAGCGTTTTCAAAAGAGATCGCCGCAGCCGGAACAGTAGTATGGAACGGCCCGATGGGCGTGTTTGAATTTCCGAAGTTCGAAGCCGGTACTCTCGCTGTAGCGAACGCTGTAGCGGACTCCGGAGCGATATCCATCATAGGGGGCGGAGATTCGGCGGCGGCTGTCCGCAAATTCGGCCTTGAAGAAAAGTTTACCCATATTTCGACAGGCGGAGGAGCCTCGCTGGAATTTATGGAAGGCAAGGTCCTTCCCGGCATTGCCTGCCTGCTGGACGCGTGATTTGTTGAGATTTAGGATTTTAGAATCGAAGGGGTTGAGACGCCGTGAACAGGGAACTTAGAAAGACAGTGATAGCCGGTAACTGGAAGATGAATCTGCTTGCTTCGGACGTCAAGGCATACGCCGACGGACTGACTGCGCTTGTATCCGGTTTTCACAACTGGTGCGAAGTGGTGGTTTGCACACCGTTTACATCATTGAGCGACGCAGTGCGGGCGTTCAAAGACGCGAAAATATCGGCCGGGGCGCAAAATATGAGTCAGCACGACGCGGGCGCTTATACAGGGGAAGTGTCCGGCGCCCAACTGAAAGACGCCGGCGCGGAATATGTTATCATAGGGCACAGCGAACGCCGTGAAATGTACGGGGAAACGGACGGGACAGTCAACAAGAAAGCCGCAAAGGCTCTTGAGTCTTCACTCAGCCCGATAATTTGCGTCGGAGAGAGCCTCAGCCAGCGTGAGATCGGTGTGACGTACGATCTCGTCGCGCTTCAGATCAAAGCCGCGTTATCAGGGATATCCCCCGACGATATGCGCCGTGTTGTAATAGCCTATGAACCTATTTGGGCTATAGGCACAGGTAAAACTGCCACGCCGGAGGATGCGCAGGATGTATGCCGCGAGATCCGTAATGTAATCGGTTCTTTATACGGTGAACAGACGGCAAACTCGACGCCGGTCCTTTACGGCGGGTCAATGAATGATAATAACGCGTTTGACCTGCTTGCCATGCCGGATATTGACGGCGGTCTCATTGGCGGGGCGTCACTAAAGCCCGAATCGTTCGCGGCGATCATAAAGGCAGCCAATCAATAATACTGCTCGGGAGGTATCCGGAACAGTTTAACAAAAAAATTAAGGGAGACTAGGGAACATGAAAGATTATTTGGCTATCATCGATGTAATAGGGCGCGAGATACTTGACTCAAGGGGAAATCCAACAGTCGAAGCTGAAGTCTGGCTCGAGGACGGGACGATCGGCCGGGCGGCGGTGCCGTCGGGCGCGTCGACCGGTGTGTTTGAGGCGTGCGAGCTGCGCGACGAGGACAAGGGCCGGTACATGGGGAAAGGTGTACTTAAGGCAGTTTCACATGTCAACGGCGAGATCGCCGACGAACTGATCGGGCAAAACGCGATGGATCAGGTAGTTATCGACAAACTGCTCATTGAACTCGACGGTACGCCAAACAAATCAAGACTCGGCGCAAACGCGATCCTGGCCGCGTCCCTTGCCAGCGCCAAGGCGGTGTCCGAATCGCTCAAGCTGCCGCTGTACCGCTATATTGGCGGAACACCGGCTGTCACCCTGCCTGTTCCGATGATGAACGTATTGAACGGAGGGGCTCATGCAGACAACAGCGTTGATATCCAGGAGTTCATGATAATGCCGGTGTCCGCGGGAAGTTTCCGCGAGGCGCTTCGTATGAGCGCGGAAGTGTTCCACTCCCTGAAGAAGGTCGTCCCTGCGTCCGGAGTGGGCGACGAGGGCGGTTACGCCCCGGATCTGGCGGCCGACGAGGACGCGCTGATCGCTTTGATGAACGCGATCGAGAAAGCAGGCTACAAGCCCGGCGAGGACTTCAAGATAGCTATGGACCCGGCCGTATCCGAATGGTTTGACGAGAAGGACGGGAACTACCACCTGCCAAAAAGAAAGGTCGTCATGACGCCGCAGGAAATGGTCGATATGTGGGTCGGTTTTGTCAATAAATATCCGATCATATCGATAGAGGACGGTATGGCTGAAGAGGACTGGGATGGCTGGAAGCTGATGACGGACGCGCTCGGGCACAAGATACAGATCGTCGGCGACGATTTGTTTGTCACAAATACGTCAAGGATAAAAAAGGGTATCGATCTGGGCGTAGCGAACTCAGTTTTGATAAAGGTGAACCAGATAGGGACGCTGACCGAGACGCTCGACGCGATACAAACAGCGCACAGGGCAGGGTACACAGCCGTCGTATCTCACCGTTCGGGTGAAACGGAAGACACGACGATCGCGGACATTTCAGTCGCGGTGAACGCGGGGCAGATAAAGACGGGCGCGCCGTCGAGAACAGACAGGGTCGCGAAATACAACCAGCTTCTCAGAATAGAAGAAGACCTTGGCGCCACAGCGCGTTATCTGGGGCTGGAAGCGTTTTTCAGCATAAAGTGAGTTGAGGTTACAGGATGAACAGAATAGAAACGATAGAAACGCGCGATCTCGTCTGCAGCCTTGAAGACGGCGGCTGCTTTGAATGCCAGACGTCATGCCAGTCGGCGTGTAAAACGTCATGCGGCGTCGTCAACCAGGAATGCGAAAAGCTTACGGAAGACTAAACTGACGTATATGTTTATAACGTGGATACGGCCGTATAGCTGTATCCACGTTATATCGGTGCGCCCGGCGGGGCTGTACACGGAGGGTGCATGATCCATTGCTATAAACTCAACGGGTATAACATTGTGCTCGATATCGCCAGCGGCTCGATACACAGCGTCGACGACGTCGCATACGACGCGATCCTGCTGTTTGAAGAGGTTGAGAAAGAGACCCTGGCGGCACTGATAAAAGAAAAATACAATAGTTTGCCGGACAGTGAGATCGGAATGCTCTTTTCCGAAATCGAGGGTCTTAAGCAGAAAGGTAAGCTTTTCTCGCGGGATCCGTTTTCGGGAGTGGCCGGGCAGGGCCGGGACATACCGCTTAAAGCGCTGTGCATGAACGTATCTCATGACTGTAATATGACGTGTTCATACTGCTTTGCCGGCCGCGGCGGTTACGGGAGCGGCGGGGAACTCATGTCGCTCGGGACAGGAAAACAGGCAGTTGATTTTCTCATCAGGCAGTCCGGGAGCCAAAGAAACCTCGACGTCGATTTCTTTGGCGGAGAACCGCTGCTTGATTGGGACGTGGTCAAGGGCGTCGTCGAGTATGCGCGCGGCGCCGAAGAGGGGAGCGGGAAAAAATTCCGGTTTACCCTCACAACGAACGGTCTGCTTATTGACGAGGACGTCATAGAATTTACATGCGCACAGATGCACAATGTGGTGCTGAGCCTCGACGGGCGTCCGGAAGTGAACGACGCGGCGCGAAAGCTTCGGGACGGAGGAGGAAGCTACCGCGAGGTAGTCCCGAAGTTCAGGGACATAGTGGAAGCAAGGGGTGGCAGGGGTTACTACATAAGAGGTACGTTTACTAATAAAAACCTTGATTTTTTCAGCGATGTTGTACATCTTGCCGGGCTCGGCTTCACGGAATTGTCGATGGAACCGGTCGTGGCCGGGAAAGCCGCGCCCTATGCGCTGACGCCGGACGATCTCCCGATGGTTTTTGAGCAATATGAGAAACTCGCGGCGGAGATGCTCCGGCGGGATAAACTAGGCGGAGGATTCACATTTTATCATTACAAGCTTGACCTGACCGGGGGCCCGTGCGTGTATAAACGTGTCGCAGGCTGCGGTGTGGGAACTGCGTATCTGGCGGTTACGCCGGGAGGCGAGTTATATCCCTGCCACCGGTTCGTGGGGGATGAGGCGTTCCTGATGGGGGATATTTGGAGAGGCGTTGTAAATGATGAGGTGCGTACCGCGTTTTCCGGCTGCAATATTTATTCGCGTTCGGAGTGCCGTGAGTGTTGGGCCAGATTTTATTGCAGCGGCGGTTGCGCCGCGAACGCATACCATGCTTCGGGCAGCGTCGGCGGCGTGTACGGGCTTGGCTGCGAATTATTCAAAAAGCGCCTGGAGTGCGCGATCATGATGAAGGTCGCCGCAAGGTGACTGGCTTATGCACCATTACTATTGCACACGCTCAGCCGGGTTAAATACTTTTACTTGAAATCCGTTTACTAAAGCTGTATAATTAACCGGAATTTATGATTTTGCATACAGAAGAGGGAGGATAAATGAAAATGAGAAAGATAGGTAAGGTATTAGTAATCGTACTTGCGCTTGTGATGCTGGCGTCGGTCGCGTTCGCGTGCGGGGATGAGACGGCGGGGTCAGGGGCGGCATCGGGTTCGGGGGGTCAAAGCAGTGACGGAAGTTCTGGTAATCAGAGCCCTCCGGCTGCGTCGGCCGCGCCTGCCAGTCCGGCTGCTTCCAGCAGTCCGCAAAGCCCGCCTGCCAGTCCGGCTGCTTCCGGCAGCCCGCAAAGCCCGCCTGCGAGCACAAGCGTACCGGCGCAAAGCGCGGAACCTGCCGCGCCTGCCGCGGATATAACAGTAGAAAGCGGCGTTCTGATCATGGCGACGAATGCCGAGTTTCCGCCGTATGAGTTCTGGGAGGGCAGCAAGATAGTGGGTATCGACGCTGAAGTCGCGGAAGCCATCGCGACTAAACTCGGACTCACGCTACGTATAGACGATATAGATTTTGACGCGATCATAGCTGCTGTTACAGCCGGCAGGGTGGACATGGGGATGGCCGGCATGACCGTTACCGAAGAACGGAAGCAAAGCGTGGATTTCTCTACGAGTTATGCCATGGGAGTGCAGGTCATAATCGTCAAGGAAGGCTCGCCTATCACAGATGTTGACGACCTTTTCGATATTGGCGGTTTTGATATAGGGGTACAGGAAGCCACGACCGGAGATCTGTATACGACCTGGGATCTGGAGGACGAGGGTTTGGCGACTATTACCCGCTACAGGAGAGGCGCGGACGCCGTACAGGCTCTGGTGACAGGAAGGGTCGATTGCGTCGTCATCGACAACGAACCGGCAAAGGCTTTTGTGGCAATGAACCCGGGGCTTGTCATTTTGGAGACAGAGTATGCCGTTGAGGATTACGCCATCGCTTTCGCTAAAGGAAACACGGCGCTGAGGGACGCTGTCGACGTCGCCCTGCGCGAACTTATAGCGGACGGGACCGTCAAAAAAATAGTCGATAAGTACATCGGCGCAGATTAAAAATAACAGACACGGCAAAGGGGCGGCTAGTCCGCCCCTTTGTAACCAAACGGAGTGATATTCTTGCACAGTTGGTTTAGCGAGATAAAGAGAATATTTATTCTCAATTTTATCGACGGCGACAGGTGGAAGTTTTTAGTAAACGGCCTGGGCGTGACGCTGCGTATAACATTTTTCGCGCTTCTGATCGGGGTCGCGATAGGGATCGTAGTCGCCACGGTGCGCTCGACATACGATAAGAACGTCGAGACGATAAGACACGGCGCCGGCCGGTTTTTGCTGAGATTTTTTAATGCTGTTTGCAAAATATACCTGACTGTCATAAGAGGGACGCCGGTCGTTGTACAATTGCTGATATTCTATTTTGTGATACTGATTAGCATCAAAAACGGGGTGCTGATCGGTATTTTTGCTTTTGGTATCAACTCCGGGGCTTATATGGCGGAGATTTTCAGGAGCGGGATAATGTCTATCGACGCCGGGCAGTTCGAGGCGGGGCGCAGCCTGGGGTTCAACTACATACAGACTATGGGGTATATCATCGTCCCGCAGGCGTTCAAAAATATCCTGCCCACGCTCGCAAACGAGTTCATCGTTTTGCTGAAGGAGACCGCTGTCGTGGGGTACATAGGCGTGCAGGATCTGACTAAAGCCGGAGATATCATAAGGGGGCGCACTTTTTCGGCTTTTATGCCGCTCATTGCGATCGCGCTCGTGTACCTGGGGCTTGTAATGTTTTTTACATGGCTGGTCGGCAAACTTGAAAGGAGGCTCCGAAGCAATGAACGCTGACGTCCTCATTCAAACGGACGGTCTTGAAAAGCATTTTAAGGGCGGTGAAATAAAAGCCCTGGACGGGATATCTGTCGTGGTGCGCCAGAGCGAAGTCGTCGTTATCATCGGCCCGTCGGGCAGCGGCAAGTCCACATTTTTGCGCTGCCTGAATCTTCTCGAAATGCCGACGGGCGGTACTGTGACTTTCGAGGGCATCGATATCACGGACCCTTTGGTGAACATTAATATCCACCGCCAGAAAATGGGCATGGTTTTCCAGCATTTCAACCTCTTTCCAAACATGACGGTATTGAAAAATATGACGATAGCGCCAATGAAGCTTCTCGGCAGGTCAAAAGCGGAAGCCGACAAAAAGGCAATGGCGCTTCTCGAGCGTGTCGGGCTCCCCGACAGGGCGGACGCTTACCCGAGCCAGCTTTCCGGAGGGCAAAAGCAGCGGATCGCAATTGTCCGGGCGCTGTGCATGGATCCGGACGTTATGCTTTTTGACGAGCCGACAAGCTCGCTTGATCCGGAGATGGTAGGCGAGGTGCTCGACGTCATGAAGCAGCTCGCCCGCGACGGTATGACGATGGTGGTCGTGACTCATGAGATGGGATTCGCGCGCGAGGTCGGGACCCGTGTCCTTTTTATGGACGAGGGGAGAATAGTAGAGGAAAACAGCCCCGAAGAGCTGTTTTCAGCGCCGAAGAGCGAGCGTCTGCAAAGTTTCCTGGCAAAAGTCTTATGAGTGACGCGCCGTAACGGCGCGCATAAGTTAGGAATGAGGAATGGGAATTACTCGCTATGCCTTCGCCTCATGACCACTGTACGCTGCTCCTCTGGTGTTTATTCTGTTGGCGGTTCTTCGGGCGGCCCGTCCTCATCGTCCTCGTCGATGATATCGCCGGGATCCGGCGGGTAGACCGGGTTGTCGGGGTCAAACTCATCGGGCACGTCGCCCGGGTCCGGCGGGTAGACCGGGTTATCGGGGTCAAACTCATCGATTACGTCGCCCGGGTCCGGCGGGAAAACCGGATCGTCAGGGTCAGACTCGTCTACAGTGTCGCCCTCTTCCCCGAACTCGTCCTCGTCCTCGTCCCCGTCCTCATCCTCGCCCTCGCCCTCGTCTTCGTCTTCCGGTTCCGCGGGTTCATATGTAAATACGACAACATTCCGGGATGAGTCTCTTGATATGGTGACAGTCGCCTCAGGCTCGCCGACCAGGACGTAACCTTCGATAGAAGGCGCCGTCTTTCTTACTGCCAGATTGACGACTTCGGTCGTCGCGTCCTCCTGAATGATCTCCCCGTCCAAATCGACGCACCTGACTGTGCAGGAGGCAATAGCGACCCCCGGCACGGGCGGTTGGTATACATCGTCAGGCACGTCAAAAGACGTAGTGTCCAAACCTTCGTGGATCGGCGCCATTATCATTTTCCAGATCTGCGCCGCCGGATTGGATGACGATCTCATGGTCGCCGGGGTGTCGTACCCTGTCCAGACGGCTGCCAGATAGTACGGCGTGAAACCAACGAACCAGCGGTCCTTGCTGTCTGTTGAAGTGCCGGTTTTACCAGCCGTCGGCATGCTGTTGCCGAGGTTGGCGACGCTGCCCGTTCCGCCGGTGACGGCGCCGTGGAGCATTGAAGTCATATAGTAGGCGGTCGTTTCGCTGATCGCCCTTATGTAGTTCGGCTGGTTGTCGATCATCACGTAGCCGTTGGCGTCATAGACTTTTGAATATGTCCTCAGTTCTACGCGCTCACCGTTGTTTGGGAACATAGTGAAACCGGAAGCCATTTCACGGACAGTGGCGCCGTTCGTCAGCTGCCCGGCAGCCAGAGGCGCATAGTCCTCGTCTGCGGGGTTGAGGTTGAATCCGAGCACATCCCTCATGAAGCGGTATGAAACTGCAGGCGTAAGATCGTCGAGCACTATTGCCGGGATGGTGTTCAGGGAGAGCCTGACTGCGTTCCTGACTGTGGTGAGGCCTACATACGACCGGTCGGCGTTTCTGGGCATCCATGTAGTTCCGTTCAGAGTAGTGGTCTCACTGTCGTAGAACATCGTTTCCGTTGTGATCTGGTTGTACTCCATAGCAGGCGCGTAAACGGATATCGGTTTCAGCGACGAACCCGGCGGCCTGCGGGACATGGTCGCGCGGCTTAAGAGCATGTTTCGCGTTTTGTGTCCGACTCCGCCGCAAAGCGCCTTGATTTCGCCGGTATACGGGTCTGCGATGACAATGCCCGATTGCAGTTGCTGCGACGAGCCGGTGACCTCGGGGAACAGTTCCGGGTTTTGGTACAGGTCGTCGACTATTGCCTGCATTTCGAGATCTATCGTGGCTATTATCCTCAACCCTCCGTTATAGAGAGTCCACAGCGCCGTCGTCTCCGACATGTTTTTCATGTTTTTCAGGTCGTTGGTGACGTCTCTGATCACGGCTTCTTCAAACCATGTGTAGATGACCTGTTCGTAACTGTAGTTTTCACCGCGCTGGAAATTGAGCCGGGCGTTGAGCGCGCGGTCGAGTTCCTGTTCTGTTTCGATATATCCAAACCCGTACATCTCTCTTATTATGGTTTCCTGCCGGTCTTTGTTCGCTTCTCTGTCGGCGTAAGGGCTGTACAGCGACGGGTTGTTCGTTATGCCTATTATCGCGGCGCTTTCGGCAAGGGTCAAATCGGAGACTTCTTTGTTGAAATAGTAGTTTGCCGCGGCGCCGATGCCGTAACAGCCATGCCCGAAATAGACGAGGTTCAGGTATAGTTCGAGTATTTCTTCCTTGCTGTTTTGCCTTTCGTATTCAAGCGCCCTGAAGATTTCGTGCAGTTTTCTCTGGACTGTGGCGTCGTCGTCGCTTGTGAGGTTTTTGATAAGCTGTTGTGTGATAGTGGAGCCGCCGAACGTGCTTTTCATGCTCAGGAACATGTTTACGAAGGCGCCTGCGGTCCTGAACCAGTCGACTCCCTGATGGCTGAAGAACCGGTGGTCTTCAATGGAGACGAGGGCGTTTATTGTGTGTTTCGGTATTTCGTCAATGTCGACCCATTTTCGGAACTGTGAGCTTTGGAGTGTGACGAGTTCAACTTCGCGGCCTGTTTCCGGGTCGATGTAGCATATCACGCTGGACAGGCTCATCCTGAAGTCGGCCGCGTTGACGTCAAGGTCGGTGGTCAGATTCGTTCTGAGGTATATCAGGAATATGCACGCGAAAATAGCTCCGCTGGTCACCGCTATCAGCAGCACCGTGCCTATCGCTTTTAGTATGAGAAAGATTATGTCGCTTACTGCCCATGCGCTTGTTTTAGCGACTTTTTTAGCTATTCTTTTAGCTTTAACAGACAATGTGAACACCTCGCGGTACCGATAGTAACTCCGGTACAATTATACCATACATTGTCAAATAATAATGTATCGACTTTGTATCTTTTTGTGATATACTGGTGGCTATTCAGGACGGGAAACGGAGGTCTGCGGAAATGGAGACAAACACGGGGAAGAAAAGGAACGTGGAGTTTGTTCTCAACGGGCGGAAGTGCGAGGCGCTTATCGAGCCTCACTGGACGCTTCAGAGAACACTTCAGTTCAAAACAGGGCTGACGGGGACCAAACACATGTGCGACAAGGGGGTCTGCGGTTCATGCACAGTTATTGTTGATGACCGCGCTGTGCTTGCATGTACTACGCTGGCGGTCGAGTGTGAAGGGAAATCGATACAGACGATCGAGGGTATTGCGGCGGATCCCAAATGGAAACCGCTGATCGACGCCTACTGCCGGTGGGACGCGATGCAGTGCGGGTACTGTACGCCCGGTTTCCTTATGTCGGCAAAATCGCTTTTGGATAAAAATCCGAATCCGACGGAGCAGGAATGCAAAGAGGCTCTGGCGGGCAACATATGCATATGCGGAACTTATCCGCGCCACAGCACAGCAATACTCGAAGCAGCGCTTGAAATAGCGCGGGAGGGCAGGTAATGAAGCCTTTTGAGCACACCAACGCGAAGACTCTTGAAGAAGCGAAAGCAGCCCTCGGCGACGCCAGGTCAAGAGTCATCGCAGGCGGAACAGATCTTTTGGGGGTACTGAAGGATAATATTTTACCGACGTATCCCGCCCGCCTCGTTAATATAAAGTCGATAGAGGGCCTTGACTACATAAAAGAGGAAAACGGCGCTCTGCTTATAGGCGCGGCGGCTCGTATTGCGGATGTTGCGGAAAACCGGGCTGTCAGCGAGAAATGGACTGCGCTGGCACAAGCCGCTAAAAGTGTTGCGACTCCTCATATCCGTGATATGGGAACTATTGGCGGCAATATATCACAGCTGCCGCGCTGCTGGTACTTCCGTAAAGCGGAGAACCGTTTTAACTGCAGCAGGAAGGGAGGGGAGGAATGTTTTGCGATACTTGGCGACAATCGCTTCCATTCCGCGTTCGGAGGCAGGCGCTGCCACGATTCTCCGTGCACCTGCGAATGCCCGGCGGGCGTCGATATACCGGGATACCTGGAGAAGCTGCGAAACGGGGACTGGGATGGCGCCGCCGAAACAGTGATGGAGGCCAATCCTTTTCCGGCTGTGACGGCGAGGGTCTGCGCGCATTTCTGCCAGGCTGCGTGCAACCGGCGGCAGACGGACGAGAGGGTCCTGATCGGCGGGGCGGAGCGCGCGCTTGGGGATTTTATTCTGGAAAACAGTGAAAGATTCTACAAGCCTCCTGAAAAAGAGTGCG
>Ga0082212_10008712_pt1 | contig 13202 bp, 5 predicted proteins | sample TergutNt197P3_FD_71548 | JGI IMG/M metagenome (GOLD analysis project Ga0082212, IMG submission 71548) | Neocapritermes taracua P3 segment gut microbial communities from Petit-Saut dam, French Guiana - Nt197 P3 | ecosystem: Host-associated > Arthropoda: Insects > Digestive system > Gut ... | reverse complement strand
TTCCTGCATCACCGGCGGCACAACCTTCACGCCCCCGGCGGCCGGCACCTACGGAATCATCATCGGGGTCGCGGGCGGCCTGGCAAACCCGGCGGCTACCCAGGCAACGATTACGGGATTCAGCGGGTCATTTACAAAACTCCCCGGCTACTTCTACAAGTACATCGAAATCGAAGTCACAAACATGCCGGTGCAGGATGTGGCGGCCTCGCCTTCGGGCATCGCGCCGAGTTCGGCTACGGCCATCAACGGCATCTTGCTGCCCACCTCCGGCCCGCTTGTGCCCTCGGCGACGTCCGCCGACGTCGAGCTGCTCCTGGTCGGGTATGACGCCTTGACAATTGACGCCATGGTCAGCCCCGCCGTCACCGACTTTAGCATTCTCGACTTCGGCTCAGCGTGGCTCCCCAACGGCACGAGCTTCGAGGCGGATCTGCTTTCCGGCGAGCCCTCGGGTACGTTCACCGTCATCGCGAAGGTCAATAACGGCCTGGCGAATGCCACGGATAGCATGGGGTCAATCACGGTTGATTCGGTAGTCTATCCTTGCCCCGCTGACGGCTGCTTCTACAAGGTGCTCACCATCAACGTTTCCAGCCAGAAGGTGACGGGCGTCACGGTCGAACTCGTCCCGTCCGTTGCCAATGTGCAGGCGAACGTGCCGCATCAGATCAAGGGCACGGTTGCGCCCGCCACCGCCACATCCACAACGATTGAGTGGTCCGTCGTAGCCCCCCTCCCCGAGGGCGTGACCGCTGGCCAAGTGACATTTGAGAACGAGGACGTTTCCGGTAATGTCAATACCGTCGATTTCACGGCGCCGAAGGCCGGCACGTACTGGGTCCAGGGCAAAATCGCCAACGGCACGCCCGGCGAGGGCGACGACAACTTCTACACGACGCCGTTCGCGATCACCGTCGTGAACGTGCCCGTCGGCACATTTACAATCGACTTCCGCGACGCGGGGAATACCGCCACAATCACCAGTGTCAATGCCGGCGATACGTTTAGGCTCAGGGCGACGCTGGGCGGCAGCCCCACGGATACGGATGTCGAGTGGCGTGTCACGAGCTCCACCTGCGCCGGCGTTTCTGTCACCCCTCCCGGCACGGTGCTTGCTACCTGGGACACGACCGTGGCCGCGCCGCCCGCTATACTGCCCGGCCTGACGCCCACCTCGTCCGGCTCGATCACCATCAGCGCCACCGTCGCCGGCGGCACGGCGACCGGCGGGCCGGTTGTGGTGACCAAAACGATCACGGTGAATAACATCGCGGTGACCGGCCTCAGCGGCCTTCCCACAACGGTCTACGTGGGCGTCCCGGAAAAGGTTACCTGCACAGTGGCGCCATCCGGGGCCACCGCGACCGCGGCAAATATCACCTGGCAGATCGCGGGCGTCGTCCTGGCTGACGGCACAACACCTGTCACGGGAACCAACGCCAGGATCCAGACGGTCCCGTCCGGCACCCCAGGCGTCCCCGCCATCCCCTACGTCGCGCTGGATAGCCGCGGCGACGCTCCTGTGGGCGCGGAGGTCTATGTCCTGCTCAAAGCGGTCGTCGCGGGCGGCAATGCAAACGGCACCGCCAAGACCTTTACCGGCGATCCGACCGCGGCGGCTGGCACTACCGAAAAACTGCTTGCCATCCCGGCGTACAATCTGGCGCCGACAGGCGTGAAAATTCCGGCCGACACCGTAACAGCCCCTCCCTTCACGGCAGAGTTCGATGTCAACGCGAATGCGAACCTGACGCTCAGCGGCGCGGTCCTCCCGGCCAACGCGACGTATAAGACCATCGTGTGGAGCCTGGCTTCGGCAGGCACCGCGACAGGCGCGGATGTCACCGATGGCAAATTCAACGCGCCCACGCCGGGCGTAGCTACGGTCACAGCCACCATCGTGGGCGGCGGCGCGAGGGGCGAGGACGTCACATTCACCAAGACCGTCAATGTCAATATCGTGCCGGTGACGAACATCACGGGTGTCCCCGCGAACCTCCAGGCGGGCACGTACACGCTCAACTGCAGCGTCAGCCCCACCAACGCGACTTATAAGACCATTATATGGGATATAGTGGACGCCGATACCACCGGCGCGAGCATCACAGGCAATGTGCTCACAACCAGCGGCGCCGGTACGGCGATCATCAGTGCGACCATCACCGATGGCACCGCGATCGGCACGGATTACTATCAGGAGTTCACCATCAAGTTCACCATCGTGGGCGTCACGGGCATCTTCCTGACGTCCAACACCGTGCCGCCCGACGATGTCACGAACCTCGAAGCCCTCGTGACCCCTTCGTCCGCCACCGTGCAGAATATCACGTGGGTGCCGATCGTCGAAACGGGCTTCCTCGAGGACGGCGTCGATTATGACTGGATCGTCAACACCGCCGATGGCAAAGACATTGATGTCGATGCGCGCGATGCGGGCGCCATCAAGGTCAAGGCGATCATCTATGGCGGCAAGTCCGACGGCACCGATTATGAGCAGGAGTTCATCATCTATGTCGCGAGCATCGTCACGGGTATCATCAACGTGCCGACCACCGCGACCACGGGCACCCCGCTGCAGGTCACCGGCGACATTCAATCCTCTAACCCGAATCTGGTGATCAAGTGGAGCGTCGTGGATCCTTATGGGGAAGGTTCCACCTGGGCGACCATCACCGAAGACGGCCTCTTCAACGCCACCAGGGCGGGCAAGGTGCTCCTGAAGGCCACCGTCGCCGGCGGCAACCCCGCCACCCCGGATAACCCGCAGGGCAATTACGAGTATTACTTCGAGATTGAGGTCAAGGGCTCCGTCGGCCCGGGCCCGGGCACGGATTCCAGGATCGTCATCGGCGCCACCACGATCAACCCGCGCCACACCACGGACATCAGACTGACGGGCGTCACCGGCACGGTGAAGGTCCTCTATTACACCAGCGATTCGAAGATCGCGACTGTGGACGAAAACGGCAAGATTCTCGGCAAGCGGCCCGGTACCGTGACCATCACGGCGCAAACCTCGGACGGCTACTATGAATCCGTCACCATCAAGGTGAAGTACAGCTTCTGGCAGTGGCTGCTGGTCATCTTCCTCTTTGGCTGGTGCTGGGTCCCGCTGAAGTAAGGCTGCGCACCCAATCCCCAGGGCGCTGCGTTCTGGGGATTGGGCTATCGTGATTTGGCATTGCTTATATCCATGAATAAAATATTTTCCAAATATAAATAGGAGGAGCAAAATGGATAAACTAAGATGCTGGAAACCTGGCAAGCGTAGCCTGAGTGTCCTGCTGTCGGTCGCGATGCTGCTGGGCATGGTCGCGCTCGGAGGCGTGATACAGGCCGGCGCTACCATCTACGTTGAGAAACAGGATAACCCGCCCCCCATTGCCTTCAGCGCGCCGGAAACCATTTATGTCAACCCGGTAACAAATCGGGTGGAGTACTTCGCGGGGCAGCTGCCCACCACCGCCTCCGGCGATACCTTCGGCGTTAACGCGGACGGCACCGTTGATAACGCCACTGCGCGGAACCCCAGCGCCGCCAGTAGCGTCATCCACTTCTGGTGCGGCGACTTGGATACCGCCTATCCCGTCACGATCGAACAGGCTGCGGGGCCTGGCTTCGGCTTCACGACGCAGACAATCGCCACAGGCGGCGTGAACAGGAACTACACGTTGCTCAACGGCGGTACGGTCTCCGCCCCCTACCCCGGGGGGTTGATCACCTGGAAGGTGACCTACTACTCGGGCGGCGCGCAGTACACCGCTTACACCTATTCCTATCTCTTCGTGCCGGATAAAAGGGCCATTTCGGGCGTCGTGGGGTTAACGGCCTCCGGGAAGTCAGGCACTGGCTGGTTTCAGATGTATTTCGATAGCGCCTTCATGATTTCGGGTTCTCACTATCGGTATGTCAAAAGAACTGACGGGACGGAGATCATACAGCCCAATAACGGTGGGTATGGATTGCAGGGCAATGATTACGAATGCACGCCTACCCATGCCACGATGCAGGGGAATGTATGGAGCGGTACGACGTTCACCGCCAATATATTGATGGACTCGCAATATGCGAACGCTTATTCGGTTGGCGATCCTACCAGTCCTAATCCGATGAGCATACGGCTCCGGGATTTAGCGAGAGGCGGCGGTTGGAATCCATTTAGCAGCCGAAATAATACGAACAATACCACGAGCGGCAGAGGATATATTCAGGTTGACCGCAGCCGCTATAACGACCTGAGCCAGATTCCTCAATTGAGGCTGAACTATGTGGTCGGATACCATTCTTTCGATGGCAGCATGACCAATAATGCGTTTTTCGACCCTGCGGATAGACGGATTAACAACGCTTTTATAAACAACCCCACGGGGGGAGCAAATGAAACCATAGGCGGAGCGCTACCTTTCCGTTCATGGCAAAATAGAAACTTTACTAACATGGGCACCAATGGTACTATGTACAGGGAACAGGTGAAAGGTTCGATAACCGGCACTGCGCTCGATGCAAATGGCAGCTATAATTACTACAGCCAATACGACTGGGACCTTGACGATGGAGCCCTGGTTGCTACTACAGGCTCCACCAATAACAGGTTCACCACAAGCTTGACCTACACCGTGCGCGACAAGCGGTATCTGCGCGCGAAGCTGTGCGAAGAGATTGGCTCGGGCATCCAGATCGACACCCTGGGCAACAAGGCGACCTACAAGGCGGCGATCGAGAGGCTGGCCCTGGCCCTGTGCAAGCCGGACTACATCTTCGAGTATTCCAATGGGAACTCCTCCGTAACCCTCGACTGCGGCCCCGACGACGTCCCCGGCTCCATGGCCAAAGAGGTGAAAGATCAGCACGAGCTGTCGCTGGTGTTCCAGGGCGAAGCCTATATCGCCAAGAACGTGTACTACAGCTCCGTCGCCACCCCCCCGAAGCAAGTCGCGGAGGGCGACGTGATCAACTACTACCTGGGCAACAGCGTGTATTCGAAGTACAACCCGGCCGTCAGCGCAACCGGCTACCGGCCGAATCCCGTCGGCGTGAACCCGCCCGGCACCATCCCGCCCAGCGGCAGCTTCCTCGGCGGCACCAGTGAAGCCTATGAGCCCTGGGTCGGCGGCGTCACAATCACCGGGGCCGCTATGAGCAACAGGACGGCCGTCAACCTCGGGGTATCCGGGCTTGCGCAGGACGCGCCCGACGCCATCAACCTGAACACCAAGCTGACCACGGGCCTGCAATGGAACTGGTTCCTGGACCCCATCGAGAACAAGGTCGTCTATTACTCCGGCGCGGAGGACGCCCTGGGCACGATGGCGGACGATTTCGTGCAATGGGACACGGAAGGCACGCTCAAGCCCTGCGCCTTCGTGCGGCCCGGCTGGACCTTCGACTACTGGGAATTCAACGGCAACCCGTATTGGTACCCGGGCGATACGTTCAGTAACCTCATCCCCGCCGACAACAGGCCGGACGGCGTGACGTCGTCCGATACCGTCGGCGTGCTCTCGTGCAAGGCGGTCTGGAAGCAGGCGGATCCCGAGCCGCGCATCCTCTGGATCGACCCGCTGGGCGGCAGTGTGGATTACATGGATCCCGCCATCGTGAAGCAAGACGTTCCTGGTACTGATTTTATCACAGGCAGCGGCCTCTACTATATCAAGTCGAACAACCACGTGGTATACGGCAACCTGACCCAATACCTGCCCCTGCTGTCGAAGAGCGGCTACAAGCATGCCGGCGACTGGTATTTCTCCAGCACCTGCGACACGACCACCGCTTGGGATAGGTTCACGTTCCGGTACCTGGAGGATGCGCCCGCTGGCCCGGGCCTGGTCGTCTATCCGAATTGGGTGGCGCTCTCCTCCACAATCCGTTACCTCAAGAACTATACGGGCAATGACGGCCAGGGCCAAAACCCGGCGTCGCAGGTCGCCTACACCGATCAGCCGATAACCCTCCGTGATTTGGCCAGCGCCTACGACGGGCCGCTGGAGCGCTTCGGCTATGACTTCCTCGGCTGGTATCCCAACATCGAGGTCCCGGCTGTCTACAGGCCGCTTACCGGGCTGGATACCAGCAAGCTGTACGGCGAGGGCGCGACCTATAGCTACGCCGACCTCTTCGGCAGCGTTACGAACACGGACGACGAGATCACGCTGTGCGCCGTGTGGCAGGCAAAAACGTATCCCCTGAAGTTCAACGTCAACTGGCACGACATTGACACTACCTCCATCGCCCCCGAATCGCCTCCAGGCGGTATGTGGGACTATGTCATGGCCACGCAGAACAAGGTCTACGGCTACACCTATGGCCAGAGCGGGGCAGCCAGCGGCGTCATCACCGAATGGGTTCCGGATCCTGTCCGCTTCGGCTGGACCTTCGCGGGCTGGTACACCGATCCGGATCCGGCCCTGGGCACCCGGGTGACCCCGGACATGACGTTCACCAGAATTGACCTACCCGGCTCGGTATTCAATGAAGCTACCAGCATACGCAAAGAGCTCTTTGCCCACTGGATCAGCGGCAACGACGTGCCCATTGATCCCATCATGCTGTCCCCGGGCAAAGAAGTGGGCAAGGAAGGCACCTTTATCGGGCTGGCCAGGGGCATATCGATGAACTTTGGGCCGCGGGGCCAGGGTATGGAGCTCGACCTGACAGGCCTGGAGGCCGGTATCATTCCGCCGGCGGGCTACAAGTTCGTCAGGTGGGAGATGGTCCCCGGCACCGTTACCGAGAACGAGCTGATTGACGTATATGCCGGCGGCGTTACGCAGAAGCTCATTGTGGTCGATAACGGCGGCAGCGCGAGGCTCCCCAAGAAGGACATTCTGCAAGCCGTTTGGGAGGAAGAGGAGTTCACGGTCGTCTATGCACTGAACGAGCCCCTCGGTTCCACGGTTACCCCGGCGCTTCCCTTTACGCTGGATCACGTGACGCTCAGCAGCTACGGCACGTATCTGCCCTTGCCTGCTCCGCCTTACAGCTGCGACGGCTTTACGCTGGAAGGATATACCTTCGACCCGAACGGCACCGGCACAATTTTCCAGGATCATAAGCCGGCGCCCGCGGTGGCGAATCCTCCGACCGTGGCGCAGGTGTTCGCCAACGCTTACAGGGAAGAAACCGTGAACGGCCCGGTTTACACTCTGTACGCGGTCTGGAAGAAGATCGGCGGCCTGCCGCCTCCCGGCGAATTCGATCCTGACGACGGTGATATTCCCGACAAGCCGCAGTGGCCCCCCCTTGTGGATCCTGACGGCAAAGACGGCTATATCGTCATGTACTTCACCGCGCCGAAGGATGTCGTAGTGACCCCCGCCTATCAGCTTCAGGAGTCGCGCCGCTTCCTCGAATACGACAAGCCCTACGGCAAAATGCCTACGGCGGCAAAGACGGACGGGATTTTCGTCGGCTGGCGGGTCATCAAATACGGCAGCAACGGTTCCCGCGAGGTTCCGGCCGGGCTGCTGGGCAAGATGATCAATTCCGCCGACAAGGTGAACCACATCTACAGCATTTGGGTCGCGCCGGTGTTTGAGCCGGGCTACGTTGTGACCTATGATGCCAACGGCGGTACGATTGTAAACGAAGGCGCCGCAACGCAAACCAGGCGCGTGGTGTTCCCGACGATGTACGGGGTCAGCGGCCAGACCTACGGTGAGTTCGATATGCCTACCGCGCAAAGGCAGGACTACAAATTCCTGGGCTGGTATACAAAGCCGGAGGGCGGGCAACTGGTGACGGCAAGCACGGTCATCGATCCGTCCGGAAGGGTCGGCGGCGTCCTGTACGCGCCGGGTGAATTGACGAAAGTCAATGACCTGCCCGTGACAGACATCCTCTTTGCGCACTGGGAGAAGACCACCTCCACAGCTCAGGACATTTGGAACGGCGTGACGGGCTGGTTGAGCAGCGACAGCTTGGCGCATCTGCCGAACTGGGCGAACCTCACTCTGCTGGGCATCGGCCTTCCGTTGCTGGGTATCACAAGCGGGACATTCGCGTCACTGACCACGGCAACGATATTCCTGGCTTCCTTCCTGGGCCTGCTGTTCTTCCCGCTCGCGTTTATGCTGCCCTTCCTCTTCCCGGTCATCGCAGCGCTGATGCCGGTTTGGTGGCCGCTCCTATTGATCTAAGTCAGCTTTCCCGGAGCTAAGTTCGCAGGCGGCTTCTTTCCCAAGAGGGAGCCGCCTGCAGGTTCACAATATCGCAATCATTTTAGCTAAAATAAAGAGGAGGCGTACCCATGCAGAAATTTCTTGGCATATTTACCGCGCTGTTCTTGGCGATCAGCGGTTTCTTCGCCGGGATTCCAACCATGATCAACTTTTGGGACAAGCCCGGCGAGACGATAACGGATACCGCGAAAGTGCTTGCGTTATACAAGGACATCGCCGCGAAGAATAAGGAGACCCAGTTCCGCAAAACGATACAGGCGAAAGACTTGATTGCAGGCAGGAATGACCCTGCGGCGAGTGCCATCGCGGCGACCGCGAAAGTGGGAATGTTCTTCATCAATCCGCAGTTCCCCGAGGTGTTCAAGGGCGTGCCCGGCAAGCCGGCCAGCATAACGGCTGCGGACATCAAGAGCGCCAAGGCGGAATATTACCGCAACGGCAAGATCGTGGTCATCAACATCGAGCTTAAGGAACAGCTCGACAAGTCCAATGGCAAAAGCACCAACCAGTCCGTCACCACCGCAATTGGCGGTTCCATCTCATCGGATTCCTTCACTTCGATGAAGGTGCAGGTGGCCAGGTTGGGCTATACGCTGAAGGAGTCCTCGGTGAAGTATAACGGCAGCATCATGGTCCGGGCGGATACGCAAACCGGCAAGATCACAGCCGCGAACTTCAACTACGTCGCTCTTGTGACTGGCATCAGGAACGAAATAGCGCTCCCGTTCCAACAGAGCTTTGAGTATACCGTGAAAAAGCCGTAACAGTCATGCCAAATCGCTGGCAAGCCGTTGTATCGACGCAACGGCTTGTCAGTTTTTCTGCCGGGCCAACTAGAAACCCTACCCCAAGGGTGTCGGAAATGACAAAACGCCATGTCGCCATTATAGAAGTCAGGGTATGGTGTTTTGAGGTCTACTAAAAAGCGGAAAGCCTTGTGTATCAAGACTTTCCGCTTTGGCTCCCCCTGTTGGACTCGAACCAACGACCCTGCGGTTAACAGCCGGCCAAAACGACTCCCGCCTGGTGTTTTCTGTTCCCTTCTAATCCCGCGCAATCCCTTGGGATTCGTTGAATAACGATGTATGTTAGCTGGGTCCGCTGTGGGCTTCAGGGTTTCCCCGGCAGGCAAGCCGCCGCTGTGTTCGGCGGCTTGCCTGCTTCGTTCGTTAGGGGATCTCCATTTCGCCCACGGCTCCCACAAAGTTGTAGTGAATCACGACTTCCTGCTCCCGGCGACCGTCGATCTTGGTTGCTTCGCATACGACAATCCTCTCCACGAACTCCCGCAGCAGGCCCGGCGTCAGTTCCTGTATGTCGGTGTACTTGCGCACCAGGGCGAGGAACTTGTCCACGCTGACGGCTCTTGCTTCCTGCTCAGCCAGCTCTTTTTCGAGGGCGTCGGCCTGCTCGTCGAGGGATTTCTGCTCGGCCTCGTAGTCGGCCAGCAGCTTGGCGAACCGCTCATCGGATATTTTTTGCGCGACGTTGTCCTCGTAAATCCGCTTTACCAGGGCATCAAGCTCGACAATCCGTCTACGCGCTTTGTCGAGCGCACGGCGCTTCTGTGCGGCCTCACGGCGGGCCTTTTCCAGGTTGCCGTCCAGAACCATCCGCACGAATCTGTCCTCGTGGCGGGCCGCCAGGGCGGTCACACGGCGCAGGTCGTCCAGCACGATTTGCTCCAGCACGACGGTACGGATATAGTGCGGTGAGCATTCGCGGTTCCCCTTACGGTATACTCCGCAGTTGAAACTCTCCTGCGATTTCGCAATGGATTTCGCCCGCTGATTCACCAATCTCGCGCCGCAGTCGCTGCAGAAGGTCAGCCCGGAGAACTTGTCCAGCTCGCCCATTTTCTTCGGCCTGCGCTTGGTTTCGCGGACGCGCTGCACGATTTCGAAGGTTTCCCTGTCGATGATGGCGGGGTGTTGGCCCTCGAAAACGTATCGCTTTTCCGGCGGCGTTTCAATCATTTTCTTGCTCTTGACTGATGGCTTCGTGTACTTCAAGCCCACCTGGTCGCCGATATAAACTTGGTTTACAAGAATTCTTGAAACGGTTTCGCTTGACCAGGCGCAAGGATATTTTACCGTTACAGGCGTTCCGGCTCGCTGCGCTTTGGTGACATTGGGCATAGGAATTTCCGCTTCTTCGAGCTGCCGCGCTATTTGCGAAGGGCCGAACCCGTTTGCGCACAGCGCGAATATCCGCTTGATCACAGGCACAATTTCCTCGTCCAGGATGAGCCCTGTGCCTTCGGCCAAGTAGCCGTAGGGTGTTCTTCCGCCGAGCCGTTCGCCACGCTGGGCCTTCGCTTTCATGACAGCTTTGACCTTTTTGCTGGTGTCGCGCACGTACCAGTCGTTGAACAGGTTCTTCAGGCTCATAAACTCGTTCTCGCCGTTGGCGCTGTCGAAGCTGTCGTTGACGGCGATGAAGCGCACATCGCACTGCGGGAATACGATCTCCGTGTAACGGCCCACCTCAATATAGTTGCGCCCGAGGCGGGAAAGGTCCTTGGTGATCACTGTGCCGACGCTGCCGTTTTCGATGTCGCCGAGCATCTTTTCAAAGCCGGGCCGCTGAAAACTTGAGCCGGAATAACCGTCGTCCACGTAGAAAACCGGGTTGCGGAAGCCTTTGCTCTCCGCGTAGGATGCCAATATTTTTTTCTGGTTCTGGATGCTGTTGCTATCGCCCTGCAACTCGTCATCGCGCGAGAGGCGGCAGTACAGCGCCGTTGACCGTTGTTGATTTGACTGCAAAAATACTTCTCCTTTCTAGACGTGAACGTCAGTTCACGTTGTGCAGCCAAACCGATTGCGTGTATATTGCAGTTACCATTATACACGCAACCGGGGCTAAAGTCCAGCTAATTTTGCGCTGCTTCGCGAAGAATCAGCCGCTGGACGCGGTCAACGACGGTGAGGCGTTTGCTATCGTTGAACTGTGATTTCACAGTATAAACCGTGTTGCCGATCTTGATTTTGCGCGGCGCGGGGGCCGTCTTTTCCTCTGCCAGTTCCGTTCCTCTCCTTCCCGTCTAGAATCGCATTTGCCATTGCGTCACCTCAAAATCAGCGTTAGCAGGATCATCATCAGGGCCAAGAAAATGCTCTGGCTCGTCATAATCCAGATCATCTTCCTCCATAGATTCTTCCTCTCCTGCTCCGTCTGCTTCTTCAGCAAGGCTTCCAAATCCCTGACCCATCTGGAATTTTGCTCGTTCATCTTCCCAGCCTGTGAGGACATTTCCCTCTGGTGGTTGCTCTGGCTGTCCGTCAAACGCCCCAGGGCCTTGCTGATCTCCTGATAGTAGTACGCCATGTTTTCCTCCGTCGCCATAGCGTCCATGAACGGCAAGTTGTTCACCATCAGGGTCATCATAGCCTCCCACTGAGCCTTCGGGATCGCGTAAACTATCGGCTGGTAGGGTTGCGCCAAGGTCTGAGTATCGGTGCTGTTCTTGTGCTTGAGTTGCTCTAAGTCCAAATTCTAGCTCCATTCTGTCCTTGAGATATTTTGTTTCGTGCAGCTTGTTGTCGCGGCACTTTTGCCCCTCGGGCGTGGTGTAGGTTATGGATTTTCGCCCTGCCTCCCAGCGCACGCCGTAGCCCCGCCGTTTCATCAGGGCGATGAAATCCTCCGGGGATTGCGCAAGCTGCATAGCGTGATCGATTGCGTTCATGAGCCTGAACTTCCAGCTCTCGCCCTTCTCTGCCGCCCTAAACTCGCGGGCGCTGACCGCTTTCGCCTGTGGCTTTTGCTCGTAGGGTTCCAGCGTTGTCAGGCCCATGTCGCGGCAGATGTCGTCGGAAATCTTGCGGAGCCCTTCCAAAGTGCGCGGGTCTTGGCGCAGCTTTTTGCCGTCTGCGAAGCTCACGGAGTTGATCACCAGGTGGGAGTGGATGTGGTCCGCGTCGCTGTGGGTGGCTACAAGAACCTCGAAGCCAGCGTAGTGCTCGGCTAGTTTCAGCGCGGCTTGGTGCGCCTGCGTCGGCGTAATATTTTCCTCCGGGGAGAAGCTCTGCGTGTAATGGTAGAAGAAAACTCCCTTGGCTTTGCCGTAAGAATTTTTCGTTGCCATGAATTCCGGGTAGGCCGTTTCCGCGCAGCAGTCCTTGCCAGAGACGAGTTTCATGCCATCGGTCACGCACTTTTTGTTTTGCCGGACGTAGTCCAATACACCTTGCAGGGAGCCTCTGCTTTGACCCCTGCTGCGAATAAAATTTACCGTTGCCATCAGCCACGCTCCCCGGTCAGGGCAAGAATCTTGTCCAGCACGGCGGCAAAATCCTGCTTGACATCGTCCAAGCGCAGGCTTGTGATCCGGCCCATGTTGCATAGGGTGGTCAACTGATTGAGGTTCCTGCCGATAGATTTTAGCTCGGCCAGCACCTCTTTCAGGCCCTCGATGACAACGATTTTCTTGCCGGTGACGGCACGGATAATCAGGTCGGTCATAGTGATCTGCGCTGCTGCTGCCTTGGATTTCAGCAGTAGATAGTCCGCTTCGCTGATGCGGAACGCGAAGGTTTTGTCTTTCAAAAGCATTTTCCTTTCATTATTATTGGTGGTGCGGCGGGTCGCCGATATGGGGTCCAGGGGCCTAGCCCCTGGCAAGCAGGCGGACGGCGTATAGCCGGACGCTCTGCTTGCCTCCATCGGAGCGGACGGGGTTGCGGCACGGACCGGGTTGTCCCGAGCACGCAAGGCCCGCGGTACGGATTGGCCGGCCCGCCGACAAGATTTTGCTTGCAATTGCTGCAAGCCTGTGGTATACTTCATACCGTTACATTGAGAGGGCGACTGCTGCGGCCTGCTTCCGACGGGCCGGGATCAGCGGTCGCTTTCTATTCGGGCGGGGCGCGGGCGGTGGAGGGCATCGGAGGCTCCTTTCGATTCGTTATTGAGCTAATAACTATCAGTGGCGAATTAGCTCGTTGTCATTCTAACATAAGCCAAGCCGTTTGTCAAGTATATATTGTTGTTGCGACATAATATATTTTTCGCTCG
>Ga0082212_10008711_pt1 | contig 13205 bp, 11 predicted proteins | sample TergutNt197P3_FD_71548 | JGI IMG/M metagenome (GOLD analysis project Ga0082212, IMG submission 71548) | Neocapritermes taracua P3 segment gut microbial communities from Petit-Saut dam, French Guiana - Nt197 P3 | ecosystem: Host-associated > Arthropoda: Insects > Digestive system > Gut ... | reverse complement strand
ATCCGCATAATCGAAAAGATTGCGTTTTCAATTTCAGCATCGTTGCCGCCGATAGCGCGGATAATGACATGCAGGGTTATACCGGCTTTATACGGTTGATTTTTTACTTCCTGTGTCGTCCATAAAATTTCCAAAGAAATATCCTTGCAGCCTGCGGACGAGTTTTTATAGTTTTGAAAAACTTCCGAAAGCAGCCGCGCCATGTCATGCTTGTATTCTACGTCGATATTGGCGGCAGCGGCAAAGCGTTTTTGAAGGATAGACAGGTGGGGTACGGTCGTTATTTCGATAGCGCATAAGCCTACACGCTCGCCGTTGGCGAGGCTTGTGAAGGAAATTGGTTGTTCTGTATTAGGGCAAGATATGTTACTATTCATACTCATAATGTCATTAATAAAAAATATAATATTATGGGTAATCAATCATATAAATATTGCCTCTACAGCGATAAAAAAGACGAAAATAACTTTTACATAATCCAATAATACTGCCATATTTTCGTATTGCTAATATCGTGTATTCTGAGCATGTCGGCATAAACAGACACCGCCGTCGGATATCTTCCGGTGCATAATGCTGATAAAGTTTTATCGCACCGATGACTGCGTATTTGAAACAAAAAAACAATTCGATGAAAACACAAAGTATTACAATTGATAAAATCGGATGCACATTACAAAAGTTCTGCACATTAGAAGGAAAATAAGCAAGGATGCTGAAAATCAAAAAAACATAATGTACAAGCCATACAAATACACCTGTAACCAAAATAAATAATAGAATAGATATTATTGTCGTTTTGATATTTGTTTCAGGACGAATAAGTTGACGCTCATTAACGTACATCCAAGCAACATCCTGTTCCCATTGTGTCGGCATCTGATCAAATTCTTTGGCTAAAGCATAAACTATCCCGCTTACAAATGACCTTAACCCCATTTTGCCTCCTATATTAAAGACTACAAGGTTTCCGGTCGCGAAACTCCCAAAATACCAAATAACTGCTCAATATCAAACGGCGAAACTCCTATACCGTTCGCATTTTTTAACGCTTCCCGATAGGTAGGGGATGTGTTAAAAAACTTGCGTTCAAAATAGTCATATTTTATGTACGCAAGGAAGTAATGGTATATTCCACGAGGTTCTATTGCCAAAGCCGCGTTGATATATTCTTCAATTTTATCTATTTCCGGACGTTGCACAAGAAAAGCCTTTTTGCCGCCAAGCAAGCAAATCGCGGCATAAAAGAATGTTTCCGAATTGTCGAAATTATCTTCCATTGCTTTTTCAAATGCGCCCAATGCCTTGTCATACAGTTTGAGCTTCAAATAACACATGGCAACTGAATTATTCAAATCTTTGGCATCCGGCTCATTTTGCAAAGCCTCCCTATATGTGGCTGCGTATTGATTGACCATTGGCATAGGCATGGAATATACACTATTGAAAGTTGAAATCAAAACGGGTTGCTTGCAAAAGCGGCATTTTGTTTGTCCAACATCTGCCGCAGCTCCGCAACTTCGACATGTGGTATCATGAACTTGAACCATATTATTAAACTATTCTTAGGTATAACTATTTTTTTAATTGGGGAAAAAGCAAAAATGCCGACATTAATCAAAACATAATAAATCTGTTTTCATTCTGTCGGCATTTGGCTCCGCAATTATCCCTTTTTCTCCCGAAGTTTTGCTTTCATACCTTGAACAGCCTTCTCTGTATAATCGTTTTGCTGCATTGCACAGTTTAATCTATCTCCTGGTACGATGAGGGCAAAACGGTTTGTATCAACGCTGGTACGTTTATATGTTTTTTCACCTCTGCAACTAACCTTTTCGACAAATTCTTTTTCTACCGAATCGGAAGTTTGCGAAAAATTGGTAATGTCTTTGTAGAAGTATTCTTCAGTTTTTTCTTTTTTACCATCTTCGTCCATATGAAAAGTATATTGATACACATAGACTTGTGTGGAACTAAAAAATATCCACGTAATCTGATACGCAGTGGTACGCCATATACCGTCTTTTCCGCGATATACCTCAAATTTATTAGAGTCTTTTTCAGCGTCTCCCCACCAATAATCCTCAAAATGGATGGGGGCAACTTCATTTACTTGTGATTCATCAAGCCCGATTTTTTCCAGAGCTTTTTTCTTGAAATCACTACTTTTTGCTTTCGCCATGACCATGCTTTCGTATTCTTGGTCGCTCATAGCTTTACTGAAACATCCGCCTTCACCGCAAAAATACTTGATTACTTTTTGCTGTTCAGGTGTTCTGCCTTTCAACACTTGCTTCATTTCTGTTTTTGCTCTATTTACAAATGATCCCATTGTTTTTAAACCCTAATTCGTGTCGGGCACAACTTCTAAAAAATGTTTTCCCCTTCTGATTGGCTTCTCAGGTCTTGCCCGTTTTTTGAGAGGTTATCTGCTCCTCTTTGGTTATCTTTTTAACTTTAACTTTATGAAGTACTTCACTTATATAAATAAAAGTTTATGGTTGTGGATTGATATGAAACAAAAATAAACCGTAGCAATGCCAAAAGCAATGCTACGGTTGTATGATAATATTCGGTAAAGACTTAAAGTATGCCCATCAAAAAAACGCGACGGGTTACGTTTTGATAAACCTGCGCGTAATCTCTCTCTCTCTCTCTCTCTCTGCAAATATCATGCCACAGCGGATTTTCCGGCGGCTAAAACGAATATTTTTCCAAAAAAAATTCGTGTTTTTTTGATTGGAACAAATTGACGAAAAATACATGAAACACGAAATAAAAATTGTTTATGTATCAAAACGCAAATATGCAACGATTTTTTTTCACATCCAAATATTTTTCAATAAATATTACACTTTTTTGACAAACGCATCATTTTCTTTGACGAACGCAAGCAGGTATCCAGAATATTCATATTTTTGCAGCATCAACAAATTCTGACAAATGGCAAAAATATTAGTAATAGACGATGAACGCAGCATCCGCAATACGTTAAAAGAGGTGCTGGAATACGAAAACCATGAGATCGACGTTGCGGCAGACGGCCCGGAAGGTATCGAAATGTTTGCAAAAGACAAGTACGAATTAGTGCTTTGCGACATCAAGATGCCCAATATGGACGGCATCGAGGTACTCGAAAAACTTATCGGGATGCCCGGTAATGCACCGATTGTAATGATTTCGGGACACGGAAATATTGATACGGCTGTGGAAGCCATCAAAAAAGGCGCTTTCGATTTCATTGAGAAACCGTTAGATTTGAACCGCTTGCTGATTACGATACGAAACGCCCTCGAACGAAAGGATTTGGTCACTGAAACGCAGGCGCTCAAACGCCGTGTGAACAAAACTTACGAAATTATCGGGGAATCGCCGGCTATCCGCAATGTGATTGAAATGATTGAGCGTGTGGCTACTACCGACGCCCGCGTATTGATCACCGGTAGCAATGGTACCGGTAAGGAATTGGTTGCACGCTGGCTGCATGAGAAAAGTTCCCGCGCAGGCGGCCCTTTCGTGGAAGTCAACTGTGCAGCCATACCGTCGGAATTGATTGAAAGCGAACTGTTCGGACACGAAAAAGGGTCGTTTACTTCAGCGTATAAAGACCGTAAGGGTAAATTTGAAGCGGCTAACAAGGGTACTATTTTCCTCGATGAGATTGGCGACATGAGTCTTTCGGCGCAGGCCAAAGTGTTGCGCGCCCTGCAGGAAAACAAAATTTCGCGCGTGGGGAGCGATAAGGAAATAAAGGTAGATGTACGCATCGTCGCCGCTACCAACAAAGACCTCAAAAAAGCAATTGAGCAGAATCTGTTCCGCGAAGACCTGTACCATCGTCTGAGCGTGATTTTGGTGCGCGTGCCAACCCTCAATGAACGGTTAGAAGACATACCGCTACTGGCCGGACATTTTATCCATCAGATTTGTACCGAGTATGGTATGCCGGTGAAGGAAATCACAGAGGAAGCCATTGCCGAACTGCAAAAAATCAACTGGACCGGCAATATCCGCGAATTTCGCAACGTGGTGGAACGACTTATTATCCTTTGCGATAAAACAATAACCGACACCGAAGTGATTGCTTTTGCGCAACCCATCTCGAAGAATTGAGAATTTGGCAGTTGCTCACGGATACACAGGCATATCTTCGGATAGGAGGTGTTGCAGGTCGATGATTCTCAATTCTCCGTTTTCAATTCTTTTCCGTCCATATCACCAATTGTACCCCTGCCGCGATGTTCTTATCGGTCAGATTGTTCCAGCGGCAAATATCGTCAACTGTACAATCGTAGCGTATGGCAATTTTGTGCAGAAAATCGCCCGGTTGCACCGTGTATTGTACAGAAGTCATCTCCTGCTGGTGCTCCGGAAGAATATTTTTTGCATTTTTCTGCGTGGCAATAATTTGATTTTCGACTTCCAGAAAAGCAATGGCTTTGTCATGCGGCAACACCAGCGTCATATACTGTTCCATATACGGAATTTCGCCCAAACGGTAGCACGGGTTCAGTTGGCGGATGACCTCTTCGTCCAATCCCGTTTTTTGGCTGATACTTGCAAAACTGATTTGCCGGCGTACCTGCAATGTGTCGAGGTCAGCGAATATCGGGTCGGGCGGCGCAGGCGTGAGCGAATGCTTGCCGGCATAATTGAAAACATAGTTGACAGCAATGAAAGCCGGCACATAATTGCGCATGGCCTCAGTAATGTAAGGATACAAATCCCAGAACTCTTTTTTTCCGCCGCTTCGTGCAATGGCTTTTTCCAATTCGCCCGGCCCGCCGTTGTATGCAGCCAGCGCCAGATTCCAGTCGCCAAATGTTCGGTAAAGATATTTCAGGTAACGGCAGGCGGCGTCAGTGGATTTGTATACGTCGCAACGCTCGTCGATATACGAGGTTACTTTCAGGTCGAACATCTGTGCCGTAGGATACAGGAACTGCCACATCCCGATGGCATTGGACGGCGACTGCGCCTGAGGATTAAGCCCCGATTCCACCACGGCTAAGTATTTCAACTCCAAAGGCAAACCGTAACGTTGCATATAATCCTCCAAAATGGGAAAATACCATCCGGCAAGTCCCAGAAACTGCTCTACCTGTGTGCGGCGCTCAAGTGTAAAAATTTCGATATACCGTCGCACATATTGATTGTACGATAAATCAAGCGGCGTGGCCTTATTAAGTTCGGCAATATGGTATTCGTACACCAAATCGGGATATTGAGGAAATGATGCGGCAACATTTCCTTTTGGCGGGTCGTCGGCTTTGATAATGAAAACATTCGCAGCATAAACCCATAAAATCATCATTATAAAATGCTTCATCGAAATTATTCACATATTTTCAAACTCCAAATTTACATGATTTTTATGAAAAAATGAATATAAATTTCTATAATCATTTCTTCCCTTCGGGAATGCAATTGAAGTATAGCGCTGCTAATACGAAAATATATGATATTTTGATGCAGTAACACTGAAATATTTTTAAATTACAATGATTTTATAAATTTTTTTACGATTTTTGCAAAAATTTTTGATTCGATAATTTGTAAAATAGTATTTTGTATGAAAAAGTTTTATGAATGTGTCATGTTGTTCATTGGATTAACGACAGTTATAGCATCGGCTCAGGAAAACCCGGATGTTTTTACGTATCGGGTCGGCGCCATTGAAGTATGCCTTCTTTCGGAGGGGCAAGGTACGGGCAGAACCAATATTTTTGTGGGGGCTACGCAGGAGATGATTCGGCAATGCGTCCCCGACGACTCCTATCCCCGCTCATGCAATGCTTTTCTGGTGCGTATGCAGGGGAAAAACGTACTGGTAGATACCGGTTACGGACAAAAACTGTTGGACAATCTGAAATCGTTTGGCGTTGCTCCCGAACAGGTGGACGCTGTTCTGATTACCCATCTGCACGGCGACCATACCGGCGGTATGCTCAAAGACGGACAGGCGGTATTTCCCAAGGCCGAACTGTATCTGTCAAAAGAAGAATACGATAGCGGTATGGGCGATAACGCAGGAAACGCCGCTACCCGTAATGTGATAGAAACCTACAAGTCGAGGTTGCATCTTTTTCAGCCGAAAGAGATTGATGCACAACCTGATGAACTGTTCGCGGGAATACGCGCCGTAGCATCTTTCGGCCACACGCCGGGTCATACGTTATACATGGTTGAATCGGGCAGCGACCGGCTTCTCATCTGGGGCGACCTGACTCATGCCATGGCTATTCAGATGCCCTATCCGCAGGTTGCAATGACCTACGATACGAATCCCGACATGGCCATTGCCTCGCGTATCAAAGTACTGGAGTATGCGTCAAAAAACAATATTCCTGTCGCCGGAATGCACATTGCTTTTCCCGGTATGGGTACAATAACGAAAGTATCAACCGGATTTTCGTACACACCTTTAAAATAATTGACCGATATTTTGATAAATAGTATTATAAGAGGCATCCTCGAAAAGAAAGGACACGAAGTAGTATGTATCGACCTGTCGCAGGTAGAAAATGCAATTTGCGATTATTTTGTGATTTGTCACGGCGACTCGAACACGCAGGTCAATGCCATTGCCGAATCGGTGGAAAAGGAAATAACCGAACAGTTGAGCATTCGTCCCTGCTCGGTGGAAGGGATGGGAAATGCCGAATGGGTGCTGTTGGATTACGGCGAGGCGTTGGTACATGTATTTCAAAAGCCATTCAGGGCGCGTTTTCAATTGGAAGAATTATGGGGCGACGGAAAAGTCACCCGAATAGAAGAATTAATATAGTCAGGAAAAATAATGAGTAACAATAGCCCAAATATTTCGTTGCCGCAGAATGACGGTTTTTCTGCGAACGACCACAAGCCCGAACTGCCACAGCCACCGGTAAGAAAGCCAAAATTCAATATTTCATGGCTGTATTTCACGATATTTGCCGTGTTTATTCTTATACAGTTTCACAACTTCGGCACGGGAAAAGCAGAAGTTGATTATTCAACATTCGCGTTTGATATGTTTCAACCGGGCGATGTGGAAAAGATTCTGATTGTTAACGAAAAAGTAGTTGAGATTTATATCAAAGCCGACAAGTTTAAGAACGCCAAATACCAGAAATATTTCAAGGCCGGAAAGGAACCGCAGGAAGGGCCGCAATTTTTTATGCCCATTGGCTCGATTGATGTGTTTAACGGTCAATTGGAGGTTTTACAAAAGGATATTCCGCAGGAAGAGCGTATATATCCGTCATACAAGGATCGAAGGGATTGGACTGACGCTATCGGCTGGCTGTTACCATTAGTCATTATCCTCGCCATCTGGATGTTTGTATTCCGCAGAATGGGCGGCGCCGCTGCCGGTGGAATTTTCAGCGTGGGCAAATCGCGCGCACAGATTTTCGACAAGGAAAAAACCAATGTAAAAGTCGATTTCAAAGATGTTGCCGGACTTGAAGAGGCAAAGGTGGAGATCAAGGAAATTGTGGACTTTTTGAAAAATCCGAAGAAATACACCGATCTGGGTGGTAAAATACCCAAAGGCGCACTGTTAGTTGGCCCTCCGGGAACGGGTAAGACGTTGCTTGCCAAAGCGGTGGCAGGAGAAGCCAATGTGCCTTTCTTTTCCCTGTCGGGGTCGGATTTTGTAGAAATGTTTGTAGGCGTGGGCGCTTCGCGTGTGCGCGACCTGTTCAAACAGGCCAAGGACAAAGCGCCGTGTATCATTTTTATCGACGAAATTGACGCTATCGGCAGGGCGCGGGGAAAGAATCCGAACTTCGGCGCCAATGACGAGCGTGAAAATACGCTGAATCAGTTACTTACCGAGATGGACGGTTTTGGAACCAACGTGGGCATCATCATCCTTGCGGCTACCAACCGCGCCGATATTCTCGACAAGGCGCTGCTCCGCGCCGGACGCTTCGACCGACAGATACATGTGGAGTTGCCCGACGTCAACGAGCGGAGGGATATTTTCAGGGTACACCTGCGCCCGCTGAAAATCGAACAGGGATTGGACGTTGAATTTTTGGCGCGCCAGACGCCCGGTTTTTCGGGCGCCGACATCGCCAACGTATGTAACGAAGCCGCGCTGATTGCAGCCCGAAAGAACAATAATTATGTAGTTAAACAGGATTTTTTGGATGCTGTTGACCGTATCGTCGGCGGGCTGGAACGCAAGAATAAAATCATCACGCAGGGAGAAAAGCGCACCATCGCCTATCACGAGGCGGGACATGCTATCGTAAGCTGGATGCTCGAACACGCGCATCCGCTGCTCAAAGTGACCATCATCCCGCGTGGACGGGCTTTGGGCGCTGCATGGTATCAGCCGGAGGAACGGCAAATCACCACAGTGGAACAACTTTTCGAGGAAATGTGCTCCACGCTGGGAGGACGCGCTGCGGAAGAACTCACGTTCAATACCATTTCAACAGGCGCACTCAACGACCTTGAGCGCGTTACCAAACAGGCGTATGCCATGATTGCTTATTATGGCATGGGTAACCAGTTGGGAAACATGAGTTTTTATGATTCGTCAGGGCAATCGGAATATGCTTTCACAAAACCATACAGCGACAAAACATCAGAAGCCATTGACAAGGAAGTGTTTGACCTTGTAGACAAATCATACCGGCACGCCAAAAAAATCCTGACCGAACATCAGGTTGGTTTAAAGGAATTAGCCGAGTTGTTGTTGGAAAAAGAAGTTATCTTTTCGGAAGACCTCGAAAGAATTTTCGGCAAACGTCCGTTCAAAAAGGAAGGCGAAGAAACATCCGAACCAATAAAAGGTTATAAAATTGAGTAATCTTGTTGCGCGAACCATTTCGGGAGCAGTCTTTGTCGTCGTCGTCATCGGCTCCGTTCTGTTACATCCTTATGTGTATGCGGGGGTGATGACGGTTATTATTGTGTGGGCTTTGCTTGAGTATTACGATATTGTTATCAAAGATCGGGTTCATGCCGGTAAGATCATCGGCGTAACAAGCGGCGTCGCCCTCTTTGCCGCCTGTTTTTTTTATTTCCAAAACCTTGTTACAGGCGATGTGTTTCTTTTTCTCATTCCGTTAGCGGCGCTTCTTTTCATCAGTCAATTGTATTCTACCGACCTTTATTCGTTCCGCGCCATTGCCTACGCCTTTACCGGAATAGCGTATATCGCCCTGCCTTTTGCTTTATGCAATGGTATCGTGTTTCCCGCCGTCGGTGAGAATCTTGCGGCGTCCGGCAACAAGTACGTACCCGACATCCTGCTCGGATTTTATATATTACTGTGGACGAACGACTCGTTTGCCTATCTGACCGGAATCACGTTCGGCAGACATCGTCTGTTCGAGCGTATCTCGCCCAAAAAATCATGGGAAGGGTTCTTTGGCGGATTGATTTGTACCGTTGCGCTGTCGCTGCCGGTAGCCCGATGGTTCCCTATCCTGCCTTTTTATCACTGGATGGCGGTTGCCGTCATCATTGTGGTTTTCGGCGTGTATGGCGACCTGATTGAGTCGATGCTGAAACGAAACCTGAAAATCAAGGATTCGGGACATTTTCTTCCCGGACACGGCGGAATCCTCGACCGTTTCGATGCCGTGTTGCTATCCGCCCCCATGGTGTATTTTTACCTGAAATTGTTTGTATTTTAAATAAAGTGAATTTATGAAAAGCGTAATTTTAAATTATTTAGCCATACTGTTATTTGTAGGTATGGCGGGATGTACGCCCTCCCAACCTTATTATTTTGTTCATTTATCAGATCCTCAATTAGGAATGATGGAAAATAATGCGGGTTTTTCACAGGAAACAAAAATAGTTGCCAATACCGTTTCGGCGATTAACCGGTTGAATCCCGCATTCGTCGTTATCACGGGAGATTTGGTTCATGAAACAGGGAATGCAGAGCAAATTAAGGAATTGAAACGGTTGTTCGGTCAGATCAAAGAGACGGTTCCTGTTTATTATGTTCCCGGCAATCACGACGTCGGTCAGACGGCGTCGGATGAGTTACTGGCGCACTATCGTTCAGATTTTACCGACGATCGTTTTTCGGCGGTATACGGCAATACCAGATTGGTCGGTTTCAACTCACAACTGATCTGGGCGAAACGCGACACGCTTGAAAATGAACAGTATCAATGGCTTGAAAATGAATTGAAAAAATCGCAAAAAAATGATCATCGTTTCGTTTTCGCTCATCATCCCGTATTTATCGAAAGTATTGACGAAGAAGATATATATCAGAACTTACCGGCTGACCGCCGCGGTAAATACGTCGAGCTGTTCGGCAAATACAACGTACAATACATGTTTACAGGACATTTACACAAAAATCATATTTCGCATACGGGAAATCTTACGATCATTGCTACGAATGCAGTCTGCGTCAGTCACTCATCAGAACCTCCCGGTCTTCGTATTGTAAAAGTGTATCCTGACAGGATAGTTCATGATTACTATTCGTTAGATACATTACCTGAAAAAATTGATTTGTAGGTCATATTCTGATTGTTGATGAAAAACGCCATCAATTACGGTGACCTTTTGACGGATTTTACCAGTAAGTATTTGTACTCCGGATATTTTCTAACACACTAATACAGATTTTAGAAAGAACGGATATTTTTTCATAACTGACTCAAAATTTGTTTACAACTAATTATTTTTTCCAGCAAATCATTTGGAACGTAAAAATACTGATTGCTCGGTTCAAAACCAATTCGCGAATCTTCCAATACCAAATTGTATAATTCTTTGGTCAGGGAAATTTCGTTTTCTGTCAATAATTTCATTTGCCTGTTGAGCTCTGTCTTTCTTTCGGTTGTGATATCCGGCAAGAGGTATTCGTCGCGCATCAAGACAAAACGAACCTGATTGGCCACGCTTGCAAAATGAATCCTGACCGCTTTGGCATAACGTAATTCGTCATTCACGCCGGCTGATTGTTCGCTGTTTGCATACGACGCCGCTTTTTCCAGCACAGGAATTGCTTCGGAAAAACCGGTAGCCATTTTTTCAAATTGCTGTGCAAAAGTTTCCGCCGGATAGATACTCCGCCATGTATTCAGATCGTCATAAGGTAAACCCGACATGGTTGCGCGATATCCTGTCGGCTTGTAACGGAACAGGTTGGCCGGCCCGATCTGTACCGGCGCGAAATAAACCACAGCGCCCGAATAAGGATATTCGCGATAGGCATTACTCATGACAGTCCATGCTTTTCGCGCAAAAGGAGCGCCCTGTTCGCCATATCGTTTCAATGCCAGTTTGTCCAGCGCTTCATCCTTTGTCGGGACGGGAATACGATCAAAAAGTTGCGGAATTTCCAGATTGGGCGAAGGATATCCGCCTAATGACCAACTGAGCAGATACCCGTCAATATTCCTGTCGGTAAGATTGCTGCAATGTTCCGCAACCAGATCCATAACGGGTACAAAAGGAACTGCGGCTATTTCCCAAGTACAGTTGAATGCTACTTTTGCCGCCGTTTTCAGACCTCTTTCCTTCGCTGCGCGCCAATGTTCCTGAGCGCGCGGTCCCGGCCCTACCGCCGAAATCGAATATTCGCCGACGGTGGTACGAACCCCGCCCCGTTCTATGGGTAAAGCCCATTCGCTTACCGACATCAACCATACGTCTTTGGGAAGTTTTTCGATGACTTCTGTCGCTATTCCATGCCTGTTCCATCCCCAATCCCAGATAATCACCTTTGCATCCGGCGACGCCCGATGTACGCCTTCGGCAATCAAAGCGTTGGCGTCGGCAATGACCTCTGCTCCCGTTTTTTCGCTGCATCGCGGGCATTGCTGCCAATTTCCGTGCGAATTGCAATAGGTGAGATTTTCGGAACCGCTGATGGTGAACACGCCTCCAAGTTCCGGAACTTCTGTGAAAATATGCGACAAAGCATCCCTGATCCAGTTGCGCACATCATCATTCGACGTACAAAACGCATGATAATCTCCTTCCCGGACGCCCATCGTCAATTCCCTGCCCGGAACATCGGAATTTCTGAAAAAAGAAGCAGGCATGGCTCTTGGTTCGTTCAGATACAGGTATATATCAACATTGTATTTTTTTGCCAGTTCAACCGTTTTGCGAAGATTGGCCAGACGCTTTTCATGTCCCTTGCCAAATTCCGGAAAAGCCGTTCCTCCGGGAGCGAGATCGCGAAGCAATACATGCATCCATATTCCGTTGACCCCCAAAGCGGACAATTTTTCCAGCAATCCGGCAGGAAAAACGTCGGTATCGTTCGACAGCGGATCGCCAAACAAAGCAAAATACGAATAAATGAAACGTAATGATTGACTGTCAGATGGCTCTGTCGTTGTTTTCGCCGGAATATTCGTACCCGTTTTTTTCAGATGGTCAATGAACGCAAAACGGGGTTCCGCATGTTGCATGGATTTATTTTTACCAACCGCTTCTTCGATGACTTGCCGGATTTCCTTAATCCGCTTTTTCGCTTCACTGGAAGGCGATTGATAATGTAATGGTTCGCATTTGGGTTTCAAATGTCCCAACTTAACCCACAAAAAATCGTCTTCCCTGAGAGCGACATTGAGTCTTTCGGGGGTCATTTCAACTAATTCCAGAATTTGTTCGTAAGGAAGAAGATGCCAGTTACGCCTGATTAAGGTAATATAAATCTGTTCGGTTGTCCACGCCGGTACGGCGTATTCAGGCAATCCCATGGACTTGGCTAATTTCTTCACACTGGAAGGAGAAGTTTTCAGGACTTGCGCCATCTTTTCCAGCGGAACGAGATTCCAGTTCCTCCACACAAAAGTATGCACCCTGTCGGGAAAATGCGGAACTATTTCCGGATCGGGCGCACTGCCCTCAGGAAGTTGGATGTCGCCGTCATCAACAGTTATCTTCCTGTCCTGAAATTTTTCACTTTCCCGATGACCGGTATTCATTAACAGGTACAGGCAAAACAGGAAACAAAGTCCCAGTAATACACGAATGGTTGTTTTTTTTGTTTTCATTTATTTGACTATTTTTTTCGATTACAAAGCATAGTGTTTCGTCCTGAAATAGATTACCCTTGAAAATCAACAAATTTACACAGGTACAGGCAAAACGGTTTATCTTTTCCTTATTTTGGGTGTTGTTCCTATTGTTTCGGTTGCGGTGTTGTTGTTTTCGTAATAAGCGTTGGGCAGGAGCACCGTAAATGTTGAGCCTTCGTCCTTTCGGCTGGACAAATA
>Ga0082212_10008710_pt1 | contig 13207 bp, 9 predicted proteins | sample TergutNt197P3_FD_71548 | JGI IMG/M metagenome (GOLD analysis project Ga0082212, IMG submission 71548) | Neocapritermes taracua P3 segment gut microbial communities from Petit-Saut dam, French Guiana - Nt197 P3 | ecosystem: Host-associated > Arthropoda: Insects > Digestive system > Gut ... | reverse complement strand
TAGATTTTAGGGATTTTTGCTTCGTTTGAAGCAGCCTTGCTGTCGCAAGGCAATGAAAACGGAGAAAAAAGCACAAAAGATAGCCGGTGAGAGGCGTGTCGAGTTCGAATCCCGCCCCCCTTACCTCTATGAATCCTTCCGAGTTGATGGCGTCTTTCCAGACGCCGTCGTTTTTCATGCGTATGCTTTATCTCGTCGCGTGACAATGAGTATATTTACCTTAGACCTTGAGTACTTCGACAATCCGGAGTACTACGAAAAACAATCCTTGCTTTTCAGCGCTTTTTGCTATATTCTCAAACAAGGAAAATCTAACTGTGAAAGGGGTAAACGTATGTACAGACTCAACTACAACGAACTCAAGCTTCAGCAAGTCAAAGACATCGTCTCGAAAAAGGAAGCCCCGGTGGTCGCATCGGAATTCTGCGGATACCTGGTGGGCAAGAGCCTGAAAATCGTGCTCGACAAAACGCCGGTAGCGGGCCCGCAACTCGAGTATGAGTTCCAATCAGACGCCAAGCTGACCCTCAAAGAGAACAGCGGCCCGGCCATCGCCTGCGACTACGCCGCGCAGACCCTCAAAGACGTCACGCTGTTCTCGCACATGATCCCGGACACGATGCGCGGCTACAACGTAATCGTCAACTGGAAGACATCTGTCGTAACCGTATTCGAAATGTGGTTCCTCGACTACGAAGGCGAGAAAATCGACACGACGAAGACATTCATCCCGCTGTCCGACTCGGCAGCGCTCGGCAAAGTTAAGCCGTACGTCAACCGCGAAGTGCAACGGCAGTACTACTTCGGCTATATTGACGAGCCCGGCAAGTCGCCCCCCGAAGGGCGCGACCACATCTCGCTCAGGCTTGAGAACAGCATGATAAAATGGAAGGAAGACCGGGGCAAGAAAAGGCTCACCACGTATACCTCGCTCACATACTCGACGATTATCGAACTGGACACGCCTGACGGGGGCGACGTCTTGACATTCTCATCTGACGTCCTGCGGATAGACGAATCGATGTATATCCACTGCTTCGGGGAAATCGAGTACTCAGGGAGGCTGACGGTGGAAGTGCTCGACCTCTACTCGCTCAGAAAAGTCGGAGTAACCGTAGGTATAGACGAAGATGACAAGTTCGAACACGCCTTATATAAAGGGCACGGCAAGTTCCTGGGGCGCTTCACCACTTTCCAGGATTTCAACGACAGGGGCGCCACATACTCGGAGCTTGCGGCCAGGCAGGTCGACTACTCCGTCAAGGGCGCGCGCGCATCTTTCCGGCCCAGCATCATGACGATTGCCGTAACGGAGGAACATGTTGCCAAAGCGGCGCAGAACACTATGATATTCGACAAAGAAAGGGCCAAAGAACGCGTCATGTCCTCGGCTCACCTTCCGCCCGACTCGGATTACTGCGTTGGCAAGGAGCTGGCGTTCCGGGGGGACGATAGCTTTGCCGTGGAGCTGCGCTTCAAAGCGATCGACGAGCTGGAGTACCGCATAGCGGGCGATAGCGCCTGGAATGCTGAAACATACTGCGCGTTCGAGCTTGACGAGGATCTCATTATCCTGTCATTCTACCGCAGCGGTTCGAACCCGCCTGCGAGCCTCTTCTTCGCGCTGGACTTCCAAAACGGGCTCGCGACCTGCATTTCGACGAAGATGGGCTCGAAGAACGACTGGCATGACCCCGAGCCGGCGTACCACTTCGGCGTCATGGACATGAAGGGGCTCACTCCTGTGCGCATATTCAGGCAGGGCTTCACAGACGAGCTCCTCGGACGCGCGTTCACGCAGACATACTCGGACGCGATGAGTTCGATACATATTTACAGCGCCCCGCACTCGTACTCCTGGACAATCATCACGAACGGAGCTGTCGGGTCGGCGGGGAACCGCTCCGGCTATGCTGTGTGGAGCTCGCCGTGCGAATATATAAAGCTGCGCGACGACGTCTACATAATGAACTGGGTCGAACAGAAATGGTCCGGGCATATGGATACGCTCTGCAGGAACCTGCGGACGGGGCGCGACTGCGGCTTCGGCTACGGCATGTCCAATGACGGCGCAGCGATATATATGGACAGGACAGGCTCGATTTCACGTGAAGCGGGCAGGGTGGACCTCGGCGGCGTCTTTTCGCTGAGGAACTACGACGTTATGTCTTAATGGGGGAATAACCAATGACAGGGAAGGAAAACTACCTCAGGCTGCTGAGTGGTGAGATGCCCGAATGGATCCCGAGTTTTTATGGCAGGGGCGAAGGCGGCCCGCCGCATTCCATGATGGTATCGCCCAAGATACTGAGCTACCACCGCATTCCGGGTGAGAGGACAATCGACTGCTTCGGGGTACCCTATGTATCGACCGAGGAAGCAAACGGCGGCAAGATACCCGAACCGGGCTACTTCATCCTCAAGGACATCAAAGACTGGCGCGACGTAATAAAGGCTCCCGATATATCTGATATCGACTTTGAAGCGGACGCGAAAGCAGAACTGGAGAAGATCGACAGGGCGCAGACGGCGGTCAGCTATGACCTGAACGCAAGCACGTTTCAGCTCCTTGTCTCGTTCATGGGCTTCAACGAAGGACTGTGCGCCATGTTTGAAGAACCGGATGAAGTGAAAGCCTTGCTGCAGTATTGCAGCGATTTCGTCGCAAAGATCAACGAAATATGCCTGCCGCTGTACCGGCCGGACATCGTGGCAATCCTGGACGACACGGCAACATGGAGATCCCCGTTCATTTCCGCAGAAATGTACAGGGATCTGATAAAGCCGTTCCACGCGCGCCAGGCGAAGCTCGGCACGGATATGGGTGCGTATGTTACTATGCACAACTGCGGCCGCTGTGAGGACTTCATCGAGGACTGGCTGGATATGGGCGTTTCCGCGTGGGATCCGGCGCAGACTTCGAACGACCTCGTCGGCATTAAGAAGAAGTACGGGAGAAGGCTCGCGTTGTGCGGATGTTGGGACTCACAGGGCCGGCTCAACGACCCCGGCGCTACCGAAGCGGAGATTAAGCAGGCTGTCTACGATTCTATCGACAAGTTCGCTCCGGGCGGCGGCTTCATGTTCGGCGGCGGCTTCATGGCGCTCCCCGGCGACGAGGTCACCGCCCAAAAGAACAAGTGGGTCAGGGAGGCGTTTGACGAGTACGGCAAGGATTACTACGCGAACCATTAATACTGAGATCATTGAGAGGGCATTACGAGCGCGCAGATGAGGTATGCCAGCCAGCCAAAGCCGGGGATAACAATCGCGAGTATGCGGACGATCACCGGGTCGATCCCCAGGTACTCTCCGATTCCGCCGCAAACACCGGCGATTACGCGGTTGCTCTTTGAGCGATAAAGGCGTTTCGTTTCCATTTCGTTTCTCCTATCTATGTATGTAATCGTTGTGAGTTTCGATGGGGCTACAATAGCAGAACTATTTGGAAAACGCAATTTAAAGACAGTTAAAAAGGCGTAAAAAAAGGTTAAACGTAACTAAAGCAACCTTGCCAGATCCAGCGGCCCCACAATAGCCCCGTCTTTATAGACACGCATATTGCCTGCAGAGATCTCGTCGATGAGGACAATGGAACCCTCGACTCGCCCGAACTCCAGCTTGATGTCATACAGCTCCATGCCCTTTTCTGCAAGGGCGTGCTTGACGACGCCTGAGATCTCTTTCGTTAGGTGCACCAGCGAGTCGTACTCCTCCGCTGCAAGGATGCCAAGCATGCCCAAGGTCTCTTTGGTGATAGGCGGGTCGCCCCTGCCGTCGTCCTTGAGGGTCACTTCGACGAGCGCATCCAGAACCTGCCCCTCGGCGGCATACGCGCCGTAGCGCCTGTAGAAACTGCCGACTGCGCGATAGCGGCAGATAATCTCAAGACCCTCGCCAAACCTCCCGGCCGGTTTCACCGTCATCTCGGCCTTGTCGACATCCGCGCTGATGAAGTGCGTCGGGAAGCCCGCTGCGTTGATCCTGCTGAAGAAGAACTCCGTCAGTTTCAGGCTGCCGCGGCCCATGCCCTCGATGGTCAGGCCGACGGAGTTTGAGCCCGGGTCGAAAACGCCGTTCTCGCCGGTCGCGTCGTCCTTGAACCTCAGCAGGTAATGGCCGTTTTCCAGGTCGAACACAGTCTTGGTCTTACCTTCATATACTAGTTTCATCTTATTTTTCAAACCTCCTCGCTAAGCTCATCGCATTATAACATATAATCACGCAGCTCGCTACAAAAGTCGCGTCATTAGATAAGTGCCGATCGTTTTCGCTTGTTTTGCAGGGTTTACGCTGAACAAAGTTCAGCGGGGGCGAATACTTGGCTGTATTTAACCGAAAAACGCGCAAAACAGGTGGAAAGAGGCGGCGCTTAGATGGTGGCGGGAGTTTTGTCCAAGGCTCCTAACGTCTTGCCTAAAACGCTATGATGTGGTAACATTACCGCAGAGCCTCATATTTGTGATTGGAGTATATTAATGAACATCATCAGGACACAAGCAGTAGAACTATCGGTAATACCGGCGCTGGCATACAAGCAGAAACTATCAACGGGCGGTGCGGGAATCAAGATCCTGCGGGTCGAAGGGATATCCGCCGTGTGCACAATCAACAAGCGCACGACGGAGATGACGCCATACGGCAAGGTCGAGGAAGACCTGTTCCCAATGGAAGCGTTCGACGAAGCATACGAACTGACAAACAGCCTGCCTTACTCAGCGCGGGGCAACATCAAACTCTCCGCGATTGAAGTCGCGCAGAGCGAAGATGTGACCGAAGACGCCCCCGCAGAGCAGGTCGACATGACTCTATCCCCGGAGTACAAGGCGATAGTTGAACGCTACAGCGACGAGAAGGGCAAAATCAACTACACATTGATGAATAAAGACTTCATCCAGTTTGCGTCGAAGAGCAAAATCGTCGCGAACATGGTCGAAGCGGGAGCAGGGCAGGACGAGATCGTGGAAACCGTCGTCAAGAGCCGGGCTACCGAAATCTCGCGCCAAAAGGAAAGCCTTGATGACGAAAGCGTAAAGCTGCTCATTGAGACCCTTGACGAGATCGACCCGCGCAGCGCGTTCAAAGAGCTAAAGAACCACATTAACAGGATGCTTGCAAAACAACGAGGCAGTAGAAAGTAGGGGGGCAACAGGCGGATAATGGCGGGGCTTTTTTCCAAAGCTCCAAAGGTTCGCCCCCGGACTGTTCAGACTATCCCCCGGGAGCCGAAGCGAAATGCAAAAAACGCTGTTTGACATTACAGGCATGACATGCGCAGCCTGCTCTTCGCGTATCGAGAAGCGAGTGTCAAAACTCGAGGGCGTCGGGCAGGTCAGCGTCAGCTTGCTGACAAACAGCATGTCGTGCGAATACGACGAGTGCGTGACTAACCCTGAGCAAGTCGTAAAAAGCGTAATCGATGCAGGTTACGGCGCGACGGCGCGTGCCGGCGCCATAAGTACAGCGGCCGGGAGCAACGCGGCCGGGAGAGGCGCGGCCGGGAGCAATGTAGCAAAAGGCGGAGCCGCCGGAGCTGCGAGCGCCGGAGCTGCAGCCGGCAGCACGTCGGCCAACGTTGCGTCACCCGGCGGCGTTGCCGGGGATTCCGCAGCCGTGGAGCTAAGGTCGCGGCTCGTAGCGTCGGCCGCGTTCACGATCCCGCTCTTTTATATTTCCATGGGGGATATGCTGAGATTCCCGCTGCCCGCTTTCCTATCAGGCATGGAGAACGCGGCGGTTTTCTCGCTTGCGCTCCTTTTGCTTGCGCTGCCCGTTGTTTTCATCAACAGGGACTTCTTCAAGGTCGGACTGAAGAACCTGGTCCATCTTGCGCCTAATATGGATTCGCTCATAGCGATAGGCTCAGGCGCCGCATTGGTCTATGGCATTTACGCCACGTTTCGGATCGCATGGGCCGCGGGGCGGGGCGACATGGAGACAATGCACAGGTTTTCCATGGATCTGTACTTTGAGTCGTCTGCGATGATCCTGACGCTCATCACGCTGGGCAGGTTCCTCGAAGCCCGCGCGAAGGGCAGGACGACCTCTGCCATAGCGAAGCTGATGGAACTTGCGCCAAAAACCGCGACGGTAATCAGGAACGGATCGGAAGAAGAGATCCCTGCAGGCGAAGTCATCAAGGGCGACATTGTCATAGTCAAGGAAGGGCGGGGAATCCCGGTGGACGGCGTCGTGGTCGAAGGCTACGCCGCAGTCGACGAGTCCGCAATCACGGGGGAGAGCCTGCCAAAGGATAAAAAGCCCGGCGACAGAGTCGCCGGCGGAACCGTCAGCAAGTCCGGGTACATAAAATTCGAGGCGACGGAAGTGGGGGAAGAGACGACGCTGGCGGGCATAATCCGCCTTGTGATCGAAGCAACCTCCGGAAAAGCGCCTGTAGCGAGACTGGCTGACAAGGTCAGCGGAATCTTCGTCCCCGTAGTGATAGCAATCGCTATCTGCGCCGGGGGCGTCTGGCTGCTTGCGGGGAAGAGCTTTGAGTTCGCGCTGACGACTTGCATTGCAGTCCTGGTCATATCCTGCCCTTGCGCGCTGGGGCTCGCGACCCCTACGGCGATTATGGTCGGGATGGGCCGAGGCGCGGCAAACGGGATACTCATCAAGTCCGCCGAGGCCCTGGAAGAACTGCACAGCGTCGATGCGGTCGTGCTTGACAAGACGGGGACGATAACGCGCGGGATACCGGTCGTGACCGATGTGGCGCCATACGGCATATACGGCGAGCAACTGCTTTATTACGCAGCATCGCTCGAGAGCAAGTCCGCGCATCCGCTTGCTTTGCCGATTGTCGCGCACGCGGCTGAAGCGGGCGTCGCGCCTGATGAGGTTGAGGATTACGAGAGTGTGCCCGGAAGGGGCGTTTGGTGCAACTTAGGAGGCGCGAGCATCTGCGGCGGGAACCGCAGCTTCATGGCAGAGCACGGCGTGGACGCGAGCGCGCTTTTTGCTGAGGAAGAGAACTTGTCGCAGCAGGGGAAGACTGCGATATATCTCGCTGTGGATGGCAAGCTTGCCGGGCTCATCGCCCTTGCTGACGATATAAAACAGACGAGCCCGGAAGCTGTGTCCGATATCAAAGCCATGGGCATCGAAACGCTGATGCTCACAGGCGACGACGAGCGTACGGCAAAGGCTGTGGGGGCGCGGGTCGGCATTGGCAGCATAATTGCGCAGATTCTTCCTGCGGACAAAGAGCGCGAAGTCCGTGCGCTCCAGGAGCAGGGCAGGAAGGTCGCGTTCGTCGGCGACGGGATCAACGACGCGCCCGCGCTGACGCGGGCGGATGTGGGCATAGCAATCGGCGCGGGGACCGACATCGCGATAGAATCGGCCGACGTCGTGCTGATGAACAGCGAGCTGAGCGGCGTCGCGGATGCGATCCGGCTCAGTAAGGCTGTCATGCGAAATGTCAAGCAGAACCTGTTCTGGGCTTTTATTTACAACACCATCGGCATACCGGTGGCTGCGGGGGCGTTCTATGCCCTGACGGGCTGGCTGCTCAGCCCTATGATAGCCGCCGCCGCCATGAGCATGAGCTCGGTGTCAGTCGTCACGAACGCGCTGAGGCTGGCTAGGAGCCATGGACAAAAGTCGCGTCATTAGATAAGTGCTGATTGTTTTCGCCTGTTTTACGGGAAAGCGTATAATTCATGGGATTGCGGCTCCGAGGCCGCAATGACGTGAGGAGTGTTGAACAGCCAGAATTCAGAAAGGAGATTACTATGAAGAAGACGCTAAAAATCGAAGGCATGTCCTGCGAGCATTGCGTCGCAGCGGTAAAAAAAGCGCTGGACGCCGTTGATGGCGTCAGCGCTGCGGAGGTGGATCTTGACAGCGGTACGGCTGTCATTGACATTGCCGGCGCAGTAACTGACGAAACGCTGCGCGCGGCAATCGAGGACGAGGGGTATTCGGTCGCGGAAATAGCCTAAGGAGTTGTTAATAAATAATTTGCACATCTCGCCTTGTATTTTTGTTCAACTTATTTATCAACAGCTCCTAACGCCTGGTGGTAGTAGGTACCTGAACAGACACCTACCAGCTTTTGCCGTACTGGGCGGGGCGGTAGGGGTCGAAGACCTCAGCCGCGTCGTAAAACTTCATATAGCGCTCGCGCTCGTTTCTCAGCGTCATGCCGTCTGAGTGCATCCTGTCGCATATTACAGCGCAAATATCGCTCTTTATCTTGGAGTAAGGCTCATAACCGACGGACGCGAAGACGCGAAACCCAAGCTCATGGTAATACTCGAACGCCGGCCCGGTCTTGTTGACGTCTCCGCCATCCAGCCTGGAACCGAAGGGGTAGATGAACAGCGTAGTCGGGCCGATCAGCGAGCCGACCTCATCCATCCACCTGTCGGCGTCGTTCTTCATGCCGTTGAATGACGCGTTATTCAAGTCGATGTGACCGTAGCTGTGGGAAGCGAAGTACCAGCCGGTGTCCTTGAGCTTTTGAATAACGGGCCGGACGCGAGCTGCTTCCTGCATACGGTTCAGCCGGAACTCCTCGGACGTGTTATTCTTATCCGCTTGCGTGCGGTAGCCGAGTATGCCCTGGTACCCCGTGAGGGCGATGCAGCCCTTGACGCCGTTCAGCGAAAAGTCGGGGTGCTCCTTGACGAACTTGTCAAGGACTGTCACGACAGTATAGTCCTGCGTCGTTATATGCTTACCGGACACGTCGAAGCCGGTAGCCCAGATTTCGCCGTCGTCGCCGATGATGAGTTTTTCCATGAACCCGTCGTTTATCATATAGTCATAGAAGTTTATATCGTCGAACGACAGGACAAGAGGTTTCTTGCCCTCCGGCAGCATGAGCGTGTTTTTCTTCATGCGCCGGACGCCGTTTTCATTTGTATACTCCGACCATACGTCGTTCAGATTTACCAGGATGAACCCTTTTGCGTGCATGCTGTGCAGTATCTTTGTGTACTCGGACACAGTGACCATATAGTTGTCATAACCGCGCTGGCCTTCGACCCCTCCGAACGTGATTTCGGGAAATGCGATGACCTCGTGGAAGAACAGATGCTCGACGACTCCGTCGTATGGTACGAGCTTGATCTCCGGAGTCGGGTCGGGGCTCTGCGCTGTCTCAGTTTCGGACTCCATGGGCGTCTCGGGCGAGACTTCGTTGCCGGTATCTGTATCGGAGGGAACTTCAGGCGAAGAGCTGCCTGTCTCTATCGGATCAGTATCGGAAACGGGGGGAGAGCCGGAGGAAGAGCCGGAACTGTCTTGCGGCGCTATGTCTGTGCCGCAGGAAGACGCGCCTATGATGAGTACTAAACATATCAGGATTGTAATTATCAGGCGCGGCAGTTTGCGCCCTTTGCTGGAGGCCATGAGCTTCGCTCCCTTCCGATAATCGCGGCAGCGGTTTCTTATGATTTTTTTGCATTCTACCACACAATCTGCCGGTGTGTCAAAAAATGGTTGTAACGCCTGGAGGTAGTGGGTACCTGAACAGACACAAATGCTTGCTGTTTGCCAGCGACAAAAAATATGCTCTCCCTGAGAGGAAAGGGGAAAAATCAAATTTGCTGGAACTAATGATTGGCCGGGCCGGAACCGGAAAAACATCAAATATAATGAAGGACATAAAGAGGAGGATGGACGAAGGCGAGACAAACCTCCTCCTCATCGTGCCCGAACAATATTCGCATGACGCGGAAAAGCAGCTTGCAAGCGTATGCGGCGACAAGCTGCCGCTGCATGGCGAAACGCTGAGCTTCACGAGGCTATGCGGGCGCGTATTTGCGGAAACAGGCGGAGCCCCCGCGCACATCCTGGACTCGGGAGGGCAGATGCTTGTCCTGCACCGGGCCGTAAGCGCCGTCGCTCCGGAACTGAACGTATACGGCCTGCCGAATATGCGGGCGGAGCTTATGGACAAGCTCCTCAGCGCGATCCTGGAGTTCAAGAGCATTGGGATAACGCCGCAGACCCTCTCGCTCCTGGCCGCGAAAGCGACGGACACGCTCGGGGCAAAACTCAGCGATCTGTCATCGATACTCGCGGCCTATGACGCGATCCTCCATACATACGGCGCGGATCCGGCAGACAGACTGTCGCTGCTCGCGGAAATGATCGGCAGCAGTACCGTGGGGGACAAGGGGCGCATATACTTCGACGGATTCATCGACTTCACGGCACAGGAACTGCGGATCATAGAAGAACTGGCGCGAAAGGGCGCCGACATGGCTGTGTGCCTGACACTCGACGCGCAAAGCGAATCGGAGGCGTTCGACCTGCCCCGCGCGACTCTGGCGGCATTGCTGCGGATTGCTGAAAGATTTGGCGTAGATCGGCGCGAAGTAATAATGGAAAGCGGCGCGGAGCCCGCAGAAGGCGCGGAGCCCGCAGAAGGCGCGGCTCACGCAGAAGGCGCGGCTCACGCAGAAGGCGCGGAACCCGCAGAAGGCGTGTTCGGAGCGGATGCGGCGAGCTCGGGCTATGCCAACCAAAATAACACGCCCGCACCGGAACTCGCCTTTATGGAAAAGCATTTATTTGAGTTTGGCGAGGCAGCCTACGACGGACAGTGCCGGGCCATAGAGCTATACACGGCGCCGTCGCGGCACATAGAGTGCGAGTACGCTGCGATGCGCATATTGGAGTCCGTTCGCTCGGGTTACAGATGGCGCGACGTCGGCGTTATGGCCCGAAACTGGGACGAGTACGCCGGCGTGTGCGAGAGCGTTTTCGGCAAGTACGGCATACCGTGCTACTCGGGCGGGAAAGAAAGCATATCAGAGAAAACGCCAATCGCCTTCATCGACGCAGCGCTTGACGTCGCTGCATCAAGGTTTGAGTACAAGCCCCTTTTCAAGTACCTGAAGTCGGGGCTCGCAGGCATAAGCGCGGATGACTGCGCAATGCTTGAAAACTACGCGATAAGGTGGAACCTGCGAGGCTCCTCCTGGCTGCGGGAGTGGGTGCTTCCGCCTCCGGGGTATCGCGAGGGCCCGGAAGGGGCGCAAGGCGCGGAAGACTGCCTGGCAAGGCTGAACGAGCTCCGCCGCGAAGTTACGCAGCCGCTGATAAAGCTGAGGGACGGCGTCAAGGGAACCTCGAGCGCAGGAGCTAAGCTAAGGACCCTATATGAGTTCCTTGCGGAGACCGGCCTGCCGGAGCGCCTTGCGGAGAAGTCCGCGAGGCTTGCCGGGCGCGGCGAGTCGAGGCGGGCTGATGAGTATGCCCAGCTTTGGGATATAATAGTAGGAGCTATGGAGCAGTTTTACATGATACTGGGCGACGCGCAGTTGAGCGCGCAGGAGTATCGAAAACTGTTCGCGCTCGCGTTGTCTGGCTATAGCGTCGGCGTTATCCCTGTATCTATGGATAAGACTCTAATGGGCGGCATGGCGATGAGCCGCAGGCGCGACCTTAAACTCCTGGTAGTGCTTGGCGCGACGGATGAGAATATGCCTGCGCTCAGCGAGAGCGGGGGCGTGCTGTCTGACAGCGAGCGAGAAGAGCTGAGGACGCTCGGAGCGGAAACGCCGTCGGGCTTTGAAGACAGGATGCGACGCGAGATGAACATGCTCTACTCCTCGCTCACACTGCCGTCTGATAACTTGATATTGACCTACCCGAACGGGGCGGGCGAACGCCCGGCTTTTATTGTCAAGAAGCTGCAGGATATGTTTGGCATAAATGCGCAAACGCTGACGGAGGCGGAATATATGTCGGCTGCGGAGCGGCCTTGCCTAGAACTGGCAGCGGCCTCCGGCAGCGCGGACTTCAGCGCGTTGGGCGCGGCTGCTCGCGCGTACTTCGCGCAGGGCGGCGGCGCGCCTGGACTAGCGGGCGAAATGCCCGGGCGCACGGAGGCGTGGCGCGACAGCTTGTCGGCGTCGGCGGCGAAGAAGCTATATGGCGACGAGCCTGCCTTATCTCCTACGAGGCTGGACAGCTACTACTCCTGCCCTTACGCTTTCTTCATGCAGAGCGGGTTAAGGCTCGCGCCGAGGACGCCCTATGCCTTCGACGCGCCTGAAGCGGGCATTTTCCTCCACTATGTGCTCGAAGGGGTCACGCGGGAGATAAAAGACACGACCGGATTCAAGGACATCCCGGAGGAGGCGAGCAGCAGGCTTGTCTCGGGCTATATAAGAAAGTATGTGCATGAGGCGCTGATTGACTTTGAGGGGAAGGACGCCCGCTTCATATATCTTTTCGAGAACATGGAAGCGGACGTGCGGCGCGTCGTGTTCGATATGCTGGACGAACTCAAACGCTCGGACTTCGAACCGCTTGACTTTGAACTTGACTTTTCGGAGCTGGCGGCCGGCAGCGGACTGATTGCCGCGAATGTCAGGGGGAAAGTCGACAGGGTAGACGGCTGGGTAAGGGACGGGAATCTATACCTGCGCGTAGTGGACTACAAAACGGGGAAGAAAACCTTTGACTTGACCGAAGTCCTGCACGGCAGGGATATGCAAATGCTGATATACCTTTTCGCGTTGCAGGCATGCGGGGCAGATAGGTATGGCGCGCGAACGCTGCCTGCGGGCGTACTGTACGTCCCGGCGAGAAGCAGCGTCGTGCACGCGGGCCGCAACGCAGATGACAGCGAGATAGCGCAGTTGAGGCTCGGCGACTTGCGCCGGAAAGGGCTTGTCCTGGACGACCCGAATGTGATTGATGCTATGGAGTATGGGGAGGATAAGAGCTACATACCTGTGAAGACTCTGAAAGACGGGTCTTTCTCCGGCGACAGCGTCATTGGCTCCGACAAATTCGCAATGCTTTCAAAGCACGTGGGCACAATGATTGAAGGCGCGGCGGAAGGCATACAGGGCGGCTGTATAGATCGCTCGCCGTATTACCGAGGTTCAAACAACGATGCCTGCAAGTACTGCAGGTACGCTCCGGTTTGCGGCTTCGACGAGAGCCTGGGGGATTCCAGGCGGTATGTAGCCGGCATGAAGGGCGATGAGGTCTGGGGGGAAATCGCCCGCAGCGCAGGCAAGCTTTATTAACAACTGTTCAGGTACCCACTACCTCCAGGCGCTACATTTCATTTCTATCGCTCAATGACGCATCCATGCGTCATTGAGCGAGCGCTCCACATGATTACCTTGTTTATCGAATCGAAGCCTGCTTCGATTCGAAGAGGAGCTGCGATGGAACGAGCGAGCGTTACAGCTTGCTGTGACGCGAGTCTTAGTGTAATCCGCAG
>Ga0082212_10008709_pt1 | contig 13209 bp, 10 predicted proteins | sample TergutNt197P3_FD_71548 | JGI IMG/M metagenome (GOLD analysis project Ga0082212, IMG submission 71548) | Neocapritermes taracua P3 segment gut microbial communities from Petit-Saut dam, French Guiana - Nt197 P3 | ecosystem: Host-associated > Arthropoda: Insects > Digestive system > Gut ... | reverse complement strand
AAAGTACCGCTTCCATCGGACGGCAATTTTCGCTTGCAACTCCGGTTCCATCGAAAATTTATTTTTCTTGTACCCCTTTTGAGAATCGGCATACTGCTCAAAAGCAGGTTTTGCTTCGTCAAAATTACCGAGTTCCAACGTTTGGTAAATATTTTCTAACGCTTCCACCGGCGACGATGTCAATTCCTTGTATCCAATGTCGCAAAACTGATTTGCCGAAAGTTGCTTTATATCTTCTTCAAACGCATCGTACATTGTATTCAAGTTGTCGAAAACGTACTCTTCCATGCCCACACCGGAAGGACGTTGCGCTCCCTCATCCTTGGAAAGCCGCATCCAAAGATTGTACGTCGAAGGAAAAATCGAATAAGGATTGCGATGAATGTGTACGAACTTCGCATCAGGATAACGTTCCAAAAGCGTTTTGATTCTTCCTGTGTGCGGCGGCGATTTCAATACAATCCGTTTACCCGGATTCTGAAACGTGAGCGTCTTCAAAAATCTGTCCAAACCATTCAGCCAAGCGTTGCGGTCTTTCTCGGAAACGTGGCGAAGCGTGAGATAATCATTATCGATATTCAAACCGTTGTTGGAAAAAATGATGTTTCGATACGGCGACGGCAATCCCATTGAAACGAGAGCAAATTCGTCTTCCTGCGGTCGGTCGAAGCCCGCCTCCATGTTGTCCATAGGACGCTTTCTAGGCATCAACAGAGCGGCAAATGGTCGGAACGTATGTCGGCTTGCGATAAAATGTTCTGGTACGAAACAAGCATACGTATCGGCAAAGGAAAATCGAGAATCACGAATCATGTATTCGTGAAGCAAGGTTGTTCCCGACCGCCAATGCCCGATGATAAAGATAGGAGATCCTTCTAACGTCGTGCTACGGATTCGTTTGCCGTAAATCAATCGTTGAAAAAATGCACAGGGAGAATTGATAAAAACAGCAAGAAACGTAATGATCATTGCCATTGCCCAACGGATCGGTGCAACACGAAATCTTCCGGCTTTCAAGAGTCTGAACCAGGCGATGGTAGTCATTCCGTCCCAAAAGCGAGGATACCAAAACCGGTCTTTATAGCCGCCGATCTTGTCTTTTTTGTCCATAGATTTGTAATGTGCGAGACGTGCAAAAATACACACTTTCTATTTTTACCTTTTTTCCCGGCAAAAACAACCACAGCGGGCTGTCGTTTCATTATTCCGCCAGTCCGCCATCTATCATATGTGAAGTGTTGCCACATCACACGTCTTTTGACCAAACATTATTTTTGGAAACAGCGACCAGAATAATACTTGCTTCGACGATGCAAAAAAAATGTTGGAGTCAAAAAGACACGATCATCACTTGATTTTTATTCCGCATTTGTCGTCGTCAAAACCAGTGCCGCCTGACGTGCCAATTCGTCGCACCGCTCGTTATAAGGGTGTCCAGAATGTCCCGGTATATACTGAAACGTCAATACGTGTTGTGCAATCAACTTGTCCAATTCCTGCCAAAGACCGACGTTTTTGACGGGCTTCCATGAACTTCCTTCTTTGCGTCGCCAGTTGTTTTTTTTCCACTTCGGCATCCACATTTCCAATCCCTGCAACACGTACATGGAATCGCTGACGAGTTCGATCTGACTCGGTTGAGTAAGCATTTTTAGTCCTTCGATGACGGCGAGCAACTCCATTCGATTATTGGTCGAGTCCGGCACACCGCCGAATCGTTCGAGAGTTTTTCCGCTTTTGGGATGCTTCAAAACGAATGCCCAGCCGCCGGGTCCCGGATTGCCTAAACAAGAACCGTCCGTATAAAGAATAACATTAGGTTTATGTTCCATGGGGGTGCGCAACTGCTGATTGGTTCGTTGCCTGATAGTGAATAGGGGACAAATTGTTGCTTTCGTAAACTGAATTTTGATGTATCCATGAGGATTGACACACAATTAATTTTAGCCCAAAGAATCTGAAAAGCAAGAGACAAACGGCATAACAATTTCCAATGTCCCTACAAAACATTGGCATATTTCTCTATCTGCCCTTGCAAAAAATTGACTTTTTTGTTACACTTACCAGTGTGTCTTTCGATATTAACCCGCAACACATTTTTTTGCTCGCACTCGTCATTATCGCCTTGACGATGTTACGGTTGATGGTGCAACGAATGAAGAAAAATTTAGAAAAGGAACAAGAACGAAAGGCAATTGTAAAAACCGCTCAGGAGGTAGCCAGGAAACAACATTTTGAGACCGTCATTCCGAAATCGAAAGTTACTCCTTCCAAAACGCGCCCTCCGATGGTCGATCCCTTCGGACTTCCTTTTTCTGGCAATATTCAAGGGATCGCAGCGAAATGGGAAGCGGAAATCCATCAAATTGGTCGGCAAATCGTTGGTCAAATCGATTGTAAAATGGCAGCACTACAAGCGATTACGCTCGATGCAAACCGAACCGCTAATCGGCTCGAAATTCTTGTTGAACATTTGGAAGAAATTGCTCGAAAGCAAATTGAACGAAATGCTCAAGCCGATGCGGCGACAGTCTTATCGACAGTTATTCCGGCAACAGAATCGGTGTCTGAAGTTGCTCCGCTTTCCGATGTATTGAAAGAGTTGACGGACAATTTGGAAGGTATTCGCAAAACGCTCAAGCAGAGTACAACGTTCGGTGAAACGCCGGAATTGATTTCCATTTTGCGTCAGACGGAACCGAAAGAAGAACCGGCAAATCTTCGCGGTGAAGTGGAAATGTTGTCGAATTATGGTCTAGAACCGCAGGATATTGCCCAACGACTGAACATTTCTTTAGGAGAAGTTGATCTGATGTTGCAAGTCCAACAGAGTCGGTTTGACCAGATCATGTAAACAAACGAAGAGACTCTATCGAACCAGCAACAGAACAAACCATGCGACGAACGGCAAAAACCGGACAGGGCAATAGGGCTTCTGCTGGGAGCAGAAGTATTCATCATTTCTCTTTTTACGTGCAACGCTCAGTCCGTCGACAAGTTTGATTTTCCCGTCCCTCCCGCGGGAGTCTTCTAGAAAAATCAGGGTTCAAGTCTTTCGTCAGGATTCCCGCCGGCGCGGGAATGGCGGTATTGTGGCAATCTTGCACACATCGCCCTGTGCTCCCCGCCTATTGCAACAAAATAATTCCTATGATAGAATGGTCTCTCTGTGTTCTTAACTCTCACCCAGCGGAGTTTATTCCGCAAAAACTATGAAAGCAATTAAATCCCTCCTGTCAGGACTATTATTGTCCGCCCTCATCGTGTTGCCGGCATCTGTCCGCGCTGCCGAATTGGATCCTTTCTTCACTGTGAAGGTTTCCAGCATCAATACGATTGTCAGTATTGCCGAAAAAATCGGCACAATGGCAGGTTTCGCCAACTCCGAAGAATTCCGAGAATTCGTTGCCATCACCAAAGGTATCAAAGGAGTCGATCTCAATGGCATCTTCGGCTTTGCCGCCGCAGTGAGTGAAGACGGAGACATGGTGCCGATCCTGTTGCTCCCCGTCACCGATCTTTGGAGAGCAGAAATTCCCGGTAGTCCCGAAATTTTCGATTCAATTCGACCCTTCCTCGTGAGAAGAGGAGAAGGACGATTCGAAATCAATTCTCCCGTCGGAACGTACATTGCCGTTCAAAATCAGACCAACCTGCTTATTGTGCCGGAAGATGCCGCGGATCAGATTCCGGCGGATCCGAAAAAGCTTTTTGCTGATCTCGATAAATATACCATTGGTACAAAACTTGATCTTGAAAAAGTTGAATTCGAGACCATCGAATCCACAATCTTTGGACCGCTCCTGTTGATGGCAATGATGAGTGATCCTGCTGCCGGGGAACAACTTGAAAACGCCGTAGAAATCTATCGGGAACTCTACAAAGAAATCGCTGCATTTTCCTACGGGATCGCTTTCAATCCGCGAACTGCCGACACCGAACTCTCGTTCTCGATGGTTGCCCGCAAAGGTTCTGACATGGCAAAATCATTTGCAGGATACAAGCAACAACCGACGATGTTCGGCGGTTTTCTCGGCGCACCCAATAATACCGTTTTTTCGATAGGCGATTCGGCAACGCGACCCGCGTTTCAGAACGATAAGATTCTTGAACTTAATGCGAAAAGTTGGGATGTAATCTTCGAGGGAATCCTTGAACAAATCGAAATGGAAGATGAGACCGGCGATCTCAGTGCTAAAGCAAAGGAAGTGGTCGCTTTGCTGGAAAAAATATTTGTTACCGAAACAAAGAGGGGAAAAGGCGATTTTGCTTTCTCTTTGAATACAGATGCGACGTTGCTCTGTGCGGCTGATACGGGCTCGCTCGCCGAAATCCAAAAAATAGCCGAAATGGCGACGGCTTTTGCAGCATCGAAAGTCGAAGACGAAGTCAAAGCAATTGTCGAGAAAAACGTGAATTTGGGTTACACGACCGTTGAAGGCTTTAAGGTTTCAAGCATTAAGATACCAGTGATTTCGACCATAGAAACAGTTTTCGGACCGGCTCCCGATAATCGGTTGAGCGACTTAACGTTGGGCGTTTTCTGGGCAGCAAAAGAAGGAAACCAGCAAGCGATTGCCGTTGCGGCTGGCTTAGACTTTGCCAAAGCGGAACAGACATTTAAGGCAGCGTTGACACAGACAAAAACGGCGGTACCGGTCCGCAAGCCGAGGGGTGTTTTCTCCATGGCAGGAATGGGCAAATTATTGCAAGAGGCAGTCTATCCGATTGCAGTAAAAGCTGCTGAAATGGACAATTCGGAAGATGAACTTGAGATATTCAGAAAAGTGATCGAGATTCTTGTTGCGTCGGGCAACGATGCAACGATAACGCTTGACGGCGAAGTAAAAACTGACCGAATGGATGGAACATACCGCGTTTCGGGCAAGGTGATTCAAACGTGCATTTCGTTGGTCAAATTGGGAATGGAGCAAGACTTTGGTTCCGGCGGAGTCATCATTCGGGATTTTTGAGGTTATGGCTTGTAGCACACGAATAGGAGGAATGTTTGCTTCAGGCGTATACTCTCCCATGTCCATAAACGCATGTTTTCCTTCATGCCCTTTGTGAAATCTTTGTGTTCTTTGTGGTTCAATTTTACCACAAAGGACACAAAGGAAGCACAAAGTTCACAAAGACAACGGACATTTTATGGCGTTGCACAGTATAGCAGAGCGAGCAGAGAGCCGTGCATGAACTTTTTTTTGCGACGAGCATCGGCGGGTTTGAGCCATGCTGATGCTGTGCGGGCATGGAGAATGGAGTGTTCGCTACAATCCGTAGAAACGGTAAATTTTTCCTAAATTGCCTCGTCGGAATAACCGATACCCGAAATATGGAAACCCATCGCCAGGAATTTCGGATCGGAATCATGGTGCTTACCTGTCTCGCCTGTCTCGTTGTCATGACAGTCTTTTTCGGTAAGCGGTCTTCGATCAACTTCAGCGATGACAATCAAGTGTTGGTACGGTTCCAACGAGCGCCCGGTATCAAAAAGAACTCCCCTGTATTCAAAAATGGTGTCCAAATCGGTAAGGTGAGAAATTTCGATCTCGTCAATAATGACCGAGAAGTCGAAATTATTATCAGCCTCGACCGGCGGAAGAAAATTTATAACGACGAAGAATGCCGCGTTCAGCAACGACTCATCATGGGAGATACCTCGCTGGAATTTGTCAAACGCTTGAACTTCGTCGGAAAAGTGGCGGAAATAGACCCCGCCATCCCGCTCGTTGGAGTCGATTCCAGCGATTTAATGAGTGGAATCAGCAACATCGAAGGGGATTTAACCCGGGCAATTCAAAATGTTGCCGAAGCCGCCGAACAAATCAGCGAATTTGTCGAACGGATCAATGGTGCAATCGGCTCGGCAGATGATTTCCAAAAATGGCAAGATAAATTCGGAGATGTCGTCGAAGAAACCCGGAAAACGATGGCTTCGGTGCGGCAAACAACCGACGGAATCAGCAATTTCGTCAACGATCCCGAAGTACAGAGCAATGTCCGAAAAGTGATCGGCGATCTGCCGGAAGTGATCGAACGCTCCCGCGAGTTGGTCGGAGAATCAACACTTTTCGTCCAAGATGCCCGCACTTTCATCGAAAAAGGGACAATTTCGCTGGACAATTTGGCAGAAGGACTCGAAAAAGTTAGCCGCACGCTGAATGTCATCACGAAAATTGCCGACCAAGTCGAAGGGGACGTTCCCGAAATCGTGTCGGCAGTCAAACGGAGTGCCATTCGGCTGGAAGCACTATTCAGCGAACTCACGTTAGTCGTCGAAAACTTCCGCAATGCCGACGGGACGGTCAAACGGTTAATTCGTGATCCAGAGGCGTATGAGAAATTGATGGCAACGCTCGACAACGTGGAAAAAATCACCGACGAAGTCGATTGGATGCTTCGAGTGGATGTCAAGCCGATTGCTCATAATGTGAAGATATTGACCGACAAGGCGGCGCGTGATCCGGCAATTTTCATTCGGAATGCCTTGCGGAAGGAACCGCCGGTCAAAACGTTGCCATACAGTTTCGGCGGCGGATACTTGCTGGGACCTTCTTATTCGCCGATGTCGGTCATTGATGGCGAGGTGGTCGAAATTATCTCGGAAGTGCCGGTCAATCGAACACAACGGTCGCCGCTTCCTGTGCAGGGAAGGAGTGTTGCCCAGCAGAGTCAGACTCCGGTTAGTTATGAAGCAGCGAAGCCGATGCCGAGTGCGGGACGGATCGTGCATGCCGATCCGCGTTATCCTGGGTATTAAAATCTGTCCATGACATGGGTAATTTCTATCGATAGTACCCTTTGAATAGGAATTATAATTTCCTCTTGCCGAAAATTTTGAATTTTGTTAATATATTTTTACACCATGTAGTAGCATTTTTTTAACAGAACCGCAATTTTTGAATTGTGATAACCCAAAGGACAACAATGAAAACGGAGTTAGTGGATTTCCTAAACCAACTGCTCGAAACGCAGACTCAAATGCTTGCCGTGTTGCACAAAAAACAGGCGATTCTCGTTCGACCGGAAAAAGAAGCGATCACATTGATCAAGGCAGAAGAGGAGAAAGCCGTCGAAACGATGCAAGCGATTCTTGAGCGGCGCGAGGAACTGCTAACAACAGCCCGATTGCAAAATATTCCGGGCGATTCGATTGAGCAACTGTGCGGACATTTTTTCCCTCACAATATCGAAGTACAAAAATTGATTCACGAAGCACAACATCGAACACATCAGATTCGGCTCCTTGCGTACACGAATTGGACGATGTCCCGAAAATCGTTGATTCATGTTTCGCAAATTCTTGAACTGTTGGAAACACGCGGACAGGGCAAAACTACGTATCAACAGCGAACGAACACTGACATGTCGGGCGGCGGTTTTGTGGACAGGGTCGCTTGAATGGTAGGAGTCGCCGGGTTTCATACAAACTTGAAAGCGGACTGGTGGTTGATCCGAATTCGCCGTTTTCCGTCTTGAAACTCTGACGGTTGCGGTGTACAATGACCTCTCTCTCAAGAGATTCACAACGTCCCCATGGAACCCACTGCCGATGATGCCCTGCTCACTGCCTACTTGGACGGCGAACTCACGCCGCAAGACCGGCAACGGCTCGAACAGCGACTTGCAAACGAGCCGGAACTCAGGCAACGGCTTACCATGATGGAAGAAACCTGGCACTGTCTCGATCTGCTCGAACAAGAAAATGCCGATGCCGAACAAATCGAAACAACCCTGAAAATAGCAGCGGTTTCCGTGTCGGGGTTTTCTTTCCCCCCATCGAGAACAAGCCGTATCGGAAGATGGAGTATCGCTCTCCTTGCCGGTCTGGCATTGTTTATCATCGCCTTTCAATTCGGCAAACGGTCGCCGCTGGATGATCCTTCTTTTCGTCAGAAAGTTGAACGGCTTGACATGTACCGTGCAATTTTGGACGACGACGGGATCGAACTCCTTCGGCTATTGGCACAGGAACGAGTGTTCCTGCCGCCATTGCCCGCCGATGTATCGCCAGTTGCTCCGCAAGAGTACGAACCCCGTTCACACCGTTGGTTTACGGATACTTTTACCGATTTGTTCGTCAGTTATCGTTACGAATTTGATGACGCAGAGTTGTACCAACTGCTGTACCGTAACATCCAAACGTACCGAAGACTCTCCCCAAAAAAGACAGAGCAAATTCAAAAATTACACCAAGAGATTGAATGGGCACCGCGGCGTATGGAACTGTTGCTCACGTTGCAAAATTACTATCATTGGTTCAAAGCGTTGCAATCGCATGAACAAATTGAATTGGGAAAACCGAGACCACTTGAAGAAAAAGTTGCGGAAATAGCCGCCTTGAAAACCCGACTCGAATGGGGACAGCGAGAAGATTCGCCGTCGATTCCTTCCGAAATTGTCGGTATTGAGGAAAGCAAATACCTTGCCGAAACGCTTGCCGAACTCTTGCCGGGACGAAAAGAACGGCTTTTGAATGAAGCACCACATCGTATTGTCGCCGAACTCAAACAATCGTTTCCGTGAAGGACGAACATTTCTCCGAGAGACTTTTCAAGAAACACTCCAAGAACGTATCGAACGTGCCGAAACAACCTCCGAAGCCAAACAGTGTCCCCACTGTAAAAAAAAACGCGTTACCAAGACGACAAATCGAAAGACATCATTTCCGCTCACGGTTCTGTTCGCCTTGAACGTTGCTACCGTTACTGTTCGCACTGCAAAACATACTCCTTTCCCATTGAGCCCCTGCTCGGACTGGCAAAACGTTACAGCACTGGCTTGAAACGATTTGCTTCCCGCCTTTGCGGACTGGGTTCTTATCGTCTTGCGGAGAGTGGGGCGGTGTGATACACTGTGTTTTGGTCGTTTGCTGTGTGGAAATGCTGTAAGCTCTTTTATAACAACATTTTACCACAACGACCAATTTTGAAACATAACGCCCTATGAATTATCCGGGTTAGGTGTCCTAAAGTGAAATGAAAAAAGGAACTTGCACACCTCGTGATTGACAGGGTAGTACTATTGAAATTGACCCCCCATGAGGGTAGAATGGGAGGGAACGGAAGTTAGGGGGCGGTTCAAATGATGATCATTTGACCTCTAACTTTTGTCTGCTAACTCTTTTAAGAGATGAATTTAACGATATCCTTTTTTATTAACGGACATCTTCGAGAAACGAAGCAAATTACGACTCCATGCACGATTGGACGCGATGGACAGTCGGACTGGGTCTTGTGGCATCCCATGTTGAGTCGAAACCATTGTGTCCTCTTCGACAAAGAAGATGAACTTTATCTTGTCGATAAAGGTTCGCTTAACGGTACCCATTTCCAGGGGGTTCCAGCAGAGAAACCTGTCCGATTGCAACTCGGAGACGACTTTACCGTAGGGGGAAGCAACCTGACTTTTCATATTTCCGCTCCTGTCGAAAAGGACATACAGACGGACGGAGTCGAATTTGCCGAAAAAACGACAACCGTATTCACCAAAGATGAATCCGCAACTCAACAGTCAACGGTATTGCTGAAAGACCCTAGTGTTGAGGGAGAGATGGAAGAATAATACACCGTTTGTAATCTGTTGTCTTGTATGATACCCCAAAGATGTTGCTGTTCAAAAAGAAGTTTCTCGAACAAATCAGGCAAGGCGAAAAAACGCAAACGATTCGGCTTTGGAAACACCGTCAAATGAAGCCGGGACAGCGAAGTTATATTCCCGGTGTTGGATACATTTCCATTGACAGCGTCGAGCCTGTAGAGCTTGCCCAACTGACCGATGCGGATGCCAAACCTGACGGTTTTCCTACGGCTGAACTGTTGCGAAACGAAATCCGTGCCTTGTATACAGCAGACACGCTTAAAAATTTGATACCCTTCAGAATTTGCTTTTCGGTCTATCCCCCTCGTGAACAAAAACGAATCGCAAAAGAACGGCAGAAAGAAAAACAGAAACAGAAGGAATGTTTGCAACAAAACCACGATGACCGAAAACAAGAATTTATCGATCAAACGCTCGACAAACTCCGAAAAATGAGCAAAACGAAAAGATCAAAAACAAGAAAGTAATTTGGATAATTTACGCAACCTGTATCAATTACGCCGTAAAAACCGATTGTATCCATTGCTTCTGCCGATGAGTCCGATAGCGATTCCATTTAACGCCTTGCAAACCAATGGGGCTCGGTCTCAAATCTGCCATTCATACTGCCAGTACCGGCATGAAAGCGTCCGAAAAGACGATCAACGTCGCCGGTAACAACCTTGCCAATGCCAATACGATAGGCTACAAATACGAGCGCGCAGACTTCGTCGATTTTCTCTCGTACACCTATCACTACGGAACTTCGCCCGGAATGGGATACACCGCCGGCTCCAATGCCACTCAAATCGGGATGGGCGTAAGCCTTGCCGGTGTAACCACCAATTTTTCGCAAGGTTCATTCAAAGAAGGACTCACCAATTCCGACATCGCTATCAACGGCAACGGATTTATCATCGTGCAGCAACCCGGTAAGTCCGTTCATGCCTATACCCGAAATGGTGCGCTCAAAGTCAACTCCGAATTAACATTAACCACCAACACCGGCGAGTACGTGCTGGGATACGGCATCAACGACAAATTTCAAATCCAATACGGCGGACTCACTCATCTGCGAATCCCTATCGGCGAACTGCACATTGCCGAACAAACCAATACGGTCACGGTTGAAGGGGTCCTCAATGCCGTCGGTGATGATGCCACTCAGGGAAAAGTGATTCAAACGCCGCCGATGACCGACCTGTCCAAAACTCATCCCGAAGACGGCGATTTGGTCTCGATTACGCAGTTGACACGTCCGCAAGTCGAAGGCATCACCGATGCGACAGGCGATACGACCGGCGGAAATATCGAAGAAGGGGATTATCTCTACCGCCTCGTTTTCGTCGATGCCGATGGAGTCGAATCCGATTTTTCGTCGCCGATTGATGCAACGGTGCAAAGCGGCGAAGATTCGATTACGTTGGATTTTTTGCCGACTATCCCGGCGGGATACGAGACGTTGCGGATTTACCGAGCAGTCGATACCGGCAATGCGACGCAAACGCCGGAGTTCTATTTTGTTGCCGATTTGCCGTCGGGAACAGCGACTTATACCGATACCGCTTCGACGGCGGCGATTTTTGATCCGAACCAAAAACTCGATCAGGGACGGCTAGGGGAAAGTCATCAATACAGTTATCAGTATTACATTACCTACACCGACGCACTGGGCAACGAGAGTATTCCCGTGGCGATTGGCGATCCGTACAACATCAACAACAACGGTCAGGCGGTGCTTGCCGGTCTGCCGGTGGTCGATCCGGGAAACAATCCCGACAACTGGACGGGACGGAAAATCTACCGCAGTTCCGGTGCCGACCCGACGGAGATTCACCTCATCGGCACCCTCAACGATATGACGACGACCTCGTTCATTGACCGAATGTCCGATGCAGAGTTAATGACGCAACCGGCAGTCAACGAAGCCGGACTGGGGAATGTGCTGATCAATCCGAATACGTTACTCATCAATGTCGGTAAATACACCAATGGGCAGTTCGTACAGGTTTTCGATGAAGGAATGCTCACGTTGACTCCGCAAAAGGGAACGCAAAACCTGCGGACGGCAACGTTTGAAATTACCGACACGACGACCGTCAACGATTATCTGCTTTTCTTGAATGAAGCGTTTGGAATCCAAAACGGAGCGGACATTCCGAAGGATCAGGGTGCGCTCGGCAGTACGATCAATGGCGGTTCGCCGGGAGCGGCGGTGATTAACGGTGCGCTCTATCTGCTCAGCAATGCGGGAACGGCAAATGCTCTCGTGTTCGATGCGACCGACATGAAATTGCAGACGGCATCGGGGCAGATCAGACAGATTGACCTCGGCTGGGGACAAGACCCTAACAATCGGCAAGATGCGATTGGGGCGAGTGTGCAAACGACATTTCAGGTTTTTGACTCGCTCGGCACACCAATTACGGTGCGGGTAACGTTCGTGTTGGAAGAAAAAAATGGTCTGAATAACGAAACGATTTACCGTTGGTTTGCCGACTCTTCGGAAAACCAACCGGTCGATGGTTCGGCGATTGCCGTGGGGTCGGGAATTATTCGGTTCGATCAGAATGGTCGGTTGATTGCAGCGTCGGACACGACGATTTCGATTGAACGGATGTCGGTGGCTTCAACGAGTCCATTGGACTTTGATTTCGAGATGAACATTGGTGCGTTGATGGCATTGGCAACGACATCGCCGGAGGTTCGGCAAACGTATCAAGATGGTGCCGGGGCGGGAACGCTTTACGATTTCAGTATTCTGGCGGATGGAACGATTATGGGTCGTTTCACGAGTGGAGTGGAGCGACCATTGGGACAGATTCCGTTGGCGACGTTCCGCAATCAGGAGGGTTTATTCAAGGCGGGGGACAGTTTATGGTTGGCGGGAACAAACAGCGGCGATCCGATGATTAACATTGCTGGCAGCGGCGGCAATGGAGTCGGTGTATTCAAGAGCAACTGTTTGGAACTTTCCAATACGGATATGGGAACAGAAATCGTCAACATGATTCTTGCATCGGCAATGTACCGAGCGAATGCAAAAGTGATGACAACCTCGAACGAAATGTTTGATGCACTGCTGCGGATTATCTAGCCGATACGGCGTATCAGAACGCCGACGGAAACCTTTAGCAGTTCGGGTTCGTCTGGTTCCAGTGGCTCGTCCGGTTCCAGTGGTTCGTCCGGTTCCAGTGGTTCGTCTGGTTCCAGTGGTTCGTCTGGTTCCAGTGGTTCGTCTGGTTCCAGTGGTTCGTCTTCGAGCAGTGCAACTTCTGGTAGCGAATATGTAAAAATCACGCCACCCAATGAATGGATACCGCCATTGTCAGATTCATCTTTAACGAGCGGCAGTTCGGCACCTCCAAAAAATAGAACTGCAATTCTAATCAATTATGGTGATGATAATGGAGATGGTAAACGGGATATCGATTCTGATGTTCCATTGAACAACGAGGATAAAGACCTTGAAGAATTCTCGCTGTCCTGGGAGAGCGATTTTGATCGTGAGGGTTATCTATTAACGTAGCCGTTCACGGCATTTCTACATTTTATTCTCCAATTGGTCTTTCGTCAACTGGCGAAAAAGAGTAGAATTCATCTATGGATGCCAAGGATAGACGCATT
>Ga0082212_10008708_pt1 | contig 13209 bp, 9 predicted proteins | sample TergutNt197P3_FD_71548 | JGI IMG/M metagenome (GOLD analysis project Ga0082212, IMG submission 71548) | Neocapritermes taracua P3 segment gut microbial communities from Petit-Saut dam, French Guiana - Nt197 P3 | ecosystem: Host-associated > Arthropoda: Insects > Digestive system > Gut ... | reverse complement strand
GTGCCTTTGGCCGATGCCTCTATGTTTTTGAAAACCTTCTCCAAGGTTTCGTTCAGGTTTTCGTCTCCGGCGGCGCGTTGGCGCACGTTTTCAAAAAGCTCGCTCGGCAAGATGAAGAAGCCTTTTGTCTTCACCAAATCGTCGCGGGCTTGCTTTGCCTTGCGGTCAGGCAATTTGGCGTAATCGAATGAGGTATCCCCGGTTTCGTGTTCCCCTATGTTGATGTATCCCGCGAGGTTCTCCGAGATATAGCGATAGAACAATATTCCGAGGACATACTGTTTGAAATCCCAGCCGTCCACGCTACCGCGCAGGTCATTGGCAATATTCCAAATCGCGCGGTGTAATTCAGCCCTCTCCTGTTCTTTCTTGTTATCAGACATGATACCTTCCTTCCCTCGCGCCCGCATTATTACTATGCGTAGCGGCGACGAAAAAAATCGTACCTGCCAAAAACATCATGGGTATCCACGGACGCTTTTCACTCACCTCGCTCAGCCAAGCGGCTACCCCTCCCACAAATTTCTCGACCTGTCGGCTTCGGCTTTCTCCGGTCACGCACCATGTGGCGAAATGTTCACAGTTGTTAGTGAAAACATTATATTCTTGTTCTCCCATGCGTGAAACAGCCCTGTCGAGGCTTGTTTTTCGCCGGGCATATGAGTAACCAAGCCCGTCATAATCTTCTATCCGCAATTCATCGCCCTGCTGGAAGTCGCGGAGCGATGTCTGCGAGATCTTTCCTTTCACGCCGCTACACTTATCATCAATATAATGGATAACGCACAGCCTGCCATCAACTTCGGTGCTGATGCCATAATGATCGTAAGCAGGGCGTTTAGCTACAATCGCCATTCCCGGTTGTATTTTATCATTAAGCCTGTTCATAAGTGGCTCCCTTTATGAGGGTTATTATAGTGCAAAAAGCCAAATTTTTGTATAAGTTAAGTCTTTTTTCTTGTAAAACAAGCCCTTACCTGAGGATTATCAAGTGCGCGTGGAATATGCCTTGGCCTGACCTGAAATCTTTTTTCCACGTTTTTTCCAAACTGTGGGGCATAGTGTGGGGCAGATTCGCCCCACAAACAAAAAAGCCCTCAGATTTTCATCTAAGGGCTTGATTTTATTTGGCGTCCCCAAGGGGATTTGAACCCCTGTCGCCGGCGTGAAAGGCCGGTGTCCTGGACCGGGCTAGACGATGGGGACGCGCGAAGCCTGACGAGAACCAGGCTTGATCTGTAGTGCGGAATCCGAACAGTCTTAAAATATTCTTATAATCAAACTGTTATAAAGAGGTTGTTTTTCGAGGCCCTCTTTTTTCGGCACTGGGCAATTTGTATTACACTTGGTCTGGCCGAACAACGGGGGCCACTCCACCACGTTCCGAACGACTTATATAGCATAACCAGCCCTAATTTACCAGAAATTTTCTCTACCCTGCCGGAGCCGGTTTCTTTTCAGGTGGATATGAGCGGCTAGAGCACTTTGCAAGTTAGATATCTTTAATATATAATTAAGGAATGAAATGAAAGGTCAATCAGAAAAATACAGATATTAGCGGTATCGTCGTATATGCGATAAATAATATTGTAAAGCGCTCTAGTCCACTGAATCAGGAGGATCACTTGGACTATACGGTGGTTTTTGATAGTTATTTCGGGGTATTTCAAAACTGTTTTCAAAATCAAAGGCCATGAAATTTAAGGAGAGCCGACCATGAAGCTGAGCACTAAGATTTTTCTGGGATTCATTTTGACCAACGTCATCTATATCCTGCTGCTGGTGGTCGTCTTCGCGGTCGTCCGGCCGGTGGAGACGAATTCTGAAAAACTCGTCAAATACGTCATGAAGGCTTATGAAAACTCCACCAACATCCGCTTCCAGGTGGCGGAGCAGCGTTCGACCATGAGGGCCTTTATGGCCAGCGCGACCAATGACCGGAATATTTTCGACCGATTCGTCGAACTCAACAGGGCCACGGACGGCGCCCTTTCGAATATAAACCAAGTTTTGTCCACCCCGGAAGCGGACTTTTTCAGGATCCCGGCCATTACCGGCCCCTATCAGAAAATAGCCTCCACGTTCAAAGCCTATACTGATCTGGCCATGACCATTCCCGACCAAGAGGGTAAAATGCTTCAGACCCGAAACGTGTATATGGCCAGTCACGGGGGAGCCGTGGAAATGCTGCGGGAGGTCCTGAAGATACAAAGAGAATTCTTGGATGATGAACTGCGGAGCAATGCCGACCTGTCCGTCATCTTGCGTCGGGTCAACCGAATCGAGGATATCAACGCGTCCCTGGACAAATTGAACGAAAGTTGTCTGCTGTCCGTCCAGGGCTTTTTGCGGCAAAACCAGGCCCTCTTTGACCGCAGCCTGGCCTTGGAGGCCGAAGTCGAACAGCAGTTGTCCATTCTCATCTCCGAAACCCGGACCCCGACGGTCAGGGAGACCCTGGAAAAATCCCTGAAGTCCATGCAGGATTATGCGGTTGCCCTGAGGGCCGTCTTGGATATGATGACCTTATATAACGAGGCCAGGGGCAAACTCAACAGCCTGTTCGAGGAGATCGTGAGCGCGACCGAAAACCTGGCCGATGCGGTTCAGGGCTTGTCCCACGAATTCACAGCCGACATGGCCGCGGCTGTGGATAAAGTCAATGCGGTCATGCTGGCCGGGGCCGCGCTGGCCCTGGCGGTCAGCCTGATCCTGGCCACCTTTCTGACCCGGAGCGTCATGTTGCCCGTCAACCGGATCATAGAGACTCTGACGGAAAGCGCCCAGGAGGTGGACGGGGCCTCCTCGCAACTCACCGGGGCCGCGGGCACCCTGGCCGAAGGGGCCACGGAAAACGCGGCCAGCCTGGAGGAGACCAGCGCGGCCCTGGAGGAGTTCAGTTCCATGACCGGACGCAACGCCGAAAACGCCATGGAAGCCCAATCCCTTATGGCCCAAGGAGCCGAGGCCGTGACCCAGGCTGAAACCTCCATGGCTAAGGTCATCGTGGCCATGGAGGAAATCTCCCGCTCGGGCAACGAGATAGGCAAAATAATAAAGACCATAGACGAGATAGCCTTCCAGACCAACCTGTTGGCCTTGAACGCGGCGGTGGAGGCGGCCCGGGCCGGGGAGGCCGGGGCCGGCTTCGCCGTGGTGGCCGACGAGGTGCGCAACCTGGCCATCCGTTCAGCCGATGCGGCCAAGAACACGGCCGACCTGATTGCGGCCACCATCTCCAACATCAACTCCGGCTCAGAGATGGTCAATGCCACGGCTGAAAACTTCAAGGCTGTGGAGGCCAGTTCGTCCAAGGTGGCCGGGCTGGTTTCCGAAGTGGCCGTGGCCTCCAAGGAGCAGAATCAGGGCATAGGGCAGATAAGAGCGGCCATGTCCGAGATGGACAAGGTGACCCAGTCCAACGCCGCTTCGGCTGAGGAAGCGGCCAGTGCGGCCGGCCAGTTATCCCTCCAGTCCGGGAACCTCATGACCACAATCCACGAGTTGAACGTAATGGCCCACGGAGCCGAGGCCCGGGAAAATGTCCGCCATTCCCCTTCCCGCCCGGCCGCGCTACCGCCCAAGGGCGGGATCGCCAGAGGAGCCTCCGCGACCAACAACAAGGCCCTGCCCATGGACGAATTCGATTTCTGAGTCCTGAATCAAGCGCCTGAAGCCTAAAAGCGAAAAATCCCGAAAATCAGCATATTGCTTGATTTTCGGGACGATATGAGACAACAATTTTCTTATTAATGGTGGGTCGTGCGGGATTCGAACCCGCGACTCTCTGCTTAAAAGGCAGATACTCTACCGACTGAGTTAACGACCCGCCGCCGGCGGCGGGCCGAAACCCCTTGAGCCGCCCGTCACGGGTTCCCCGGCGCCGGGCTGGCGGCCGGGCCGCAACATTGAACCGCCTTTATAATGCAATTTTAACTAAAAGTCAACCGGCCGGCCTGGCTTTCCGGGAGCCTTAAGTCCTCCGGCCGCAGCCGGGCCCAGGCGAAGCCGGGCGCAAGCTCTCCGGCGGCCAGGGGCCCGGGCCGGTCGCTTAAGCCGGCCAGCCGGGCCAGAAAGCCGAAGATATTTTCCGGCCTCGCCCCGGCCTCCCGAAGGGCGGAAAGGCTCAGGCCGGCGTGGCGCTTGGCCAGCCGTTCGCCCCGATGGTCCAGGATCAAGGGCACATGAGCATAGGCCGGAACCCGGCCGCCCAGGAGTTCCAGGAGGTAAAGCTGGCGGGGGACGCTGACCAATAGGTCCCGGCCCCGGACAACGCTGGTGACGCCCTGGTCCAGGTCGTCCACCACCACGGCCAGTTGGTAGGCGAAAACGCCGTCGGAGCGGCGCAGGGCAAAATCCCCGCCGCATTCGGCCAGGGTCAGGCCCTGGGGCCCGGCCGCCAGATCCTGAAAGGACCAGACCCGCTCCGGGGGGCAGATCAGCCTAAGGGCTTGAGCCCGGCCGGAGGCGGCCAGGGCGGCCCGTAGCTCCGGGTCAAGGTCGCGGCAGGTCCCGGCATAGGCCGCGCCGGCATCGCCGACCTGGGGCGCGCCGGCCAGGGACCGAAGTTCCCGGCGGGTGCAAAAACAGGGATAGGTCAGCCCCCGGGCCGAAAGCCCGGCCAGGGCCGCCTCATAGGCCGGACCGCGCCGGCTCTGGGGCGGGGCTTCCTCGTCCCAATCCAGGCCCAGCCACTTAAGGTCCCGGCGGATATGGTCGGCGTGGTCGGAGCGGCTGCGGGCCGGGTCCAGGTCCTCCATTCGCAAAACCAGCCGCCCTCCGGCCCGGCGCGCTTCCAGCCAGGCCAGCCAGAACGCCCAGGCGTTGCCCAGGTGCAAAAGACCCGTGGGGCTGGGGGCCAGCCGGCCCCGGAGCGCCTGATTATTCAATCTTCTCCCCGCATAACATCCGCGCCCGATGTTCTAAGGTCTCAAAGGCAATTCGATGATGAACCTGGCCCCGCCCTCCCGGCGGTTCTGGGCCCGGATGAAGCCGCCGTGGCCGCTGATTATGGCGCGGACTATGGCCAGCCCCAAGCCCTGGCCGCCGCTCTTGGTGGTCACCTGGGGATCGAAGATCCGGTCGCGCACGGCCGGGTCGAGACCCGGGCCGGTATCGCTGACGGTCAGGCGCAGCCCGCTTATCTCGTCGGTCTCCAAAAGCAGGTGGACCTGGCCTTCCCCGTTCATGGCGGTCACGGCGTTGTTCAGGATATTGGTCATGACCCGGCCCATCTGGTCCGGGTCAAAGGCGAAGACCGGCGGCCGGCCCCTGGTCTCCAGGCGGAAATCCACCTTTTTATGGGCCTGGCGGAAAAGGGCCAGGCTTTCGTCCAGCATCCGGGCGAAATCGCCCGGCCGGGGTTTTATTTCCGGCAGGCGGGCGAAACGGGAGAATTCATCCACCAGTTTCTTCATCTCCTCCACCTGGCGGATTATGACCGCGGTGCATTCTTCAAAGATGACCGCATCTTCCTCACCGGCCAGGCGCTGGGAAAAACGGCGCCTCAGCCGGCCGGCCGAAAGCTGGATGGGGGTCAGGGGATTTTTGACCTCGTGGGCGATGCGTCTGGCCACCTCCCGCCAGGCGGCCAGACGCTGGGCCTTTTCCAGTTCCGTCAGGTCGTCGAAGGTCAAAAGAAGGCCCAGGGTTTCCCCCCTCTCCCCGACTAGGGGAACCAGCATGACCCTGAGGCTCGCGAAATCCTCCCCCAGGCTCAGGCTCATGTGTTGTTCCATGGCCGCCAAACGGGGAGCCTGGACCGCCTGGTCCACCAGGGCGGCCAAGGGGGGGGGCAGGTCCAGGGCGGCCGGTTCCCCGATCGCGCCCTCCGGGGCCAGGATGACCGCCGCGGCCCGGTTGAGGCTGATGACCCGGCCCGACGGGTCCAGGATCACCACCCCGGTGGAGACGTTTTTCAGCACCGTCTCCACGAAGCGGCGGCGGCTGTCCAACTCCACATACATTTTTTTGAGGTCCCCGGTCATCCGGTTGAAGGAGTTGACCAGTTCGGCGAATTCCCCGGACCGGCCCTGGGGCTCCAACTGGAAATCCCAGTCGCCGGCGGCCACCCGTTTGGTGCCTCCCACCAGGGCCGTGACGGGGCGGGCCAGGGTCCGGGCCAGGTGGGAGCCGATCCAGATGGAAATGAAGATGGCCAACAGGGCCGCGACCGTCAGGGCCGTCAACTGGGTCACCCGGAAGGGCCTTTGGACATTTAAAGCGTCCTGGTAGCTCACCAGGGCGCTCCGCACCTCCTCGATCCGGGAGTGGATGGGCGCCGGGGTCAGGCGGCCGAGGACCAGGAAGGCCGGACCGCCGGCCGCCTCTCCCGGGCCGGGATCGGCCGGAAGAGGCCAGACCAGGCGGGTGAGATAGCCGGCCGGCATGGTCGTGACGACGGTCCTGAACCCGGCTTCCTCAGGCTCGGTGAACCAGGCTTCGGGAAGGGGCGGCGGGGCCGGCCGGGCCGAGAGGAGCCGCCGGCCCGCCCGGTCGTAGGTCTCCGCCCCGGCCAGGTCCAGCCCGGCCCTGGCCCGCTCCAGAAAATCCGCCGCTTCCTCCGGCGGCCGCCATAAGGCCGCCTCTTCCAGAAGACCCTCGCCGTAGGCGGCCAAAAGCAGGTTGTCCTGGGCCAGGGCGGCCTCGGTCAGGTTGATGGAATCCCGGAGGGCCGATTCTATCCTGGGGCTGAACCACAGGGAGTGGCCGCGGATCAACTGCCGGTAGGAGTAGTAGAAAATAAGGAGCGTGGGCAAGAGGGAGAGAGTGATGAAGGCCACCACCAGCTTGGTCTGGAGGGTGCCGTAGGTCCGCTTTTCAAAGAAAATGTTATATAGCCCGCGCAGGATCAACAGGAGCAGAAAGACCATCAACACCACCGAGGCGTTGATGGCCACCAGGGCCACCAGCCCCTGGCTCCGGTTCAGCCCCGGCCCCAGGTAGATGATTTCCCGCTGGAGGAGGGTCAGGCCGACCAGGGCCGTCCCCACGAACAGGGCGGCCCATAACTCCAGGCGCTGCTTGCGCCGGCTTTGCTCCGGCGACAGGGCCCGAGACTCGTTCTGGCCGGTCGCTCCGGCTGGCTGTTCCGACACGGAATGGCCTCTTTCGTTTCGGCTGGATTTCAACCGATCTTATATGTTATTATACAAAAGTTTACGGCCTTTCGCCAAGAGGGCCGGCAGGATCTTATGACGGTCTCCATTGTTTCCCGCATTTCCTTAAACAAGGCCCGAAAGGCCCGGCTCTTAACAGGAGTTCAGCCCATGTCATCCAGCCGCCGGCAGAAAATCGACCCCTACCCCATTGACGCCCTGGGCGCGGGGGAATCCTGGCGCATGTTCTCCATTATGAGTGAATTCGTCCGGTCCTTCACGGCCATGAGCGAGGTCGGCCCCTGCGTCAGCATCTTCGGCTCGGCCCGCTCCAAGCCCGACTCCCCGGAATGCCGGATGGCCGAAGAATTGGCCGGCATCCTGGCGAAAAACGGCTTCGGGGTCATCTCCGGCGGCGGCGACGGGGTCATGGCCGCGGCCAACAAGGGGGCCACCGAAGCCGGAGGGCTGTCCATCGGGCTCAATATTGAACTGCCCCACGAGCAGTTGCCCAACCCCTATGCCAACCTGCCTTTGGAGTTCCATTACTTTTTCATCCGCAAAGTCGTCTTTGTCAAATACAGCCAGGCCTACGTCATTCTGCCGGGCGGCTTCGGCACCATGGACGAATTGTTCGAAGCCCTGACCCTCATCCAGACCCAGCGCATCCGCCCCTTCCCCACCTTCCTCATGGGTTCCGACTATTGGTCCGGCCTGGTGGACTGGCTGCGGGACAAGATGCTGGCCGGAAACTTCATCTCCCCCGACGACCTGGACATCTTCACCGTGATGGACCAGCCCGAGGAAGTCGTGCGGGCCATCAAAAAAACCGTCATCATCAAATAGGTCCGCCCATGCGCCGCCACCCCGGGAATTTTTCGGGATCCTTCCCGCCGGCCGCGAAAGGCCGGCCGTTGCTACCCGGCTACCCGGCGGCCCTCCTGGTCCTGGCGGCCCTTATGGCGGTCGGCGGCTGCGCCCGGCCCCGGCCGGACGTCTCCCCCAAGGTCCTGACCGCTCCGCCGGCCAAGACCTGGCGCGGACCGGCGGCCAGGCTGGCCGAACGCGGTTTCACCCAGGACCAGTTGACCTCCTTTTTCAACTCCCCCGACCTGGTCTATTCCAGCGCGCCCATGGCCGCCAAGCTCAAGGAACTCCACGGCCTGAACTTCAACGCCGACCTGACCCGGGAGATCCAGGAAAAACTGTTCCAACTCGGCTATGAGATCCATATCGACGGCCGGTCCGGGTCCGGCACCGAGGCCGTCATCCGCCGCTTTCAGGCCAGCCAGGACCTCGCGGCCACCGGCGAGGTCTCCCGGGCGACCCTGGCCCAGATCGACCGCGCCATGAAGAAGAAGGCCGGCGAACTCCGGCCCTTGTCCACCTATCGGCCGCCGCCGCCCCAGCCTCCGTCGCGTTCGGCCACCTACAACCAGTTCACCAACCCCAAGGCCCTGGAAGAGATAAGAGCCTTCTTTAAGGCCGACCGGGACCTGTTCAGCGGCCTGACCCGCCGCTATGGAGTGCCCGGCGAGGTGGTCGCGGCCATCATGTGGGTCGAGACCGGCTACGGCCGCAATTTCGGACGCCAAAAAGCCGCCTCCATGCTGGCTTCCATGGCCGCCGCCGCCTCGGACTTCTCCGTGGTGGCCCCGGATGTGGCCGAGCTGGGCCGGGACCGAGAGACCCTGGCCTTTCTGCGCCGGTTCGCCACCGAACGGGGCGACTGGGCCTTGGGGGAACTGGAAGCCCTCCTGCGCTACGCCTATGCCAACGGCCTCGACCCCGCCGCCTTCCCCGGCTCCCTCTACGGGGCCATCGGCTGGGGCCAGTTCATGCCTTCCAACATCCTCAAATACGGCGTGGACGGCGACGGCGACGGCCGGGTGGATCTCTTCAACAAGGCCGACGCCGTCTTCAGCATCGGCGGTTTTCTTAAGGCCCACGGCTGGAACGCGCCCAAGATGAGCGAAGAGGCGCGCCGGGCGGTGATCCTGAAATACAACCGCAGCGGCGTTTACGCCAATACCGTGCTCTACGTGGCCGACCATTTGGCCGGAAGCCGCTGATAAGGATGAACCCGTGACTCTTCCTCCGGTCTTCGACTTTCACACCCACACCCTCTTGTCGGACGGCGAACTGGTGCCGGCCGAACTGGCCCGCCGGGCCAAGGTTCTAGGCTATGAAGTGCTGGGTATGGCCGACCACGCCGACCACGGCTGCCTGGCCGAGGTCCTGACGGCCGCCAGGGGTTCGGCCCAGGCCCTGGCCGGCCATCTGGACGGCCTGACCGTCCTGCCCGGAGTGGAGATCACCCATGTGCCTCCGGCCCTCATCGGCGACTTGGTCAAAAAGGCCCGGGACCTGGGGGCCAGCCACGTGGTGGTCCACGGCGAATCGCCGGTGGAGCCCGTGGCCCCCGGCACCAACCTGGCGGCCATCGAAGCCGGGGTGGACCTCCTGGCCCATCCGGGGCACTTGAGCGAAAAAGAGGCCGCCCTGGCCGCGGAAAAGGGCGTCTTCCTGGAACTCAGCTTCCGGGGCGGGCACGGCCTGACCAACGGCCGGGTGGCCCGGCTGGCCCGGAAACACGGGGCCGGCCTCCTGATCAGTTCCGACGGCCACGATATAGGCGAATTTCTGACCCCGGAACGGCAGTGGTCGACCGCCCTGGGGGCCGGCCTCAACGAAGAGGAATTCAAGGAGATCATGGCCGGGGCCGCCCGCCTGGCCGAGACCGCCCGGCGGCGTCTTCAGTTCTGAAATGTCCGCGCCGGAAAGTGCCCCGCCGCCCCCGGGCCGGCGGCTGAACCGGAAACACCTCGTCAAGGCGGCGGTCCTGGCCGTCTGGCTGGGTCTTTTGGGTTGGTGGCAGTTGGAGAGCCTCTCCTGGCCCCCGCCGGAAAAAATCGAGGCCGCCTTCATTCCCGACCACTACGACCTCTTCGCCCTGAACTACAAGGGCCAAAAGGTCGGCTGGGCCTTCAAAAGCTTAAAACGGTTTCCGGGCGGCGGCTACCAGGCCGCCCAGGGCCTGCGCCTTCAGGCCGCCCTCCCGGGCCGGACCCTGGAAATACAGACGGACATCTCGGCCAATCTCAGCCCCGTCCTGGACCTGGTCAGTTTCACCCAGGCCGTGGCTTCGCCCCCGGTGGCGGTGACCGAACAGGGCCGGGTGGAGAACGGCCGCCTGGTCGTCCGGGTCTCTTTGGGTGAATACGAAGAATTGGCCAGAGCCCTTTTGGACGAACACCGGGACTGGCTGGGGGCCTACGCCGACCTCCTGGACTTCAGCCGGCCGGCCGACCTGCCGGCCCCGGATGGTCCCGGCCTGGCCCCCCTGGCGGGGCCCTATCTTGGCTATCTGGGCCTGACCAAGGGAGCCAATTACCGCCTGGCCGTGCTGGACCCCTTCACCCGGACTCTTAAGCCCCTGGAGGCCCGGGTGGAGGCCGAAACCAGGCAGTATGACCCGGAAATAGCCGGCGAGGCCGCGGCTTTCCTGGTGCGGACCGGACCCCCCGAGGCCGGAGCCGGGCTCTGGCTGGACCGCTTCGGCCGGACCCTCAAGGAAGAGGCCTTCGGCTTCACCCTGCTCCTGGTGGATAACCAGGAGGAAGCCCGGCGGGACATCACGCCATTCAGCCCGCCCCCGGCCTTGATGGCCATGCTGGAGAGCGGAGCCTGGACAGACCTCCTGGCCAAATTGAGGCCGGAACAAGCCGGCCAGTTGAAACCATGATCGAAATACACAACCTGACCAAAATATACAACACCCACACCGCGGTCAAAGATCTCAACCTCAAGGTCGAGGCCGGGGAGATCTTCGGCTTCCTCGGCCCCAACGGCGCGGGCAAGACCACCACCATCCGCATGGTGGCCGGAGCCCTGGCCCCCACCTCCGGCCGCATCACCCTCGGCGGCCTGGACCTGGCCCGTGAACCCCGGGCGGCCAAGAGCCTGGTGGGCTATATCCCTGACCGGCCCTTTCTCTACGAAAAACTGTCTGGCTGGGAATTTTTGGAATTCCTGGGCGACCTTTACAACGTGGGCCGGGCCGAGCTGGATTTCCGGGGGGCCAGGCTCCTGGAACTGTTCGAACTCCTCGATTGGCGCGACGACCTCATCGAGAACTATTCCCACGGCATGAAACAGCGCCTGATCATGGCCGGGGCCCTGCTCCCCAAACCCCGCATCCTGGTGGTGGACGAACCCATCGTGGGTCTCGACCCCCGGGGGGCCAAGCTGGTGGCGGACATTTTCCGGCGCCTGGCTGAAAATGAAAAAGTGGCCATTTTGATCTCGACCCACACCATGAGCCTGGCCTCCCGCCTCTGCCACCGCATAGGCATCATCGCCAAGGGCGTCCTCATGGCCGTGGGCACGGAAGAGGAACTGCGCCTAAGGTCCGGCCGGGACGGAGACCTGGAAGATATCTTCCTGAAATTGACCGACGGCGGCGCCCCGCAGATCCTCTCGGAAGTGTTCAACTGATGCCGGCCTGGCTGGTCATCCTGAGGCCGGGCCTCAGGGGCCTTAAAAACACCCTGCGCCGCCCGGGGCGCGGGGGACGGACCAAGGCCCTCTTCGTCGCCCTGTTCACCCTGGTGATCTGGGTCCTGGTCTTCGCCTTTTCGGTCAGGGTGCTGAACAATCTCAAGGCCGCGGACGTTTTGGGCGACATTCTGTGCCGCAAGTTTCTCGGCCTTCTCTGGCTGACCGGTTCGGCCCTGTTGATGTTCTCAGCCTTCATCTCCGCCCTGTCCGGCTTCTTCCTGGCCAAGGACCTGGACCTCCTGATGGGCGCGCCCGTAAGCCTGGAGAGCCTTTTCTGGGCCCGATCCCTGGAGGCCCTGGCCGTCAGCGCCTGGATGCCGGCGGCCTTTCTCCTGCCGGTCTTCCTGGCCTACGGTTTTGTCTATACGGCCGCCCCGGGCTACTATCTGGCCGCGCCCCTGGCCACCCTGGCCCTTCTGGCCATGTCCGGCTATCTCAGCCAGGCGGCGGTCCTGGTCCTGGTCAATGTCTTTCCGGCCCGGCGGACCAAGGAGATCATGGGCCTTTTGTCCATCATCGGCTTCTGCGTCCTTTACATAGCCTTCAGGCTCATGCGGCCGGAGCAGTTGGTCACCCCCCAGGGCTTTATGAACGCCGCGGCCTACCTGGCCGCTCTCCAGACCCCGGCTTCCACCTTGCTCCCCACCGAATGGGCCGTGGAAGCGGTCTGGCCCTTGCTCACCGGGCGGTCCGGCCAGATGAGCCCCTGGCTCTGGCTGGCTCTCCTGTGGAGCACCGCCGCCGCCGGAGCGGTGCTGACCTCGTATCTCGCGGCCGGTCTTTTCTGGTCCGGCTACAATAAGAGCCTGGAGGGCTCGTCGCGGAAAAGACGGGCCGGAAGCCTCATCAGTCTGGCCTTGGGCGAAGCAAGCCGCCTGATGAGGCCGGAACGCCGGGCCCTGGTGGTCAAGGACCTTAAGACCTTTTTCCGCGACCATACCCAGTGGTCCCAGTTGATCCTCCTGGCCGCCCTTTTGCTCATCTACCTGTATAACTTCTCCGTCCTGAACCTGGGCCGTTTTCCCAGCGGGGCCATAGTCCTGGGCAATTTTTTCGCCTTCCTGAATCTGGGGCTGGTGGCCCTGGTCTCGGCCACCTTGGCCCTGCGCTTCGCCTTCCCCGCCATTTCCGGCGAGGGTTTCGCCTTCTGGATCATCAAGGCCGCGCCCCTGAGCCTGGCCGACTTCATGAAGATAAAATACTGGCTGTGGTTCCCGCCCATCCTGGCCGTGGCCCTGGCCCTGATCATTCTCGGCAACCGCTATTTGGACTTAAACCCGGTCATGAACATCTCGGCCGTCATCATCACCCTGGCCCTGACCCCCGGGCTCTGCGCCCTGGCCGTCGGCTTGGGCGGGCGCTACCCCCGCTTTGAAGCGGCCAGCCCGGCCCAGGCCCCCACGGGCTACGGCGGCCTGGTCTACATGGTCTCTTCCAGCCTGGCCAGCCTCGCGGTCATCGGGCTTTCAGCCTGGCCGGTGATAAAATTTTCCAACCGGGCCCGGGGCTGGGGCCGCTGGACCCCGGGAGCCTCGGCCCTGGCCGCGGCCCT
>Ga0082212_10008707_pt1 | contig 13210 bp, 14 predicted proteins | sample TergutNt197P3_FD_71548 | JGI IMG/M metagenome (GOLD analysis project Ga0082212, IMG submission 71548) | Neocapritermes taracua P3 segment gut microbial communities from Petit-Saut dam, French Guiana - Nt197 P3 | ecosystem: Host-associated > Arthropoda: Insects > Digestive system > Gut ... | reverse complement strand
ATAATATTTATATAAAGTTTCATCATGAAGATGAAGTAGGGACGAACTGTGTTCGTCCGCTAAAATCGCATAATTTCCACGGACGAACACAGTTCGTCCCTACACAAATATAATATATCATATAAAAGCTATGAAAGCCGTTATTTTGTCTGCGTGAAGCGGACGGGTTTTCTTATGCTTTTATATTTTTTTAACGGAGGTAAATTAATGAACTTAGTAATAATTTCAACAGCGGCAGGTCTCGGAATTTTTCATACTGCGATTGGCGTTGACCATTATATCCCGTTTGTCGCCATGAGCAAAGCAAACAAATGGAGTTTTTTTAAGACTATGCTTATTGTTTTGATTTGCGGGATAGGGCATGTTTTAAGCTCGGTTATTTTAGGATTGGTCGGTATTTTTATCGGCTCACAGATTAGTTTTCTTACTGGAATAGAAGATGTACGCGGAAATCTGGCGACATGGCTTTTAATAGCGTTCGGATTGATTTATATGCTTTGGGGTATAAGAAACGCGATAAAAAACAAACCTCACAGACATATTTTATCCGACGGAAAAGAAGTATGGCACGACCATCATGAACATAAGCATAATAATAATCATTCAGAAGAATCTGAACATCACCATCATCATGAGAAAAAAAGCGGCGTTTCGCGTTCGTTCTGGCCTCTTTTTATATTGCTTGTCCTCGGTCCGTGCGAGCCTCTTATACCGTTGATTATGTATCCCGCAGCAGAATCGTCGGGAATATTCTCAACAGTAGCGGTCGCGCTTGTATTTTCGGTTTGCACGATAACTACAATGCTTTTATGTACGGCTATTGTCTTGAAAGGCGTTAATATGATACCCATGAATAAACTCGAACGGTATTCACACGCGCTTGCGGGTTTTGCCGTTCTGATGTGCGGAGTGGCAATAATGCTTTTTGGTATTTGAATGAAATAATTAGTTTATCGGCGAATTATTTAAGGGCGACCGCAAGAGTCGCCCCTACATGATTATTAAAAATTTGATAAGCATATATTTTGTTTTGTCAATACAATTTTTAAATAATTTGGAATTAGTTATATCTTTATATCAACGCCGTTGATTATTAAATTCAAATATTGATTTTCGAAATTATAGTTTTCAAACGGATTTTTTTCTTTTATGTCTTTAAATCCGTCGCTCAATAAAGTATATAAATTATAAACTGAAAGCGATATGTATTTTCCTGATAAAACCGAGATTTTTTTGTATTCTATTTCTTTCATGTTGTCAAACATATATGATATTGCGTTTATTAAAAGATTTTTATATAACGCCGCATAAATATTATATTCTTTGCCGTCTTTTTTTAATTCGCAGTCTTTGATTTGAGCTTTGTTTTTTATGTGAATGTGAGCGTTATTGCAAATATTGCTGTTTTTGTTTTCCGAAATGCCGAGAATATAATCAGTCGAAACTTTATAAAATTTTGCGGCGCGGGTCAGAAAATCAAGACCGCATTCCCTTATGCCTTTCTCGTAGTGCGACAGTAAAGCCTGTGATATTCCGAGGCTCGCGGCGGCTGATTTCTGCGATATTTGCGATTCTTCCCTGAGTTTTCTTAGTTTTTTTGAAAATATTTTATTAGCCATATATTTTATACCCCTCGTAAATGTTATTTTTGTTATCTCTACTAACATTAATATGCGCGGCGTATAAAAATATGTTTATTATATTTTATTAAATTTGGAGGTAATTAATAATTATGGCAGAAACGGTAAAACATATAGTAATGTGGAAGCTTAAAGATTTTGCGGAAGGTAAATCAAAAGAAGAAAATATTATATTTATTAAATCACAGCTCGAAAATCTTATTAATATAATCCCTGAGATAAAACATCTGGAAGTTGGCAGAAACATTCTATCCGACGAAATTTACGACGCCGTATTGTACAGCGAATTTGATTCGCTCGAAGATTTGGAGATATATAAAAATCACCCGGAACACAAAAAAATCTCCGCGTATGTCGCAAAAATCCGGGACGACAGAATCGCGGGAGATTATATGATATAACTTATATTTTAACTTTTAAAATACTGTCTAAAAAATATATCGCGAGAGGTATCGTCCCAATAGACAGCAATGTCGAAAGCCCTACGTCTATCGCGCCCGCTTTTGAATCCGCGTCGTATGTCTCGGCGAATATCGCGACGTTTGCCGCGCTTGGGAGTGCCGTCATAATTCCCCCCATGTAAATTAAAAGCGCAGGGAGTTTTAATAACCAGCATGTAACCGCGACAAATCCGGGGAAAAATATTAATTTTATAAATATATAATAATAATTTCTTGCGGACAAAAACATATCTTTTAATTTTATCTCGGATATAAGCGAACCTATTATTATCATCGACAGCGGGAACGTCATGTCGCCGATTAGTTTTGACGAATCATATAAAACCCCCGGCAGTTTCAGCCCTGATATAAATATTATGATGCCGATAACCGACGAAATCATTCCGGCGTTTATAAATATTTTTGATATTGGCAATTTTGTTTTTTCGCTGTTTGATTTCGGGACGTCGAGGACGCCGTCTCCTACAGTTTTATCTTTGCGCGTAATAAGAATTACGCCGTAAGTCCATATGAATATATTAAAAAACATTGCATAGAACGCGCCGTAGAATACGCCGAGTTCGTCGCCGAAAATCACTCTTAGCACGGGATAGCCTAAAAACGCGCAGTTGCAGAATATCGTGCCCATTTCGAAAACTTTTCTTTTTTCGCCGTTTCTGACGGGTTTGTAAAGAAAAAATCCCGCGATTGCCGCAAATATGTGTATCGACACAGACAAAACAACTATCATCAAGCCGTTTTTTAGTTTTTCAGCGTCAAAATCCATTTGAAACGATGTTATAATTAATAAAGGATTGGTAACATTCAATAGAAACGCCGACATTTTTTTTGTCGCGCTTTGGTCTATGATTTTAAATTTCCGCGCTATTATCCCCGCGATTAATACGAGAAACAGGGTTATCACTTTTTCGCTTACCAAAAATACGCTTCCGTCCATTAAAATTTATGCTCTTTCCGTAATTATTTTAATGTTATTTATTATACCGTATTTTTCTAAATAAATCAACATAAAATAAAAATATAATAAAACGAGAATCACACAAAAAGCCCCCTTTTGAAAGGGGGTGGCGGCATAGCCGACGACGGGGGTTTGTAAAAAACGCAAATGAATTAAGCAAACCCCCGTCACTTCGTGACACCCCCTTTATTCCCGCTTCGCGGAAAGGGGGCTTTTGCAAAAAATACAATGTTATTCTGTCAATCCATAAATTTTCTCAACTTGTCGGGATTTGTATTCATGTGCGAACAAAATACTTTTAATCCTTTTCGGCTCTCAGGGTCGAACAAAAAGGCGTTTGTCATAATTCCCAACAACAATATTCCGTGAATTTCAATAGCGTAAGCCATTTCTTTGCTGTTGCTTTCAGCGTCCATGACGGATTTAATCACGGAACATTTCATCAGCATAAAAAGCCGCTCCGTAACTTCCTGTTCCGAAAACCCCGTCATTTTAATGATTTCGCTTTCGGTTAATCTTCCGTTTATGCAAATCAATGTAAATATTTTTAGTAATTTTTCGTCGGATATAAATTTTAGCAGTTTACTTGAAGAAAAGTCAACGGTCATCATGTTTTTTATATATTCCATATTGTTGAAAAACATTCCGAATCCTCTGCCGTCGGCTATTGCCAAAACATGCGCGTCCCACAAGGCTGACGTAAGATGCGCCGGTTCTGTTTTATTATTTTCGCCGCCGCTGTCACGCATAATTTTATGAAGCAGCCGCATTTTTTCGTCCATATTGTTGTTGCAAAGTTCCAACGCTTTTTCCACGTACATTTCACTCGTCATATTACCCTCGCTGCCGATAAGAGTGTCCGCCGATATGCCGAAAGTCCTGCATATATCGGGTATGACTGATATATCCGGCAGGCTGTCGCCTTTTTCCCATTTGCTTACCGCCTGCGCCGACACTCCGACTGCCTCTCCCAAGGCTTCCTGCGTTAGATTATGCGCTTTTCTTAAAGACGCAATTTTTTCCGAAATATTAATCATGTTTATATACCTGCTTTCTTTAATTATAGTTTAATTCATATAATTTTTTTGAAGTACTTCATGATTAGATTATATCATTAATCTATGGTAGAAAGCAATAATCCGTTTGTCCGGTTGTTCAACTGTCGGTTGCGAATATTTGCGAATAATTGCGAATTGTTGCGGACAGAATAAATTACCATTAATATATTTGTTTCTTTACAGAATATCTATATTATTAAAGTGATATTTTTCCCGTGATTGTGATATACTTGTCTTTGTAGTTCGTAGTTTATTTAAGGAGCGTTTATTGAATTGAAAAAAAATATTATTAAAAAAATAAAATCATATAATATAAAATCACGCGATGAATATAAAGATACTATGACCGAACTTTTGTCGCATGAAAAATTAAAAGAATTGGATAATTTCAGCCAGCATTATAAATGCACAAGGCTGAAACATTCGATAGACGTTTCGTATTACAGTTTTTATATCGCGAAATTATTAAAACTCGATTATATCTCGACGGCAAAAGCCGGGCTTCTGCACGATTTATATTATCATGAAAAAACAGATTTTAAAGAAAACGTGAAAATGCTCAGGCATCACCCGAAAGAAGCTTTGAAAAACGCCATGGAAATATGCGATCTGAACGATATGGAACGCGATATTATAAAACGCCATATGTGGCTTATAACACTCAGACCGCCGAAATATAAAGAAGGCTATATCGTTACTTTTGTTGACAAATACTGCGCGGCGAAAGAAATTTTTTCGAGTATTTTTTCGAGAAACTTTTCCGGGAAAAGCAATAACCGCATGAACAGGTTTTATTGAATTTATTTGTGAGAAGAACGCGCCAAAGCCTCCCTTGCTAAAGGGAGGTGGCACGCGTAGCGTGACGGAGGGATTCCGCTCTCTGTCCCGGACAACATCAGATTCCGAATCCCACCACCGTCTAACGACGTGCAGGAAGTCCGGTGGACTTTCGAACCTCCCTTTAGCAAGGGAGGCTTTGCCAGAAATTTCCGCGTTGTTTTACTGTAATATTATTCTTTATTATCCGTATCTTTATTATCTTTATTGCCTTTTTTGCTTTTTTTATTCGAAACTTCCGGATTTTCAGGGTTTTCCTGATTTTTGTTTGATTTCCCTTGGTTAAATATCCCCATTATTTTTTTTGCCATGTTATGCAACGCTTCCCCAAAGAAAGTAGAACTGTTTTCTTTTTCGGCTTTTGAGCCGTTATTTTTTTTGTAAGCGTCTGAATTTGCTATAATACTGCCGGGGTTTCTTATATATTGGTCGGTTTCCGTGGGAAATCCTTTTGTTTCAAGCCTGTTTTCAACAAATTCTTTTATTAAAACATACGCTACGGCAAATATAGGCACTCCGATGAAAATGCCGGGGAGGTTGAAAAGCCCGCCCATTACGATTATCGACACAATGACCCAGAACGAAGAAAGCCCTACTTTTTGTCCGACGACTTTCGGTCCGATTATATTTCCGTCAACCTGCTGTAATATAACTATAAATATTAAAAACCATACGGCTTCCCATATATCGTTTATCGCTAAGAAAAACAACGACGGTATCGCCCCGATAAACGGTCCGAAAAACGGTATCACGTTTGTTACCGCGACAATAACAGTAATCAACGCCGTATAATGTATGCCGAAAATCGACATGAATATAAAACATATAACCCCGACAATAGCAGAATCAAGTATTTTCCCTATTATAAATCCGCCGAATATTTCATGAGTTTTTCTCATTACCCCGACGACTTTATATGAAAACCTTACGGGGAACACGGAGAAAAACAGTTTTTTTACCTGCGCGATAAATTTGTCTTTGCTCATAAGTAAATAGAGCGATATTAAAATCCCTAAAATAAAGTTTAAAATCCCCGAAAGTATCCCGTATAAAATAGAGACCGTGCCGTTTATCAAAGAAATAATATACGATGACAACAGATTCACTATGTTGTCCGCCATATCGTGAAATGTTTCCTCGACGTTTATTTTAAGCCCCAGATTGTCTATATACTCCTGAATAGAAACGCCAATATCGTTTAAATACACCACTATTTTAGAATTTGCGATATGTACCGTATTTTCTTCAATACCGTCAACATCAATATTTTCTTCGTCGGTTTCTTCGGGTGTTTCAATATCTTCGGGGTTTTCATCAGTTTTATCATCAGTTTCATCATCAGTTTCATTGTTTTCATTAGTCTCATAGGGACTCAGCCAGTCTGTGGCTCTGCCGGTAAGCTGCTGCACGCTTAAAATAACCTGCGGGATAACCATTAGAAGAATCAGCGTTATTATTATTGCGGTCGTAATATAAGTGGCTAAAATAGACAAAGCGTTTTTTATCTTTTTCTTTAATTTAAAAAACACTTTTTTCTGATAAAACATAAGCAGGGGATTTAAAAGATAAGCAAACACAAACCCGTATATTATCGGGTTTATAATTTTAAAAATTTTAAGATACTGTTGGTGCGCGAAAAAATCCCTCACTCCCAATATAACTAAAATAGCCGCGAAACTTGCCAGTATCACTATAAAAGAATATATTGCTATGAGGGTATATTTTTTATTCCATTCGTCTTTATTTTTGTTTTTGTTGTCATCGTTGTTGTTATCGTTCATCAAACATTTTCCCCGTATTATGGTATGGTTGTAGATTAAAGATTTACAGCATATTTATTTCAATGCAGGCAACAGGACTTGAACCTGCACAAGTTTCCCTACTGGATCCTAAATCCAGCGCGTCTGCCAATTCCCGCGTGCCGCAGCCGCAATCACCGCGCAATAGCGCGGCGATTGCCAAAAGTCCGCACAACACCTATGATTTTACTATGTTTTAATTATTGTTATTTTTTTACACGCACAGGATTTTTCCCGTTTACACGCACCGGATTACTATATTTATTATAACATAAAAATCATTAAATGTAAAGCGTTTTTTTGATTATTAGTAAAATTGTTTAATAACTTTCAAGAACAAGATTATTTTCGCTTTATTTTTACGTGATACAACATAAACCGCAAAACTTTCAAATTTGTTATATCGTTTTTCTACGTCATAACTACGTAAAGACTACGTTTTTATTGTGTTTTTGTGCGTGATTTATACGTTTTTACTACTCCCGAAACATGATTTTCAACGAAATATAGATATTAAATTTTCAAGCGGATAGCGGGAGGCACTCGGAATACTTTGACATTTATATAAATATAATCCTTTTTGGAGAGGCAAGCGGGGCGGCGGCACGCCGCAAATATCATACACGCCGCCCACACCGTTATTATTTCTTCTTCGGCGTTTTTTCCTTTTTGCTTTGATTGTGTTTTTCGCTTGCAATTTTCATTTTTTCGCGGTGACTGTTGTATCTTTTGACTTCTTCGGGTACGTTATTATTTTTATAGTCTTGATACACTTTAATTAAATTGTCAATAAGCATTATTATTTTCCCCCTTTCGGTTTTGATTTTTGGTTTGTCTAAAAGTCAATGCTGTCCGATATTAAATTGAAATCGTGAGGAATAAGTGTTATTGTTTGATACTCCGCCCACAAATCCCAAAATTCTTTATCTTTTTTGCACTTTTTAATCTGATAAAATAAATATTTACACTTTTCCTGTTTTTTGTCGTGTTCTTCGTCAAAGTCGATTAAGTTTTCATTAATGGTTAAATCTTTTAAATTCATGCGGTTTTCTCCTTTTATTCTTCATATAAATTTTTGTTTATTTGATAATATCCATATTTTGGTTTTGATAAATATTTATGCGTTACCCCTGCGATTAAGTTTTTATCATTTACATACTTAATAAGTTCTTTGCGCGGATAGGGCGTGTCTGTATTAAATTTTTCGCGTGGTAATTTTTCTTGTAATATTTCTTTTACTTTATATTTTGCGGTTTGTTCAACCCGATTTTCTTGTGCCGCCGATAATTCAGAAAATAACAATTCGTCAAATCCGATTATAAATTTGTCGTTTGGAATAAAGTCATTCGGCTCTGTGACTGTTGGATATTTCGGTTCTTTATTATCAATAGCGTTTACAAGATTGTCGATAAATTCATTTATTTTTGCCTGTATGTATTGATGATAACTATTTGAAATGGAAATATAAGAATTTGAATGATAATAAAATTCTTTAAATCCTATTGCTTTTAGACGGTTTATGTTGAGCAGTTCGTTATATTGTTTTTCTCGTGAATAATAAGCAGATATTTCTGCACAAGCCGCGTCAAGACGATTTTGTACTGTATGATTATAATGTATTTCAATATGTACACCGTCTGCGGTCTTTGTGAGGGTGTGTATTGATGTACCCGCCATTGGAATACGGACGTTATTGATTTTTAATTGTTGCACGTTTCCATAATACAAATAGAGAGCGGTTGCGAGTTCGGCATTGTTATCACAAGCCCACAGACAGGATTTATATTGTTGTGAAAAACTGTAAACATTTTCGGCGTACTTTGATAAATAATCGAAAATAGGTGTAAGAAATATCACGTTTGCGGTTACGGGCGGCTCTCTGTTGTAAAGTTGTGCAACGCGGATTATGCGGCGGCGAGTGCTTTCAGAAAACATCAAAAGTTTTTGCGGTAGTTGATAAAGTTTTTCATAATATGACTTATATTCTGAATATTCTGCGGTGAGTAGTGCGTTTATAGTGACTTCGGTGTTTTTATCTGTAATGAATTTTTCAGTATTTTCTATATATTTATATGTTGTTCCGTTTATTGTAAAAGGTTCAAGAATGATAGGTTGATTAAATGTTGCAACTTCGGCTTCGAGTGTTGCTCTCATTTTCGCAATATCAAAATATACTGTTTCTTTATTGGTTAAATCATTAATATAACTCACTCCTTTTCTTTTGATTTTTTTGATGTTGTTTGTATGCGTTTGCCGCAAAAATATAATACTGATTGTGTTAGTCTGATTAGAATAAACGAATGAAGTTTGTAATGTCAAACGTACATTATTAAATAAAAATTATTAATGTATGTAAGACATTACAAAGTCGATTTACTTAAAAAATGTCGAATGTTTTTTTATCACTTTTTATCTTTTTATACTGATTTTACCTTGTGTTTTCGCTTTTGACTGTTTATGTTATTCTTTGATTTGATCGTAATACAAAAAGTCTTATCATAAATTATCTTTATATAATTTCATATCGTCATTTAACATCATGTGCCGCAAATTTTCACGATTGATATTGTATTTATTTCTCGAAACGCCGTCTTTATAAAGAAAATCGTATCAATAATTTATTTTTTTCGCGCAAAACTGAATGAAAATATATAAAAAGCGTTGATTTATCTTGAATTATTACACAATTTTCGCGTTTTACGCTGAAAAACATCTTGAAATTATGATTTTACCGCAATTTTGAATAATAACTAACAATTTTTCGATAAAACGAATAGAAAATAAGTGAAAACCGAACAAAAACAAAGAATAAATATAAGATATTCGCATAAATCCGTCATTTATAAAATTTATCAATCAATTTTAGTTTTAAATTTATTTTTCCTGTTGTTATGTATCTGCGTTTTATATAGTCGTGTAACTGTTTTTTTAACTTTTTCCGTCTGATTTTTTCGCGTTCGTACTGATATATACTTTCACAGTCCGCGAAAATTTTTCTTGTGACTTCGTAGTTATCCCGTGTGTCAATAAATGGTTGCATTAATACACTCCTTTCATAATTCTTAATCTCGTGTTCATTATTTAGACATATATTATATCGCAAAAAAATATTGTCGCTGTGGTGAAGTGCCAAACCAACGGAGAAACGCGACAAACCGCAAATTTTTCTTTGCTCTATAATATATTATCCCGTCTGCGGAGAGGAAAGCATAATTATAATAAGTCCGCTTGATGATGTATTATAACGGTTAATTATTGTTTTATCTTTTCGGTAATTTAAAATTGTTTTTAATATTTCCGTGATAAAATAAATATTTGAATAATTCTGCATGATATGTTCGTATTAATCATCATAATTTTTTTCGTCCTCTCTCACTTTCTATATATATTATACCATAAATTTTTTTTTACGTCAAACGACGATTATCACGAATTGCCTTGATAAATACTGATTTATTTTACGCTGATGTGTTGGAATTTCGCTGATTATCAATGCTGTATTTATAATTTTATTATTGATTTGAATTTATGTTTTGTTTTCGGTTCGGAAAATAAAAAATGATAATAATTACAATAATATTTTATAATCGGTTATTATTTTAAGCAAGCCGCCGAACGGTTGAAAATCTCAATAGTTAATTATCAAAATTGAGCGGAGCGGAGAGCGGGACGGCACGGTTTCGGGAAAAAATATTTTTAATTTTGGTTTCGGGATTTTTTCGGCAAACTCCCCTCTTGAAAATTTTTGTATTTACGGTGGGAATTGCCCGAACACGAAAAAACGCCGCTTGTCGGCGGCGCGTGTTTTGTGTTCTATTCGTTTATTTATGTATTATAATGATAATTGTGCCGTTTTATTACGTCTAATATAAACTGTTGCCCTGTATCGTCCATTGAATATAATAACGTGGCGATTTGTTTTATTACTTCATTATCATTCACTTTTATATTCCCTATTAATAATTCGTTTACCGTTGTCCCCAAAGAGTTCGCAATATCTACCAAAGTTTCAATACTCGGTTTACTTTCGCCCCGTTCGATTTGCCCGACAAAATTACTACTCTTGTCTATCTTTTCTGCTAACTGCTCTATGGTTAGCCTTAACAACAGCCGTTCATCTCTTATGCGTTTCCCTAATAATGTAAAGTCCATAAAAAACACCTCTTGTATATTTTACAACGGTTATAGACTTTATTAAACGAAATATAACTGATAATTTATCTTGACAATTAGTTTGTTTTGTGCTATATTATTTATAGAAATATAACATATTCGGAGGCGAACCAAAATGAAAATTGTATTTACATTAATCGTGCTTGCTATTTACGCTGTGAGTATTAAATGTTTTGTTTCAATTTATAAAAATATCAAAAATATTCCTAACCACTCTTTTTGGGGCGGGCGTTATATTGAAATGTTTACTGAATATAAAGATTATAAAAATACAACCGCAAAATATAAATGTGATTTTTATTTTTCTAATATTCATAATGGTAGGATTGATTTTGCGAGGTTTGTTGTCGGGTTTATTATTGGTTTCTCAATGTTATTGTCAATAATATTTAGTTGTTTTTTCCCGTCTAAACCTACGGACTATGTTCTTGAAAACAATCCTACAAGCAAAGTAACGGATTATCAATTACAATATAATAAAGACGGGACGTTAAAACATAATTCGGACGGTTCTTTGGATATAAAATATTATACTGAATACGGGACGAGTAAATATTATGCGAAAACGTGGGGACAAGTATTCAGTTCGGGTTTTGGGTTTTTTGGTTATATTCTTTTACCGTCTATTATTATCAGTACGTCTTGTATATGGCTGTGGGCAGAAAAGAAACGTGCAAATAGATTATGGGAGGAAATGGATTATGCTGATATTATGTGGAAAGAAGAAGAAAATAAGAAAAAATTAGAGGCAGAGGAGAAGAAAAAAGCGGAAAAAAAGAAAAAATTAGAATGGGAAAATTCCGAAGACGGAATAAAATCAAAATTGAATTATGTCATGAATATAATGGAAAAGATTTGTGGTAATGAAATTGAAATAATATATAATAACCATGCGTATAATAAACTTTCTTATATATACGCGAATAATTTTAATTTTTTTGATGTCATTAAAGAATTTAATTTTTCTGAATGTAAAGATTGGAGCGAAGAAGATAAACAAAAATTTATTGAATTAAGAATTGAATATATTGAATTAATTAAAAAACGAATTTTAATAAAGAATATTATACAAGATAAACGAAAAGAAGATAAACAAAAAATTAACGAATTAAAGGATATGTATTTTGAATTAACGAAAAATATTGATGATTTGAATAAATATTTGCAAAAAAATTTGTCAGTAGAAGCAGAACAATTACTGGCTGTTTTGCCTGTTGGCGTTGAAAATGCTATGACAACAGACGAATTAAATATAAAAATTAGAAAAATGAAAATGAACACATACTACACAGATTTAGACATAATTCGTGCGGTTTCCGATATGAAACGTTCAGATATAGATGTTAAAAGCGTAAAAGTTTACCGTTCATTAAAACCATTTACGGGTTTTTATTTAGAAAAAGAGTTCAAATTTTAATAATGTTAAAATTATCAGATACAGAAAATCAAATATTTTCTGAAAACGCCGAAAAAGATAATAATAACAAGTCAAGCGGCAAAACGGACACGGCAAATATTAATTCCGATAAAAAGAAAAAATCGCCGCAAGACGATATATTTAATAATGAATTTTATGAGATTTTTAGTATTGTTTGGAAATATTGAAATAAATATTTTCGTTGTTATATCGTAAAAACACGTATTAATTACGTAGATTATTATAATTTTGACGTAGTATCACGTAGTTTTGACGTAGAAAAAACGCATAAATATTATACAAAAATTATATAATCATATTAAAAATAACTATAAAACAAAAAACGCCGCCGCGCAATCGGGAGCGTTTTTTTTCACACTAACTGGCTTTCTGATTATTAATAATATCAGTTTGTGCGGGATATTCGGGCATTTCATCCATGTCTATATTGTATTCGGGGTCGGTAGTATTGATTATTTCGGGTTTCTTTTTTCTGTCAGCCTTTTTTATTAATTCTACGCAGTCGGGATAATTCGCGAATAAAAACTTTTTTGCTTTGCCGTAATAAGCGCGTTTTCCCTCAAATAATTCTATGTCATTTTCAAATTGAACGAGGGCATTTTTGCCATATACTTTTTCAATACATTTTTTCATAAACGGTACTGTCAAGTCTGTATAATTCTGTCTGTTTGCGGGGGATTTGATTTTTATTTTGCAGTTTGGAAATTCTTTGAATAATTCGCGGAGTTCTTTGTTTTCGGGGCTGTTTACGATTTGCGCTTTTTTGTTAAATGCGTTTGTTAATGTGATTGTGTTTTTGCTAAAATTGATTGTGCAACCTTTGTTTCCATTTTCTTCGTTCATTTT
>Ga0082212_10008706_pt1 | contig 13210 bp, 14 predicted proteins | sample TergutNt197P3_FD_71548 | JGI IMG/M metagenome (GOLD analysis project Ga0082212, IMG submission 71548) | Neocapritermes taracua P3 segment gut microbial communities from Petit-Saut dam, French Guiana - Nt197 P3 | ecosystem: Host-associated > Arthropoda: Insects > Digestive system > Gut ... | reverse complement strand
AGACTAAGATAGGCGAAATCCTATCTACGATATTGAGGCAGAGTGGAAACTCGAACACCTGCGGTTGACGCATCAGACCGTAGCTCTGTTTCGTGCGATTAAGTAGGGCTGAAGGGGAAGGCCCGGTGTTGCATGATAATACGCCTCAATATCATTGTCGAGATGAAGACGGAAAAACGCTATGGCAACAATAGCGTAGAGTACGCGCAACCTCATCGATTGGTGTGAGCTGCATGTGAATCGATTGGTGTGGACTGCATATGTGATCAATTGGGGTGAACGGCATGTGAACTATCGTTCACATTGGTTACACCTACTTCGTTCATATTCGTCTCACATACTTTGTTCACATTCGCTACACATTCAGAAATGGAGGAACGTAACGTGAGAGTTTACGTATTGAACATGAGAGGGCAGCCACTAATGCCAACAAAACCATGCAAGGCAAAACATCTGTTGAGAGACGGAAAAGCAAAGGTAGTGAGAAGAGAGCCGTTCACAATTCAGATGACAATAGCAACAGGAGAGGCAAAACAGCCTCTGACCCTCGGAATAGACAGCGGGAGCGACAAAATAGGTTCCGCTGTCGTTGACGATGAGAATCATATTTACTATATGTCAGAGGTGCAAATCAGAAATGACATCGCAGAAAAGATGAAGCAACGGTCAAAGTACCGCCGGAACAGGCGAAACAGAAAGACACGCTATCGTAAGGCAAGATGGCAAAATCGCAAGAACAGCATACGCAATGACAGATTCAGTCCAACGATGAAAAGCAAAATAGATAGTCACCTCAAGGAAATCGGGTTTGCGAAAAGTATACTACCTATATTAGAAATCATAATAGAAACAGGCACCTTTGACGCACACGCGATGAAAAATCCAGAGGCACTAAAAAACAAGTGGTTGTACCAACGGGGAATTAACTACGGCTATGCAAATACGAGAGCGTATGTTCTTGATAGGGACAGTAACACTTGTCAGCAATGCAAGGGCAAGAGCAAAGACAGCAAACTCGAAGTCCATCATATACTATTCAGAAGCGAACAAGGATCCGATGATGTTGATAATCTAATAACGTTGTGCAAAACTTGCCATGACAGGGTGCATAACGATACGATTAAACTTAATGTCAATGGGAAAGCAAAAGACAATCTTAAACACGCAACGCAGATGAATAGCATAAGGGTACAATTGCTTAAATCTATGACATGCAAGGAAACATTTGGATTTATAACAAAAGAACACGCATGGGCAATGGGATTTGAAAAGACACACTATAACGATGCAATAGCGATTGCTTGTTTGAACAATATCGAACGCAATGGTTTGGTGAGCTACGAATTCAAAACGAACAGAATCTTGTTCAAAAAGTGTGCGCCAGACGGAGACTATCAACAGACAAAAGGCGTGAGAAGCGAACAACGTATCCAAACGGGCAAGATACAAGGCTACCGCAAGTTTGACAAAGTAAGATACAATGGCGCAGAATACTTCATCAAGGGAAGAATGACAACAGGATATGCAATTTTGATGGATATCGAAGGAAACAAACAAAAGATGAAACCAATACCAAAGCTAAACAAAATGGAAAGGAAAGGGGCGAGAAAAACGTGGATGGTGCAAGAGAAAAGGCTTGCGGCAATTCATCCCACCGCCTAAGAAGCGGGGGTATTCTTGCCACGATTTGCATAAAACAAAAAAGTAGTTTTGGAAAGGGGCAATAACAATGTTTTGCGATATGATAAACGATTTAGAGAATCCGACTGTGCGTAGACTTGTGAGCGCAAGCGCATTTGACCAGTCTGTTGAAGCAACGGACAAAAGAATGGAAGAATTTCGCCGCAGGGAAGATTTGTATTTGTATGGGTGGGTTGAAAACAGCGAAATATTAGGCACTTGCGGAGTTGAGGTTCATTCGGATTGTATTGTGATTCGAAATATCGCGGTTGACCCAAATGCTCGCAAACGCGGAATAGGCAAAGCAATGATAGCTGCGGTACAGCAAAAATTTAAGACGACCGTTAAAGCTGAAACCGATGATGGCGCGGTAGAGTTTTATCGGAAGTGCGGATTTGAAACAGAGGGATTCATGAAAACTTATCCGTCCGGCGAATGTCAGCGATATAAATGCGTTTTACGTTTTAATTGATAAAGTCGGAAAGGAAAACGATAAAATGGGTTCGATTATATCAGAAGAAAAAGCGTTGAATATTGTCGGCGAATTTCTGGACGAAATACGCCGGGAAGATAGCGGCATACTGGCGATGTACCTGATAGGCTCACTCGGCGGCGGGTATTATCGTCCGGGGCAGAGCGATATTGATACGGTTATTATTGTCAGCGATGATGCGGTGGTAACGCAAAAACGCATGGACGAAATCGCGAAAAAATACTGGCAGTCATACGATATACCCAAAGGCTTCGGCTCTATAATGATTCGCTTGTCGGAGTTTTCGCCGCCTTATATAAAAAGTAAAATCGAAGAATTTGAATTTACGGTTGAAATCGCCCGGCTGAAAAAACAGGGCAAATCTGTATTCGGCAATATAAACTTGAATGATATACAAATACCGTCAAAAGAGGATTTTATAAAAGATGCGATCATTATGGAAAAATGGTTTGCGAAAGAATTTGGCGACCCCATGTTCGATAAATTGCAAATAACAGGCTGTGTAAACACAATTTTGGGGTATCTGCGCCGTTATTTGATGATTGAAAAACGAATTTTTGAGTTCAACAAATTTCTAACGATAGATACCTACTTGCGTCATGAACCACCCATCATCAATAAGCCTGTATTTGACTTCATACATAAAAAGCTGAAAGATGAAGTTGCCGGGAGCGATGACGATTTGCGTATGCTCCGCGAGTGCGGGACGCAATTCCGGAAATATTTCAATAAGCGATTGTTAAACCTTGAAACAAGCGTATTGTACGATGGAAAAAATAATATTGAAAGGAAGAATATATGAAAAAAGAACTGCTAAAAATTATTGCCGACGATTGGAGCGATGAATCCGATAACCACCCGGATTGGCTATTTTACAGGACGGATGAATATATTCGTAAAATAATTGATAATCCATATTCAATATTTCATCCTACACTTGCCAATGTTATACAAGATATTTTTCCTGATTTATACGGCAAGAAGGTATGCGTGCCGTCAAGCGGAGATAACCGCGCCGTATTCGCATTTCATTTATTAGGCGCAAAAGTGACTTCCAGCGATATTTCTGTTCGTCAACTCGCAAACGCGGAGGCAACGGCAAAAAAATATGGTTGGGATATTGAGTTTGTGCTTGATAATACTATGACGCTCGAAAAAATCGAAGAAAACGCTTATGATTGGGTATTCACATCGAACGGAGTTCATGTATGGATTGACGATTTAGCGGCGATGTATAAAAGTATCTGCAAGATACGTCAACAACCCACCGCTTAACGCCTAATGGCGTTTGAAGCGGGGGCTTGTAGCGAAAGTGACAAGCCCTTGTTGAATACCCTAAGTGCTACGAGCACTACGTTATATGACATGAAAGACATTCGACAAATCGAATGGAGGCACCCTTGAATGATGCTCTAGTTTGAGGCAATGCCGTGGCTCTGTAAACAGTCCTGATGGGAGGGGCAGTCAACCACGTTGCGAAGGTCATATAACATTGGGGAAGGGCAATCAATCCGAAAGGAGATACGAATCGTGAAAGTATTCGTAATACACATGGATGGCACAGCATTGATGCCAACGAACAACCGCAAAGCAAGGGTCTTGCTAAGGGACAAAAAAGCGAAAATTGTCTGTTATACACCATTCACGATACAATTACTATATCCGTGTGGCAAGGCCACGCAACCTATCAACTTAGGCGTGGATACAGGCTCAAAAAACATAGGGATAGCAGTTACGACAGACAAAGAAGTGTTGTACAAAGGCGTAATAGAATTAAGGCAGGATGTGAAAGAAAATCTAAAAGCAAGGAGGACTCTTCGGCGAGAGAGACGAAGCAGGAAAACAAGACACAGGGCAAGCAAATTCCTACACCGAACAAGAAGAGAGGGATGGTTGCCGCCGAGCATAGAGAACCGCATAGATAATCATACCTTTTCATGGATTGACACATTCTGCGAAGTATTGCCTAAGCCACAGCTAACAATAGAGGTGGGGAAGTTCGACATACAGAAGATCGAAAACCCTGACATAAAGGGAGAGGAATACCAACAAGGGGAAATGTATGAATATCGGAATCGAATAGGGTATTTGCTCGCAAGGGAATCTGGCACGTGTCAATACTGCCATACGAAACGCGAGAGCAAAAACAATTGGAGACTGCACCATATCTGGGGGAAAGACTATGACAGACCAGAGGACTGGGCATTATTGCACTTGGAATGTCATGTACAACTTCATGCTAACAGAGAGGAACACATTTTGCAGAAAGTAAAACCCAAGTCATACAAAGAATCAACGTTCATGAACATAGTACGCAAACGATTGTTCAAGGCTTTCCCCTCTGCAAAATTCACATATGGGAATACTACGTTTCAAGACAGGTGCGAACTTGGGTTGCCGAAAACACATTACAACGATGCCATTGCCATTACAGGAATCAAGACCATCGAACGCAATTGCGATGAGTATGTCTACATCAAGCAGTTCAGAAAAAAGAAGCGCAGCTTGCATGAATCTGTTCCTCGAAAAGGGCGAAAGGCAAAAAACACGACAAGCAAGCGCAACGAGAAGAACAAAAAGTCAATGAAAGGCATATGCCTTAATGACAAAGTAAGGGTTTTTGGAAATGTTGGGTTTGTGAGCGGGTTCGATAGTTCAAGCGTGTATGTTACTGATATACATGGCGAGTACATCACGAATCCAGAGAAGAACTATAAGCAAATAAGCGTCAAGAACATAGAGATAATAGGGCACAACAATAATTGGGTAAGCGTAATAATAAGGGAAGGAGCATAAGTGGCTTATATCCCACCGCCTAAAATCTGCGGATTTTTGAGGCGGGGGACTTACGCCACATTTGTTAAAAATCCGCAAGCCTTACGGTGAAATAGGCCCATATTTTAATGGCGTTAATTATCATTGGCGCACACAGGATTATGTCAACGCCATAGTAGGAACCGGATTAAGTATCATGCGTATGGAAGAATTTTTTGACAGCAGAGAAAATGGCTGTTATTGGTTTTCCGAATTAAAACGGACTTCCATGACACAAGATGAAATAAACGGATATTATGATTGGCATATCAACCCGCAAGCGGCTTTACCGCAATGGTTATCTATATGTGCAACGAAGCAAATATAAACGAAAAAATTATTTTTGGAGGCTTTGAAATGAACGATTTACAAGATATTATCAACAAGAACAAAGAAAATTGGGATAATGAGGTTGAATCAGGCGCACATTATACGATTCCTGATTTAGATTTAGATGTGGATTTATTAAAACAATTTGCGAACGGCGAATTGTTGGGGTGGAGCGAAAAAAAGGGTAAGCTAAATAATCCGTTGCTGAAAAAAATCCGTCAATATGAGTATGCTGATATAAAAGAGAAAAAGGTGCTTTGTTTGGCATCGGGCGGCGGTAACCAATCGGCAATGTTTTCGCTGCTCGGCGCGGACGTGACAGTAGTTGATATTTCACAAGGGCAACTGGACGCAGATATAACGGCGGCAAACTATTACGGCTATACGGTAAAAACCGTTCAATGCAGTATGACCGATTTGTCTGTTTTTGAGGATGAATCCTTTGATATTGTTCATCAGCCGATTTCAATATGCTTTGTTCCCGATGTCGCTTTGGTGTACAAGGAAGTATTCCGCGTGCTCAAAAAAGGCGGGCTCTATCATGTAGACCATATAAACCCCGCAACGCACCCAACATCTTATGAAAACGATATTGACGGTTGGGACGGTATCGGTTTCAGAATCAGTTCCCCGTATATAGGCGGGCCGTTAAGAATAGACGAAAACGGCAATGAGAACATGACTTCCGGTGAAGTAGATGGGGAGTTCCGGCATTTGTTCATTGATATGTTTTGTAAACTGACGGAAGCGGGATTTCAAATAAAATATATTTGGGAAGATGAACGAAATTTAGTTACAGCGTTTAACCCGCAGAATGAAATCAAACCCAGCGATGGAGAATATGACAGCAGTTTTTCTGTTGTGCAAAGATACATCAATGTTTTGTCAACAAAATAAGATTTATACCCGCTTGTTGGATTCCGATTCGCCCTTGTCCGCAAAATAGCGATAGCATAATTTCGGAGGATAAATCGAAATGGAAAATAACGCAGATAAAATCAAGAGTACATTGGGACAAATGTTGGACGCAAAACGATTGGCGCACACATTCGCCGTATGCGAAACTGCTGTCATTTTAGCAGAACGGTTTGGCGCGGATAAAAGCAAAGCCTATCTCGCCGCTCTCGTACATGATTGTGCAAGGGGTTATGACGGAAAAGAACTAAAAACGTATTGTAATGAACACAGTATTGAACTTGACGACTATATGAAAAACGATATTAACCCCGTACACGCTTTGGTTGGCGCGGATATGGCAAAACGGCGTTTCGGAATTGACGACGAAGAAATTATATCCGCAATAAAAAATCATGCTGTTGGTTGCGAAAATATGACGCTTTTGGATAAAATCATACTTGTTGCGGACGCTATCGAACCACACAGGACGGGAAGCGACGCCGATGAAGCGCGAAACGCCGCCGAACAAGATTTAGACGAAACGATTGTCCCGGTTATGCGAATAAAGTCATATTATTTATCAGGTAAGCCTATGCACCCATACAGTTATATGATGTTGAACAAACTTCGTGAAACAAAACTCTATTTCGCTTGGGTACAAAGAATATGCGCCGATAAAGACATTGCTATCAACGGTAAAATGACGCATGTAAAAGATGGTAAGCTCTTTTGCGTTTCATCGAGCATTGGAAATTTATACCTTAAAAAAACGGGCAATTTTATTATAGACGAACTGACCTTCACGCAGAAACTCATGGAATTGGGGCTTATCAGCTTGCCCGAATGGATTGGCTACGACCATGATATGAGCGTGTGTTTAATGCGGGATATGGGTGGCTGTGACTTATCCCTGTTGCCGACGTTGGACATGGAAACATCATTAAATATGTTTATCTCTTTATCGCGTTTGCAAAAGGATTCGATTCAGTATGTAGAATCAAAAGGCTTTTGTGGCGTTGATTACAGGATTAGTACGATGTTAGAAGAACTGGAAGATTTGCCCGAAACCGCATATACAATGCTGTCAGATACACAATATAGGATTACGCAGGAGGAAACGGAAAAGTTAAAACAAAATGCCGAGCATATAAAAACGATGTTGGAATCAATAAAAAATTCGTGTCTGCCCGATACAATCCATCACGGCGATTTGGGGACATACAATGTCAGGGTCATTGACGGAAAATCTATCTTCTACGATTGGGGTTGCGGTGGCGTTTCGCACCCATTCTTTGATACATTCCGCTTGTTGTCCTCGATACGAGGGAAACTTCCCGCCGATGTACCCGCCAAAGAGATGATTATTGATACATACCTTGGGGAATGGTTGGAATACGGAAACCGCGAGGAATTGAAAAACATATTTACAGCTATCAACGGGTTGGCGGGGTTTTATATGGCTTATGTCAAATATATAAAGACAAGGGACGTTCATCTATCATTTGCAAATAATATGGAAGCAATAGCCGCGCATTGTTTGGAGCCGAATAATCGGTATGCAACGGCTTCCACTTACTTGAAAAGATTTATAGCGAACGAGTTTTAATAATGAGAAAAACATTTACGAGGTGAAAAAATGATTTGTCCGAAATGTAATAAAGACGACCCACAAAATCGGGAGATGTGTCCCGACTGCGGTTATCCCGTAAAACCAATTCCTGTGCCGCTCGGAGGAAAGATCCAATTCGGTGGTTATGACTGGTTCATCCTCGATAAGCAGGACGGCAAGGCACTCATCATAACCGAAAAAGTGATTGAGAAACGCCCTTATCATCAAAAAGAATGTGAAATCACATGGGAAACGTGCGATATACGTCAATATCTTAACGGTGAGTTTTATAATTCGTTCAGCGAATCCGACCGTGCGCGAATTGTTGAGGTAGTAAACGATAACCCCGACAACCCGTGGTACGGCACGAGCGGCGGCAATCCCACTTCCGATAAAATATTCTTTTTGAGTATTGACGAAGTCGTAAAATATTTCGGCGACAGCGGACAGATAAAAACCCGGTATATGTACCCGAATTGCGATTGGTGTAAGGACGAGTTTTTGCCGTGGATAGATGACCAATACAATATAGCGCGACGCGCTGTTGATGACGACGGAGTTGTATTTTTTTGGAGATTACGTTCGCCCGGTGCAAAAAGTTGGCGTGCCGCTGCCGTAGCGGGTTTTTGCGGAGATGGATTTGACCAAGGCGGAATAACTCTCGGCGGTGGCGATTTATTGAGTGATGACGGACATTTTGTATATGACAGTCCCGGAGGATTGACGGATGTACAAGGTCTAAACGGTGTCCGTCCCGCATTGTGGCTTCAGACAATATAAATTTGTTAGGAGGGTACATATGAAATGCTATTGTTATGAAACCGAAAAAAAATTTATCTTTTGTGTTGAGGATGCCAAAGATAAAATTTATGAAACTCTACAAGCCGACCAATTTTGGAAAAAAACCGACGATGATAAATTTATCAAAGTCTACCCTTTGGACACCGAATGGGACGATGCGTGGTATTTAGATTCGGCGTACAAAGAAGCTGTCATAAACAATTTTTCCCGAATGGGACGGGCTTGGATTGAGGGGATATTCGATTGGGAAAAAGTCCTGTTGTTCCTCGCGCAAAAATTTACGGAAAACAATGTCGAATGGTACATAATTGGTAGCGTCAGCGAAGCTGTACTCGGCGTGGAAATTAAGCCACACGACATAGATATATGTGTTCACACAAAAGACTTTTACAAAGTTAAAGATTTATTCCGTGACTATGTTATCGAACCGTTGGGAGATAACAAAGGAAATTGGCTCGTTCGCTATTTCGGTAAATTGTGTGTTGATGGGGCTTCGATTGATATTGCGGCAGACAATAAAATGAACATGGAAAGCCTTTCCGCTCCGCTTTCAAAAGTGTATTGGAACGGATATGATGTATTTATTGAATCCTTACAAAATCGGTACAAAGTTGAAATACAGCGTAACAGAAAAGATAGAATCAAGGCGTTTGAAAAATACATGAAAGGTAAATAAAAAATGCAAAAAGGTAAAATTATATTTTTAAATGGAGTATCAAGCTCTGGCAAATCAACATTAGCCAAAACATTGCAGGACAGGTTATCAGAACCTTTTTATCTACTTGCAAACGATATATTCACAGATGATCCTGTTTGCCCTGTCAAGTTCGTCGATATGGACGCGAACGAAACATACCAGAAAGCGCTAACGGGTATGTATCATGCCGTGAGAGCGTTTTCAGATGCCGGCATTAATACGATTGTCGATGATGTTCTTTTGAAAGAAGACGGCTATGACCGACTAAAACAATGTGTCGAGCTATTTCACGAATATCCTGCGTTGTTCGTTCATGTGACTTGCCCGGTTGACGAACTTCGGCGCAGGGAAGAAGACCGAACCGACCGCTGGGTGGGAATGGGAGAAAGTCAATTTGCGATATTAACCCCACAGGACACATATGATATAACCGTAGACACGTACAAAGACTCAAAAGAAGATTGTGCCGATAGAGTTATCGAAGCGTTAAATTGCCCCGATAGGTTTTCAGCGTTTAAAATTCTTTGGCCATTTGGGGGTTCTTATGAAAATTGATTTTAATGTCAAGCCGTATAAAGGCTGTATGGACGTGAAAATTGGATATGAGAGAGAAGAAATCAATCAGGAATATTTTTATCTAAACAGGGATTTTGTAATAATCGACTGTCTTGCGGACGGCGCAAAACACGACATCACCAAGGATGCCGAAATGGTGTCTTTTGATGATTTTAGCGGCTATGAAGCAAAAAAATATTTCATTCCGCGCTTTGATAAACAGCTTACCCTCGAATACACAGGCGTTCTTTCCGGCAAAACCGGATGTTGTCCGTATGTTCGGGAAACAATATCACCCGAATTCACATTCATACGCTGGGAAACATTTTGTTATCCGCTGTTTGTCAATGAAAATGTTACATTCCGGAAATTCTTGGGAACAAAGTTAAGCATAGACGTAACTGTAACTATGCCCGACGAATTTACTGCGGTTACTTGTATGCCAAAAACAGCAAACCATATTGGAAACGGCGTGAAAACGCAAGAGTTTTGGGGGGACAGACACGGCATTGCTATCGCAATAGCGAAATACACGGTAAAAGAACTGTCAATCGGGACATTTTATTTGTTGGGCGAAATAGATGGCGCAAATCTTGAAAAAACCATGATTGCCGCGCACAATTTTATGAATGAGCATTTTGGCGTCAGAGATATTAAAAAGAGAACCAATTATGCCGCCATACCTAACAAGTTTGGTTCGTTTGCGACATATATAACCGTGTTTGTCGATGAAGTTGCGTTTGAATCGTTAAGAACGATGAATCACATCATCCATGAATTTATTCATTTGGGTTGGAACGTGAAAGCGGATGATGAAACTCAAAAGATACGGTTTTTTGATGAAGCATTTACAAGCTATTTTGAAATGCGCGTGATGGAATGTCTGACAGGGGATAATTACAGGCTTACGGAATTTATCGACGGATATGAACATCAGCTTAAAAATTATGATGGCGATGTTCCGATAATAGAGTTCGGCAAACATAGTTATGGGGATTTGAGCTACACAATCGGGGCAATATGTTTGCATGAATTAAGCAAGTTGGTCGGCATCGAAAAATTTGAGGAAGCCACAAAATCATTTTTGCAAAAATATAAAGATATACCCGTGAATATGGAGATATTTTGCAATGAGTATATTAATTTGTGCGAGAAACCGGAACTTGAACAGTTTTTTGCGGATTGGATTTATTCATCGGCAGGCCCGAAATCTTTTTTGGCTTATTGGCGGTGAGGTAATCAAAAATATACCCGTAAAATAATATGTTCGGAGGAACTTGGAATGAAAAAATTATCACTCAACGATTACCGCAAACTCCGCCGCCTTGTCTATCGCGGCGCGAACACGCTGATATTTACCCAATGGCGATGCGCCTTTGAAAATGGCGACCCGGAGGATGTACTGAGCGTTCTTGCCTGCTACCAAAACGAGTCCGGCGGCTTCGGTCACGCCCTTGAAGCGAATTGCTGGAACCCCAATTCCTCGCCGTACATGACGAGTTTTGCGATCAGTATTATCGACGGGATTCATTATATTTTTACAGACCGTAATCATCCCGTTCTTCGGGGGATTTTAAAATATCTTGCCTCCGGGGATTACGCCACCGAAACAGGTTGGCTGGGTATGGCCGACATACCTACTAACAATGATTATTCCCATGCCCCGTGGTTCCATTACGACCCTACGACCAACCCCGGCGCGACTGATCCTAAAAATATTGTAAACTTTATCTTGAAATACAGTGAAAAAGACAGCCCCCTCTACCAAAAAGCGCAAAGAATTGAAAAAACAATACCAAAGAATAAACCGATACCGGATTTAAGCGGTTACGATCCCACGAAATTCATCTGCTGGGAGTCTATGCCTACAGATATTGTGGATTCGCCCGATAGCCCGCTCTACTCCGAATACAAAGACCTTGTAGAAGCGGAATTGGACGGTATCGTTGAAAGGTTACAAACGATTCAAGAACTGCCTGTCCCCGGAATCGACGATAAAGCGGACTGGCTGGACAATCGGCAAATCATCAGTTGTTATCCCTCAACGTGCGGGTTTTTTATCATGCAGATCGAACTATTGAAAAAATTTAACCGGCTGGATTTTTTGAAATTTTAACAAAATAGACATATTAACAAGTTATTCAAGGGTTCAAGGGTTCAAGGGTGGAGATTTTTTCGCCGCATACAAGCGGAAAAATACTACCTGTCCCTTGACTGTCTGGATAGTCGGAACGGCGGATTGGGTATGAAATATTTACATTTCGCCCGTTGCATAATCGACTTTTTTATGATAAAATATTTGGTATCAGTAACGTAACAAATTTATATTATATACGGATTGGAAAGGAGATGTTATGAGGTTTGGTAATATTGAATTTAATAAATCGGCGTTCAAACATGGTATCTCCAAAGACGATATATACTGGGCATTTTTTCATTCTTGTTACGACGGTCCGATTGAGGAAATGGAGAATAAATTTTTACGGTTAGGTTTTGATAAATCCGGCAATTTACTTGAGATTGCATATAATGAAATTGATGCAAACAGTATTAATATTTTTCATGCGATGAAATGCAGAAAAATATATCATGAATTAATAGGAGGAACATGATATGCCAAGAATGACAGAAGAAGAAGCCAATGCCCTTGATGATTTTATTACGAATAATCCACCCAAAGTTGACCCTTCGAAAGCGCGTCATATCACTCGAATGGTAGCATTAGATGATTTTACCGTTGAATATATTTTTTCACAATCAATAGCCACTCATAAAACGCCTACAGAAGTTATTAGAGACTTAGTAAAAGAGAAGCTAACGCACTCTATTTAAAAACGCACATAGAATTTATCACAAGAGGAGCAAGAAGAGCCGCGCCTCAGAACGAGCGAAGATTTGCATTTGGCAAATCTGGGAAACGAGTGCAGGCGGTGGGATGAATTGCGACATAACTACTTTTTTGGGAGAGTGGCGGAGGGCGCAAAGCAAAAGGGATTCCCAAAGTACAAGAGCAAGAAAACGAACGAAAAGAGCTACACGACGAAGCACGCGAACGGAAACATAGAAGTTGGCGCAAAGACAATCAAACTTCCAAAGTTGGGACTGGTGGAATGCAGGGTGTCGAAGCAGATAGAGGGCAGGATATTGAGAGCGACAATAAGTCAAAGGGCAAGCGGAAAGTATTTCGTCTCTGACCACAATGCGGCAATCAATTGAAGCTATGTCAAAAAATTGGACACGGAAAAGTGGAGACAAACCGGGAGCAGTCGATCGGTGGCGGCATTCGAAGCCATGGCTATGTCCTCGCCGCGTATGTAGAATTGCTGCGTGAGTT
>Ga0082212_10008705_pt1 | contig 13212 bp, 14 predicted proteins | sample TergutNt197P3_FD_71548 | JGI IMG/M metagenome (GOLD analysis project Ga0082212, IMG submission 71548) | Neocapritermes taracua P3 segment gut microbial communities from Petit-Saut dam, French Guiana - Nt197 P3 | ecosystem: Host-associated > Arthropoda: Insects > Digestive system > Gut ... | reverse complement strand
AATTGTATCATTTAATTCCCCATTTTTGTCAAAAAAACCTAAACAGTAAGGACTCGAATTACCAAAACCGGTGAAATGTCCGACGATACCCGAATCAGTCAATAAGTAATACGATGCTAATCGGGATGTCGAGAACTCTACTTTACCGCAATAATTCCCTTTATAGTCGTATTTTACCAATTGATTGGGTTGCTTCATAAAATACAGAAACTCTTCTTTCTCATCCGTCCAACTGAAAATTTCGGTAAATGCCATCGGATCTTGGCCGAAATGTCCGATTTCAGTGATAAATTGCCCATTTTTCTTGTCAAATAACAAACAACTTCTTTGTGCCTCAATGACAATATGATCTCGCAATACTTTGATTATAGGGTCTCTGCCAACAAGCCCGTCATCAGTCGTCTCAAGCGGAATATAACGGATTGTTTTACCAAAATCCGAGGTTTTAAGGCGGATGAGATTTTGTAATCCGCTTTCAATGTTAATTTCTTCCGAATATATTATTCGCTTTCCCTGATTGTTACAAGAAAACAGGAATGATAATACAATGCCTGTAAATAATAGTTTTTGTTTCATATCAATGTTCAATAAAAAGTTCATACACCAATCCTCCTTTTTGCGTAAATTTATGTTTGTCTAATTCTTCTGCTCGGTGTACGCTGTCCTCAACATTGCACCTAACGGCCCAGCGGCTTCACGCAGGCGGGGGTTCACAAAGGTTCGGGCGGGGTACACACTTGCAAATTCGCACAAATGTTTCTGCGGGCATACACCCCCGCTTGCGTGAAACCGCCCGTTGTATGCAGTGGTTATCCAACCCTTTCCCTTATTTTTGTTCTGTCGTATCAATACTGATAAGTTCAAATTGTGGCAATTCTACTGTTTCTAAAAACAGATTTGAAATTTTGTCAAGAAACGATTCCGTTACAATATCTTGCCCCAAAAACATTTCAATATCTGGAACTTTGGCAAAACGCTCTAAAATCTTTTCATCGCTGACTTTTAAGCGATAGCGAATGTTTTTGAAAAATTTGATTTCCGAATATTCAATTATTTCATCTGCCAAAATGGTCTGAATGGCAAAGTCTATCAAAGTCAGTTCGTCTTCTTCCGGTAATGAAGTGTTTTTCAACAACTCAAAATAATCGGTGATGAATTTTTTGCCTTCGACATTGATTTTATCTACAAGCAAATTTAGTTCTGCTTGAATATCAATATTCTCAAACAAAGGCGATTTTTCGCACATTGATTTAATAGTTGCAACTTCTCTTTTGTCAATATTGCCGTCAGAAGCCATACAGCAAAAGGCTGTCTGAAAAAGCAATTTGTTTAAGTTTGGTACATCCATATCTTTTGAATTTTAAATGTTTATAATTTATTGATTAAACCCTATTCTACGGCGTTCTTCTTTTTTACCTTCCATTTCGTTTTTGATTTTCTCGTATTTTTGAAGAATATCAAGCGAAATAGTTGGACGTTGATTTTTAATGACAAATTCCAATGTTTCCATTGTGATTCGTTTTGTTTTTTCTCGAATGACTTTGCGAGAACATTCATCTACAATCAGTTTTATGTCGCCCGAAACATAATTTTCAGTCAATGTTGCCAATTTTTCGTAATCAATACCGAAGTCGAGCGGGCGATTTTTCAGATAAATTTCAAACATTGCCCGCCGTGCTTCAAAATCGGGAGGCGGAACATAAAAATGCTTTTCCAATCTTCCTGCTCGTAAAATTGCCTTATCAATCAGTTGCGGTTTATTGGTTGAGCCAATAACGAACACGCCCGAATCGCCACAGTTATCTAATTGTGAAAGAAATTCGTTCACTTCCGAGCCGTAACTGTGCTGTGCGTTTTCTCGGTCAGGTGTCATTGCGTCTAATTCGTCAAAATACAAAATTGCAGGTGCGTTTTGTCGTGCCTCGTCAAATATTTTTCCGATTTTTTCCTGCGTTCCGTGGACATAAATACTTGCAAGGTCGGAAGCAATCACTTTGCGAAAATTATAGTCGGTTTCTTCGGCAAATCGTTCGGCAAAAAATGTTTTCCCGCAACCCGGAGGACCATAAAGCAACATTCCGTTGGGCAAACCCAAACCGTGTTTTTTGTATTCTTCGGGGTAACGAATAATGTCTATCACATCGGTTTGCAACATATTTTTCAACGTTTGCATTCCTGCAATGGCAGAAAAACCGCCGCCTCTTTTCTTTTGCATTTTTGGTTTTTCGGTTTTTTGTTCAGTAGAACGAGCGCAAGGCACCGCCCCTGCATTATAGGAAATTTCAATTTCGCCGTTTAAAGTTTGTGAAAATTCTTGTGCCGATTGAAAACGCTTTTCGGTGTCGGTTTGCAACGCCTTTGTGATTATTTTTAAAACAGAATCGTCAAAATCTACAATTTTGTCGGCGACATTGGGAAAAAGCAACGGCTTTTCACGCTGTTGTAGTAGTTTTTCGGTAACGACTGTATCGCCCGACATTTGTGTTTCATAATTTGAAATTGAAACATTCCACGCCTGTGTGCCAAACAACATTTGATACATTACTGCGCCAACGGAAAACAAATCGCTTTGTGGCGAAAACGTATTTGCTATAATACATTCTGAAGCTACAAAACTCAAATTTAATCCTTTCCGATTGTATGTTTTTGACGACTGCAAAAATGAGCGGGCATAACCAAAATCAATGATTTTTGCCTTTGGTGTGTCGCCCGACAAATCAAGCATAATATTTTGTGGTGTAATTTCGTTGTGAATTATTGGCTCAGGCAACGAATGTAGATGTTGCAAGCCATTTAATACATCCGATAGAATTTGTCGAATATCGAAAACCGTAGAAATCGACTCTCTCATCATCCGTTCCGCCAACGTTTCGCCTGCAATGAAATTTAACACCAAATACAAAAACTTTTTGCCTTCTACAATTACCTCGCCACTGTCTTTGTACAAAACAATATTTTCGTGTTTCGTTTTTTTCAAAAACTCAATTTCAAGCAAATTGCCGTTTTTGTCAAATGTTGAATGGTGTAATTTTGCAGGATTGAACAGTTTTAGAAAATACAATTTCCCGTCCGTGCCTTTTACCCGATAGGTTTCCGCATTTTGACCTTTCTTAATAAAAAGCAAAACGGAGTATTTGTCGTCTAAAACTGCACCTTTTTGTAATATATGTTGTTTGTTTTCCATTGCTGAAAATTTTATCTCAATGTTTTTCCTCCCTGTTCGTTTTCGGGCAAAAGCAAAACAATTTCACGCAACAATGGACGAATGTTTCTGTTTCCGTTTGTCACTTGTTGCATTGCTTGATTTATAAGTTGGCGTGCTTTTGTTGGATTTTTCCAATGAAATGAATTGAAATTTTGATTAAAATCTTGCAAAAACTGTAAATCCATTGCATTCCCTGTAACTGCATTGCGAAGTTCAAAATCTAATCCGCCAATTTCGCTAATCAACTCTTTTGCCTCTTTCATATTTTTCTCGCGAATAACTACATCTACTTTTTTTCTTATATCTGCGAGTTCTGCGTCTATTTTATTCATATCTAAATCGTTACCTGCGCCGTGTGTTTTGATTTTTCTAATCAAATCTTCCAACTCAAAAAACGACTCTTTTAATTCTTTTTCAATTTTTGGGAAAAGAGTGGCTTTGTCGGCTTCGTCCAACTTTAAAAGTTCTTTGCGCAAACTGTCTAAAATTCTCATTTTCCCGTCCGCACTTCCTTTTTCGTTTTCCAATTGACTTTCAAACTCTTCTAACTTATCGAAAATTGTTGTGTCATTAACTCGTCTTGCTGTGCGTTTGGCATCGGCAATATCTCGCTTCAGTTTTTCTTCTGTTGGCGGCTCGGTTTGTTTTATTTGTATTTTAAGTTCTTCGGAGTGTTCAAGTGTTGGGAAATATGCCGAAAAGAACATTTGTTCTGACCTGTCCACTTTAATTGTAATTTCAACAGGGCTTCCTTCAGGTAATAATGCAGGTAAACTTTCTCCAGAAATAATTACATCTGTTATCCAATTATTAAAAATAGGATTTGTTCCCTCATTATAGTAATCTCCTTGATAAATTGGAATTTCGATAGTGTCGCTTGCTATTCCGGGACGAACTTCTGTGCGAGTTTTCAAATCATTACGAACACCTGTCGCGGGTAATTTCTTATTCTTTTCCAAACCTTTAACTGACGCAAATAGGTCTTTTTCATATTCGTCAAACCATTTCCCGATACCAATATAATAAGGCAAAGTACTCATTCCGTCCAAACCTCCAATACCTTGCAAAATGCTGAATTGATTGGGCTGGCATTCTAATTTGTTGCCTTCCTCGTCATATACATTAACAGTAAAAACATTGGAACATCCCTCTTGCAAAAGCACATCAATCAAAGCGGCTTTTTCGCCAATTTGTTTTTTTCCGCTACTCCACGCACCGTCTCCACGCACTACATCTGCAAAAACTTTTGCGGGGATTGTTCCCTCTCTCTTGTCTTTTAAAATTTTTATATTTATCATTTCGTCAGTTTCTACGCTTGTTGCTTCATAGTTAATCTCTAATTGCAACTTGGTTTTATCCCGACTTTCCTCTTTCACTTCTTCCGAAACAGAAATAGTAGAGGCAAACAAGGCAGCGCCTTTGGCAACAACGGTCATTGGGTCAACGGAAGTATCCACATTTTCGGTAATCTGTTCTTTCAACATTCGGCGAAGAATGGGCGAATAAGTTGGACCTCCCACCAAAATTAATGTTCCTAAATCAGCACCTTTCAGATTGTTACGTTTCAATAAATCTTTTGTTACATCAATTGTTTTTTGGAAAATGGGAGCAAGTACATTTTCCATATCTTTTTGCGTAAGGTTAATATCAATTTCAGGCTCTTCGCCGTTTTCGTCCTCAAAAGGCAAATCGCCTAAATTGGAAAGTATATTGTGCGAATCTTTGAACGATAACTGTATTTTGGCTTCTTCGGCAAAAGGTTTTACGGCATTTCGCAAAATTTCTTTTTTTGTGCTGTCTTCCACAATATTGTCAATCGCATAATTTTCTTGCAAATAGGGAATTATGATTTGGTCAACAATAGCCTCGTCCAAGTTTTTTCCGCCAAGCCAATTATCGCCTTCGGTATCTTTTACGGTTAAAATTCCTTCTTCCGATTTTATGATAGCGGCATCGAAAGTGCCACCGCCAAAATCGAATACAAGCCAATAACTGTCTTTGTTTTTTGCCGTCAATCCGTAGGCAGTAGCAGCGGCAACAGGTTCTTGCAAAAGTTCAACGTGTTTGAATCCTGCTAATTTAGCCGCTTGTATGGTCGCCTCTTTTTGCGGATTGAGAAATTTGGCAGGGACGGTAATCACGATTGACGAAATATTTTCGTCTTGAATAAATGATTTGAGTTTTTTCAACACTTCCGCCGAAAGGTCTTCGGGCGAAAATTCTCTGCTCATATTCGTACTGTCATACTTATGAGTTGTTCCCATTGTACGCTTAAACTCAATGTAAGTGTTGGTTTTGCTTGTTTCAAAAGTTTTTAACGCTTGCCTAAATTCGTGTATCATTGCACTAACAGCTTTATCACCAACGAATATATTTTGTCTTCTATCAATGTTCACACACGAAGGCACAGTATCTTTCAGTGTCTCTGATTTTTTAATGGTTGGTGTACCATTTTCCATTCTTGCTATGGCGGAATTAGTTGTTCCTAAGTCAATGCCGTAATCTATTTTATTCTTCATTGTATATATTTTTAAATCAATTAATAACCTACAGAAGTTTCTATATGAGCTGTTTGAATCATCACTCCATTGTAATTTACTTGTGGAATAAGAATTTTTGTAATAATTATACTTCCTTTTTTGATATTTTCATCGTCAATTGAACTTGCCACAATTATATTCATTCCTTGATTAAACTCTTTGCCAAGCAGTTGCGGTATTTCGTAACCGTTTGCTGCCAAATTGTCTTTTAGTTTTTCTACCGAACGGGTTAATTGTTTCAAACCTTTTGTTTTGCTGTCCATTAGGTTAATATTGCGTTCTATCAGATTGATTTCGCTTGCTACTTTTAATGCCAACGAATGGTCAGGCTCGGCTGTTTGCGTTGGAATGGACATTTTGGATAACGCTTCCAACGCTTCTGTATTTTTGGCAAATTCATTAACCAATTTTTCGTCTATCGCTTGTTTTGTTTGGCTTAACTGTGCGACAATATCCGTTTTGTCCGCTTGTTGTTTTTTGCGAAGCAATAAATACACAATGCCCGAAACAATAACGGCAAAGAGCAATCCAATAATTACCCAAAGTGTGGTTTTGCTTAACGAATCGCCTACTTCCGATATTTTTTGATTGGTAGAAGTTTCAGCCGTTGTTATTTTTACGCCTAACTCTTGTGCTGTTTGGTTTATGGCGTTGCTGTTGTTTTGAACTTGTTTTTGCAAACGTTCAATTTCGCTGTTGGCAACCGAAATTTGTTTTGAAAAATCGGATTTTTGATTTCTCAATTCGGTTTGTAATTGTCCGACTTTTTGTTGCAATTGCACAAAAGCAAGACTATCAGGAGTTTGCCCATATACTATTATTGTGGCAAACAGACAACAAAATGTTGTAATAATTGATTTTCTGAAAATGTTTTGCATATTTATTTGAAGTTTAGTGATTTAACTATTTGCTGCTTTTACAATCCAACCGACGACTGCTCCGATAATTGCTCCTATAAAAAAACTACCTGCAATTGCACCAATAACTCCGCCAATACCGCCTAATACCCACCAAGCATTTTTAGGGAACCAAGGTTCTTCGTATTCGCTTGAAGTTGTTGAAGTACTTGTAGTCGGGCGTGAAGTTGTTGCTCTCGTTGTTGAACTGCTTGAAGTTGGCTTGGGAGGACTCCAATAATCTAAATATTGAATTTCTCGTTTTCTCCAAGAACTGATTTTACCCATTAGAAAATTTACCAAATTCTTATATTCGCTTACTTTTGTTTGATTTTGTACTGCTTTGATTTTCACAATGTTTTGTGGCGGTATTGCCTGTTTTACTAAATCTGCAACCTTGTCCCAAGCAAGAGCATTTTGTTTCATTTCTGCAACTTTACTCCAATTAATAGATTGTCCATAACCTAAATTTCTTGATTGTACTAAAACTTGTACATCAACTTGTCTGCACGCTTCTTCATAAGCATCTTTGATAGATTGCAACACAGCAATTGCTTGCAAAATTTCTCTATCTTTCATTTCTTCAAGCGTACTGATATTATCTTTTACTCTTTCCTTTGCTAATCTTCCAACTGCGATACCTTCCGCTAACTTTGCCAATTTAATTGCAACATTGTGATAATCATTATTCGCATTTATATCTTGACTGTGGTTGAAAAAATCAACAGAACACTGCAAAATTTCATTTGCCACTTTGTCGGAAATACTTGAATATGCAAAATCTTGTACGCCAAAAATTGATTTTAATTGTTCCAAATCGTTTTTTGTTTGTGCGTGCAATTCTTCGCCTGTTTTTGCAGCATTGGCATTGTTGGCTATACGTTTTTTCTTGGCTGTTTCTATTTGTGCAGAAACATTATTTACATACTTTCGAGAAATATTTTTGAGAAAATCGTCTTTGGCAATAAAACTTATACTATTGAGAATAGAAACAAATTTGCTTAATGTGAGATTTATTTTGCCTTGTTCCGTTTCTTGCAAAAAATCGGTTAAAAAATTGGTTTGTAACTCTTTTGCATTTGTCCTATGTGTGCTGTCTGCAATGGTTGAAATAAATTTTTGCGAAAACTCACTTTCCAAAAAATAGAGATTTGACACAATCGCATTGTGCTTATTTCCATTTGCTCGCAAAATTTCAAGAACGAAATGATTATGAAAAGCCGAAGCGTTTTTATCGGTTACAGGTCGCCAAAATCTGCCGCCGTCTTCTTTTGTTTCGACAATCAATTTATCCCAAATTTGAAATGCTTCTTCCACATTTCCCTCTTTCAATGCTTCAAAAGCCACTTCGTCAGTTATGGGATTTCCATTCCAAAACCAAAATAATGCAGCGTTCATTTTGTCGCTGTCAAGATTGAGTTTTGATATGGCTTCTTCAATGCTTTCCGTTGAGCGTGTCAAGTTTCCAAGTGCAGGAAAACTAAAATCATCTGTCGGTGGCTCTTGCTCGGCAGCAATAATTTTTTGCAGACGACTTGTTTGTCTGTTTATTTCTCGGACATTTGCTCCTGCAAGTAGTCCAAGCGTGCGATAAGGATTGTTTTTAATCAAGTTCATAAATCGCTATTTTCTTTAAAAATCAAAAGTACTAAAAAATTCAGTATCCAAAACAAAAGTTGTCGTTTATTGTGTCCGCCAACCGTAAGGGTGGTGGGTGGGCAGAGCCGCAAAATGGCGAAGCCCATTTTGGGGCGTGGGTTGGCGGTGCGGTGTGAGCGCAGCGAACACGGCAAAAGCCAACTATTTGTAAAATATCTTTGCATTCTTCTCTTTATTATTTCTTGTCATTCATTTTTTCGGGTTTCGCCACAGTTGTTAGCAACGCTCTGTCTTTTCGCTTCCCAATCGCACTGCCGCTCGCCCATTGCATACAACGGAGAGGCGGCTTTGCGAAGTTGGGGATTCAGCCGTACGCCGTTTGGGCTGTCACCGGCGGTTTTCGTACCCACCACAGTTTGGGTTGTCACTCCACCCCCCAATTTCGCAAAACCGCTTGTTAGACGCTGCCATTTTATATGCATTTTATGTGATTATTGTTTTAAGAAAGCACCTACATTAATGTTTGGATTATACTTTCTGGGCATAGTAATTACGGCAATGACCGAGACCACTCCGATAACGAACATTATAATACTTTGCGTTCTGTATAACGGAATGTCGTTGTTGTTTATGCCCCATAACCCCATCAAGATAACAATCACGGCACTTAATCCCAAAAGTACGGATAAGGTGACTGCCAATGCCTCATTTTTCCAAAAGAACTGTCCAACGAGGCAAACCAATAAAGGCAAAAACCAAATAACCATAAATATATCCGATCCGTCCATTGTTTGTTGAAACATTCTATTTTTGGCTATTTCAATGAGCAATAACCCAATTGGCACTACTAAAACAATTTCTTGCCAAAACTTTAGCATTGATTTTAATGATTTCATTTTTCACACTTTTAAAATTCTTATTCAATTTTTAATTCTCTATTTTCTTAAACGTTGATTTGCCGCAATTTATTTTATTTTTTCGGTAATATTTCGGCTGCGTCTTTTTCTTTACTACTCAGTTCGTTTGATGCATCTCTGCCGTCGGTTGCGTCTAACAGACCGGCGGCTTTGCGAAGTTGGGGATGCAACCGTGCGCCGTCTGGATTGTCACCGGCGGTTCTCGTACCCGCCACAGTTTGGGTTATCACTCCACCCCCCCAATTTCGCAAAACCGCTTGTTAGAGGCAGTGCATTATACTTCTTGTAATCTTTTTTGTTTTGGTTTTCAGTCCCTAACGGCTTTCACATTAAATTCATACAACCCTTTTTTTGTGTTTCGACGACGAATAGTTTGTATTTGAATTTTTTTATAACCAATTTTTTGCATACTTTTCGAAAGAATTTTTTCAGTATCTACAAAATTACCATAAAAAGAAGAATTCCCCACTATATAGTTAAGTTTTGCATTGTATGTCAATGATTTATACAAAGTGTCCAAATGCGAATACATATCGTCAAAATATTTATGGACATACAAACTCATTATATCCGAATTTTTATCTTCACTTGCTTTAATTTTTTCGCATACTTCATAAAGCCGCTCAGGTAAATTTGTATTGACGGGTTGCCATTTTTTAAGATTACTTGTTGCCGTACCCCAAGTTCCGCCTATCGCTTCCCAATCTAACTGACCTGCATCGCTGCCGTTTTTCAAAAATTTAACCCAATACATATATGGTCTTAGCTCGCGAATATAACTTATCCTGTTGGGGTAAGGCGGTGAAGTAATTACCGTATCAAAAACTCTTTCTTTATCAAAAGTCAAATCTTTGGAATTTTGCTGCACAACTTCTGAATTGCCTGTTAACTGCACCCTTGCCGAACTGACTATATAAGAAAAAATTATTTTTAATAACGATATTATCTGCGAAAAACCATACAACTTTGCGTTTTCCTTAAAGGACATTGAAATATGGTTAAATGCTGCCGACGAAGTTTCAATAATCAGTCGTGAAAACGCCACCCAAACAAGGTTGTTATAATGATTTCCATTAGGTTCGCCAAAAGTTTCAACGAGTTGTTGCCTGATACTTGCCAAAACATACAATGTATCAGTGTGCCACCAACGCTCAATATTATGAATTGGCGGCAACCAGTTATCATTCGATATCTCTACTATTTCCAAACATTTATCAAATCGTTGTTGTAATAAAGCCAATTCGTTAACAGAGAAATTTTGACATTTGGTATTTCCCAGCCAAATCAAAAAAGGATTGATTTCGTAAAGCACGGAAGAAAAACCCATTTCGGAAGCGACTAATCCTGTTGTGGCAGTCCCTGAAAACGGGTCGAGGATTTTATCGTCTTTCCTGCAGTCTTTGGCAATAATTTCTCTTACCAATTTAACGGAATACGCAGGCGTTAGACGTAACCAACCGTGCCGCCCAAAGTTAGCATTATACTTGAATGTATAATCGCTACGCCGCTCTATATCAAAAAGTTCAGTTTGCATTTAATAGTGTTTGAAGTACTGAGTTTATTTCCTGTTTAATTTTTTTGGAATTGTCTTTGAAAAAAGCAGCAAGGTCATAGCTTAAAATTTCCTTGCAAAACGCAAAAAGTGAAGTATGTGAATTATTGTCGCTAATGCCTGTAATTATACCACAACGATTATTGCGGTAACGCAACACGATATCGGAATCGATTTGTGAAGAAAATACGGCAAAAACAGGCAGGTAACCGTTTGAATAAGCAACAGTAGCATTGTCAATATCTGCATTTTGCCGTTTGCTGTCCTTGCTTTTGTATCCTTGACGGACTTCAAAAACAACACCATTTTGGGGAATTTGCGTAACTGACAATTCTTTACAATAAGCATTTATCCATTTTTGTAAACGATTTTTCAGTTTTATATTTTGAATCTCTCCCAATTCCAAACGACCATCTAATGTAAGTATTTTTGTCTTTCCGCTTTGTGTTTTAGTCTCGTAACTCCACAGAGCAAAATCCCTGTCTTTATAACGGGTCGTATCAATAATTATTTCACGGAATAAATGCTCGCAACCAATTCCAATTTGGCGATAAATAGAAGTCATGCCTCCTGCTGCTTTGTGCGCAGCATACATCAAGCCACTGTCAATCCCAATCCACGAATAAAAGGGGTCGTTGCCGTAAAGTTCCAAAAATCCTTCAAGCGAAACGCCGTCAGTATTTTGGCTTTCGCCGAATTTTGGTTTATATTCCCTACATTTTCGGATTGGGGCAAGAAAAAGTTCCGTATATTTATTTGACATTATTCTGATAGTTTTTACGATTGATTTATTGACCTAAAGCGGTTTTTACTGCTTGGTAATCCCAATATTCTTGTCCGTTTTCTCGATAGCGCATTGCCGTGTGTGTACCAACGTATTTTAATACATCTGGACACTTTGATTTATCTACTGTTGTTGCATTATACAATACAACGATAATCATTTTACTCTCGTTGTATGCCTCTTCTGCCTTATCGCATTCATACTTAATAAAACTGCGATTATCAATAGTATAACCTCTTGCACAAGTGCCGGTATAACTATTTTTGCTTGGGCAATGTTGACAACTACCACTTGTTACAGAATTTGTTTTGTCGCCAACAATGAGCACAAATGTTTTTGAAATATCAAGTCGTTCTTTTAGCGATTTCTTTATACTGCAATTCAAACTCCCGTCTCTCGACTGTTGCACTGCGTGAGCATCGTGAAAATCCAAACTCCAATAGTTGCTGTTTTTCCATTTGTAGAGTTGGTCTACTGCGTCTTTGTCACCGTCCCAATCTGCGGCAATGTAAGTTTTTGTTCTGTAAGTCATAATTATTTTATTCCTTTCATTTCGTAAATATTAATATCTTGTATTGCTTCTTTGGTAAGAAGAATTGTTATCGGTTGATTTATATTTGCTCCACTTGTTCGCAACGTACAAAGCATACATCTTAAGAGGTCGAAATTTGATTTATGGGAAGTTCCGTCAAATCTTGTTATCCCCGAACCTAATAGCGGAATAAAAACAGGTTTGTTCGCATAAGTTCTACAAATTTCTGTCCACATAATTCGGAGACAATCCTCGTAATCTTTTTGAATAAGGCGTGCTTCATTGTTCTCAAAATGAGTGAATGCTAAAAGCATAAAGTCTTTGTATGTAATAATTCGCCCGAGCGGATAAACAAATCTATCACTGCGTGTATATCTTCTAAGTTTAGGATTGTCTGTTGCGTTTGAAATGGTCTGCTTCAAATCATCTAAATTTTCAACGTAATTATCAATAAAAATACCGTTAAGTGTATTATGAGCAATTACTATATCATCAACAGTTGTATCAAAATATTCATTAAAAGCAATGACTTTCCAACCGTTTACATTGAAAATATCGCCTTGTTGTATATTCACTTGAATACCTTTGATTTTTAAAGAAATACCTTTCTTCGTTTGAAAATACTTTATAATGAAAGAGGCAACTACTAATAACAAAAATAAGCTTAATAATACAAACGACCTTGTAATCCAAGAATTTATCCCGAAGTTATCTTCAAGTGATATTTCAGAAATTGCAAGAATAGTCCCAATAGTGGCAAGTATTGCAGATGCTACTGTAAGGCTGTCTTTCCATCTAGTCGGGCCATTTAAACATTGTAGTTTCATCTGTTTATATTTTTTTGCAAAAGTACGATTTTTTTCGACATAATGAAGAAATCTTAAATTTAGTATTTTTTCGTTCTGTCAAACCGCTTTGCTGTCCGCGCATTGCCTCTAACGTCCCGGCGGCTTTGCCTTTACTTTGCAGCATGAAAAAAAAGTATTATATTTCTCAGAGGAAAAGCGGGAGTGACCTATCGGCTTTGCAAGATTTACGATCTATACTTCGTATCAGTCTTCCGCCTTTTCCTTTTGAGTTTTCGGTTGAACAGGCTTCAAATAGAATGATAGACTTGTGGTCTAATAAAGGTTTTAAAGCAGATTCAACTTTCATTTATTGTTTTACTTTTCAATGACAAAAGTATG
>Ga0082212_10008704_pt1 | contig 13212 bp, 13 predicted proteins | sample TergutNt197P3_FD_71548 | JGI IMG/M metagenome (GOLD analysis project Ga0082212, IMG submission 71548) | Neocapritermes taracua P3 segment gut microbial communities from Petit-Saut dam, French Guiana - Nt197 P3 | ecosystem: Host-associated > Arthropoda: Insects > Digestive system > Gut ... | reverse complement strand
CTGAAAGGGCGATATCCTGATTTCACCCTTTCAGGGCTTTTATTATTGAAACGCCTGAATAATAGGGCGATGCCCTATCCTGATGCTGTTGCCCTTTCAGGGCAATCCAATAATGAGAAAGTGTAATGCGACAAATTGAATTGAAAATCGGCCTTAGCCAAATGCACCCCATTCCCCCGGACTCCTTCAAAGGGGGACTAAATGGTTATTTGTTCTACATCAATGGGTTGGTTTAAGAACAGCGATGCCATTTCGGCGAATTTGGCGGGTGATTCGGTTGTCCGGAAATGTGTTGTATGTCCTTTGGTCAGGCGGCAATCTATTTCAGGATGGCGCGACAGATAGTCTTTTAAACTTTCTGCTACTTGCAAGCCTTGTGCAAAAACGGTTATATTATCAGGCACAAATCGCTTTATCTTATTGATTAATAATGGATAATGTGTACACCCCAAAATTATTGTATCAATCAGGGTATCTTGCGACAACAGGTGTTCGATATGTTTTTGAATGTAATAATCGGCGCCGGGCGAATCGTATTCGTGGTTTTCGACTAAAGGCACCCACATCGGACAGGCTTCATCAACAATGGTAATATGAGGGAACAGTTTGTTGATTTCGAGCCGGTAGGACTGCGAGGCAATCGTGCCGGACGTGCCCATTACGCCTACATGTTTTGTCCGACTTAACCGGTCAATCACTTCGACGGTTGGACGAATCACACCCAATACGCGACGGTCGGGTGCGATTCGGGGTAAATCAATTTGCTGAATGGTTCGCAAAGCCTTTGCAGAGGCTGTATTACATGCAAGGATGACTAACGGGCAACCTGCATTGAAAAGATGTAACACAGCCTGAAGTGTAAACTTATATACAACTTCAAACGAACGCGATCCATAAGGTGTCCGCGCATTATCTCCAAGATACAGATAATCGTAATGCGGCAGTAAATCCCGAATCTTTTCGAAGATTGTCAGTCCGCCGTAACCGGAATCGAAAATTCCTATGGGTGCGTTTTTTATCATAGTTACGAGTTATTAGTTACGAGTTACAAGTTACGAGTTACAAGTTACGAGTTACAAGTTACAAGTTATGAGTTATGAGTTAGCAGTTATTGGAGAAGTTGCAGGGTGATTTTTTGCGAAGATATATACCATATTAATAATAGACAAGACGCTTGACGTTATAAATAAAAAAGGATGCTTTTCCATGTATTGTGGAAGTCATCCTTTACCCTTTATTTACTCGTAACTTGTAACTCGTAACTCGTAACTGAAAAATCCTACCTGATTCCTAATTTTGCTTTCACCAAGGGTGTAGCATCGATTAACGACCCTGTATGAAAGAATACCTGAGCATTCATAATAGCATATCCTTGCTCTTCGCCGACTGCTTTGATTGCATTCACCACTTTTTCCTGAATAGGAGCCAGCAATTTTGCCTGTTCCTGCTCGATATCTTGTTGAGCTTGCGGTATAAAATTCTCAATACGGGTTTGTAATTCCGTGATTTCCTGCTGTTTTCTCAATCTAAGATTTTCCGTCAGTGTTTCTTGTATTCTCTGATACTCCTCAAATTTAGCTGTTAACTCCGTATTCAATGTTTGCAATGATTCCTCATACTGCGAACGAATTGCAATATATTTATTTTCAGCCTCTTCCCTTTCGGGCATCAAATCAAATACTTCGTAAAAATCCACAAAAGCCAATTTTACTTCCTGCGAAAATGCTCCCATTGGAAGAAGCATTAACAATAATACAAAAAATTTCTTCATCTTTCTATGTTGTTTAATTATTATAAATACTATTCAAAATGTGTGCAAATGTACGCATTTATTTTGAATAACCTAACTTTACAAGCACTTCATTGCTTATATCAATTTTGGGGGAAGCAAAAATAATGCTCATCGCCGAGGGGCGGTCAACCACTACATCATATCCTTTGTCTGTAGCAATCTCTTTCGCAGCGTTATAGATTTCGTCCCAAATAGGTTTCATCAGGCTGTTTCGTTTCTGATCCAGTTCACCGTCAGAGCCAAAATATTGCCTTTTCAAATCCAATGCTTCCTGTTCTTTCAGAAGGATTTCATCCTGTCGTTTCGATTTCATTTCGGCCGAAAGAAAGACCAAATCGCTCTGAAAGCTTTTGTACATGTTCTGGGCTTCCTGTTGAAGCGCCTCAATCTCATTTTGCCATTTTTTAGTCAGTTGAGACAACTGTTCGTTGGTCATCTCGTAGGCAGGAATATTTTTCAGAATATACTCCATATCTATCAAGGCAAATTTTTGCGCCATCGTTGTTACGGCAAACAACATGGCCATCGCTACTAATAAAAAACCTTTTCTTTTCATCGCTATATTATTTTTGTTCACAGTTTCTTAGACTTCAAATACAATCAAGAGGTTTATTGTCGTATATACATTTTATATAATATTAACAGAATTAATTCCCGATTGGGGCGTAAGCCTTACACCCCTACATAATCAATTCAAAATTTCAATTCATTCTCAATTTTTAATTTTTAATTCTTAATTCTTAATTAACTAAAACTCCTGTCCCAGAATAAAGTGGAACTGGCTACCACCCTTTTTACTTGCGCCCAAAGGCGTATCGAATCCATAACCCCAGTCAATTCCCATCATCCCTATCATCGGGAGGAAAATACGTACACCTACGCCGGCAGAGCGTTTCAGGTCGAACGGGTCAAAGTTGTTGACCGACCACCATGCGTTGCCGGCTTCAAGGAATGCCAATCCGTAGATTGTTGACGATGGTTCAAGAATAAACGGATAATGAAATTCCATCGACATGCGCGAATAGGCATAGCCCGGATTTTGGTAACTTGCTAACGAACCGTTTTCATATCCCCTTAATCCGATGATATCTACTGCGTAATAACTCTGATACCCTGTCATGCCATCGCCTCCAACCTGATAGGCTTCGAAAGGAGAGATTTTATATTTATTAAAGTATCCAAGGAAGCCATATTCGACACGAGCCATAAATACAGGGGTGCGTTTCGGGCCATTATTTCCGGGCAAAGGAAGGAGAGGGATGAATACTTTACTGGAAAACTTCCATTTATGGTATTCAATCAATTTATGTATTTGTGCATAGGACGTCATATTTGCATAATCTTTCCCGTCAAATAATGAATAGGGAGGAGTGACTGACAATGATGTTAAGAACTGAGAACCATAGCGGGTATACAGGGGGTTGTCGATTGAATTTCGTTGCAAGGTCAAATCTAAGCTGAATTTATGGCTCGAACCGTCGCTGATAATAAAATATTCGTAGTTCTTCATTTTATACAACTGATAGTTGAATGAAGCTGTAAACTGGAAATAGTCGTCAGGCCAATACAGCCTTTTCCCGTATCCGATTGAAGCTCCTATCATTTGCATATATTTGCTTGGGTCGTATGCACTTTCGTAGATACCCTGATATAAGTCGCTGTAACTGCTGCCATATCCGCCGCCATATCCACCATATCCACCGCCATAGCCACCATAGCCATACGGATAACCGCCATATCCATATCCGCCATACCCGCCATATCGCGACATTTGTGAACTTAGGTAATTCTTATTCATTCCGGTAATTTTGGAGTAGTAAATACTTGCCGAAAACATGTTGGGGCGTTTTCCTCCAAACCATGGGTCCATATACGATATGCTGTATGACTGATAGTTTTGTGCGCTTGCCTGTCCGCTGATGGTAAATGTCTGGCCTTCACCTTGTGGAATGATACCTCTGTACGTGCCGGGGTGGAAAAGGTTTTTCATCGAAAAGTTGGTGAATTTCAGACTCAGTTTTCCGATAACGCCTGTTTGTCCCCATCCGGCCGATACTTCTACCTGGTCGTTGGCTTTTGAAACCAAGTTGTAGCGGATATCGACGGTTCCGTTTTCCATATTGGGTATGGGTTCGGGATTCATGTTTTCCGGGTCGAAATGCCCCATTTGTGCGATTTCACGGTACGAACGCATCAGGTCTTCTTTACTGAACAGCTGGCCGGGTTTGGTACGCAATTCGCGCCGGACGATATCTTCATACAGACGGTCGTTTCCGTTGATAATGATTTTATTGATGGTTGCCTGCGGACCTTCCTGAATACGTATTTCCAACGAGATGGAATCGTTTTCTATCTCCACTTCAATCGGGTCGGCGCCAAAAAACAGATAACCGTTATTGTAATAGATGTTAGCTACTGCGTCGTCGTCGATATTCAACCTGTCCGTCAGTTTTTTGGTGTTGTATACATCTCCGGCGTTGATATTTAGTACCCTTTCTAACAATTCGGACGGGTATTTGGTGTTTCCGACAAATTGGATATTTTTGAAATAATACTTCTGACCTTCATCAACTTGCAGATAAATACTTACATATTTGTCATTGACGGTTGCAACGCTGTCGGAAATGATCATGGCGTCGCGAAAACCGTATTCATTGTATTTGTTAATCAGGTTTTTCTTGTCGTTTTCGTATTCTTCGGATGTAAACTTCTTGGTACTGAACATTTCCAGCAAACTTGTCTTGAATCTTTTGGGCAGGTTGAATTTCTCGTTGGTTTTTTTCATTGCCTTTTTCAGCACAAAATCAGACACTTCGTCATTGCCTTCAATGACAATTTCCATAATCCTTGTCTTCTGATTCTTGTCTATATTGATATCCACAATCATCTCGCCTTCTTTCGAAAGGTCGTCTTTCTGCATGATATTCACATCTACATTTTTAAAACCTTTCTGGTCGAAATATTTTTGGATATAGGTTACGGCACGGTCGGACATATTCGTAGTAAGCGTACTTCCCGGCCTTAATCCCAACCTGTTCTGCAATTCTTCGCGCTCGGTTTTTTTGATGCCGTTAAAATTGATTACCGAGATACGGGGACGTTGTGTGAGCTGTATTTCCAACCATATACTATCGTTTCTGGCACGCGTACCTATTATCCTGACATTTGAAAAAAGCCCATGCCGCCAAAAACGTCTCATTGCATCGGTTGTTTCCTCCCCGCCGGGCGCTTCGATTATATCGCCTTTTGCCAAACCTGAAATACCTATCAATGCAAAGTCCTCATAGTTACTGGGTCCGGTCATTTTTACCTTGATATCTGCAATCGTATATTTTTTTGCATTCAGCGAATATGAAAAAGAGGGAATTTCTTCCGGCGGAATGATTTCTTCTGCTTGAATGGTATCCGGCATCTGTATGATGGCTTCGTTTTGGATGATTAAATCATTGCGTATGGCATCCACCTGCGCATATCCCTTCAAAAAAAACAAGCCGGTTAAGGCTAAAAACAAGCGTATTCGTTTACTCATACACAATTTGTTTATCTATTATTTGTTCACTCGTTTTACCGAAACGCCTTTCACGCTGCTGATAATACAAGATTGCTTTATATAATTCTTCTTCTCTGAAATCCGGCCAGTACACATCCGTAAAAAATAGTTCTGCGTAGGATAACTGCCATAACAGGAAGTTGCTGATTCTTTTTTCGCCTCCCGTACGTATCAATAAATCAGGGTCGGGAATTCCCTGTGTGGTTAGATGCTGCGAAAACAACTCTTCTGTAATATCTTCGATAGCTATACGGTCTTCTTTGGCTTCGCTGACCAATCGTTTTACGGTATTTATTATTTCCCATCGGGATGAGTAGCTCAATGCCAATATCAATGTAGTACCTGTATTGCCTGATGTTTGACTGATACAATTGAATAATGATTGCCGAACATTTTCCTCCAATCGCGCTAAATCACCGATAGCCAATAGCCTGATATTATTTTTCATCAAATCGGGCGTTTCTTTCCGGATGGATGATACCAACAACGACATCAAAGTCTGTACTTCGGTTTCAGGGCGATTCCAGTTTTCGGTCGAAAAAGTGTAAACGGTCAGGTATTTCAGTTCAATGGCAGCGGCGGCTTCTACTACCTTGCGAACCGAAACGGCTCCTTCCTGATGCCCCACACAACGGTCTTCTCCCCGGGCTTTTGCCCAGCGACCATTTCCATCCATGATGATTGCCACGTGTTGCGGCAATTTTGTTTTGTCTATTTGTTCGATCAACGACATCTCTATTTTCGTTGGGCGGGCAAACCCCGCCCCTACAATTTTCAATTGGGCGTAAGCGTTACGCCCCTACATTTTGGTTTGGGCGGGCATATCCCTTCCATACATTAATTAATATGATGATGCATTGTTACATTGGCAATTCCGATAGCCGAATTCGTATGTAACCGAAATCATCAACAGCGAATACCAATCTTTATTTTTTAATATGCTCCCTCCGATTCCGTAGGGGTCGTCCAATATACGATTGGCATCATTTGTTACCTCTAAATTATCCCCGAACAGTTTGCGGAAGGTGAACTCACCTCCTACATTTATCCGGTTTTTTACTTTATACTTTATGCCTGCACCAATGGGGATATTCGGACTTACGAAAGTATCACTTCCACCCGGAGCAACCGTTACTCCCAAGCCGATCAATATATATGGTGCAAACCGTTTCGTATTCAACCAGGCAAATTTATCACTGTACGGGAAAAAGTTGAATTCAAATTGTCCCCCAAGTTCAAACAGATTCCTGTTAAAGGATGCCTGAGCATGGTCGGGAAACACATTATTAAGTCCTTCGGTACTGCCTGATACGCTTGCCCAAGCCAGATTAGCCTTATAAGCAATCCTGAAATTGGCATTATAACGGAAAACAATGCCCGCACCGGGGTTCATTTGCCTGAACAAAGTCGTTTTGTTTGCATCGCCCATATAAAACGAAGCCCCTGCCATTCCTCCAATCTCAAATTTATATTCAGGAGCCGGCACCGGAGTTTGAGCCTGTACGAACAGGATCGCATGACTCAGTACAAGGATAAAAAACCATCGTCGAAAAAAAACTGAAGACATTACATTTTGTTTTATGTATTCACACCATTTGTTTTAACGTGAAAAACGGAACAAAATTATATCTCTCAATCTTTAAATCCCAGACGGTTTATGCGTCCACTCCATAATTCATCCAACATATTTGCACTATTATTCTCTTTTCCGCCGAAAAGATGTAAAAAATTATCTTTGTCCACAACCACGGAAGCATAACCCCTCGCCCTGAATGTTTCGGGTAAGTACAACAGCGAATCCGCCAAAGCCCACGTTATGCCTCTGTCTTGTGAATAATAAATATCTCTTTCTGCTGTATTCGATGCGTTGATACCGCCTATCAGGAACATTTTTCCATCGTAGTGGGTCACCATGGCGCCTTCGCGTTTGCTTATGATGGTATATCTTTCATCTGTCGAACAAACCCAGTTAAGCCCGTTCATCGTTTCCCAAACGGTATTCGATAATCGTCCGTTTATATCCTTGCCTGCAGCGATGACTAAATGCCAGTAAAACGCAGTTTCATAACTTGTCACACCAAAGCCTGAAACCGGAAATCCTGCGGGTGTTGCTACGCCTTTTTCCCATTGATTGTTTTCATTCATTGCTGCAAAGAAAAAAGCGTTATCTTCCTGAATGACTGCAGCTAACGCAGAAGATGTCCGGACTGTTTCATTGCTGTTAATCACGCCCAGTAAAGTTTTGACAGCCGGAGCTGTTTCCATTGATTTCCAGTCTGTTTTATTAGTTGAATAATACAAGGTGCCGTCTGTTGCAGGAATATAAAAAATCCCTTCATATTCAGTTATTTGTGGAAGTAAAAAAGTTTTTCCGCTCAAACCGGTCAATGTGACGGGTGTCCATGTTCTTCTATCTACTATCGGTGTGCGATACAGTTCATAACCGCCCGCCGATCTTACATACATCCAAAAGTAGCCATCCTGTTCGATGACTTTCTGCTCCTGAATAGCTTTACCAAGCAACCTGTGGGAAAACCAATTCCATGCCATTGAATCGGGAATCTGTTGATGGATATTCAATTGTGCAAAATAACGTTTCATGATTTTCTCGTTTTGCGAAAAAATATCGAAACGTACGTAATCTCTAAAGTCGAGTGAATCAGTCGTATTCCATGTAGCCGAATCGCCTGTTGCAGCCTGAAGTACCTCAACAGCCGACGGATAACCTTCGAAATCTACTCTACAAATGACTTTCAAGTTGATTTCCGTACCGTAAGGCATCGAATCTTTATTGTATATCAATCCGTTAACCTGGTCGATCGTAAATTTCACATTTTCCAGCAACGGAACCGAATCGCTTTGTAAAGAGAACGAACGAATCAGACAATTCGACTTATACCAATCATCCACATCATCTAACTTTGTTCCCAGACAGGAAGACAGTAAGAATGTCCAACATCCAAGCATCCACAACAGCCAATTATACTTTTTCATTCGCACAATCATTTGTAAAAAGTCCACAAAAATAGAAACAATTTTCATTATTCTTTCAAACTCAACCAAGTTTTATGTTTTTTTAGCGTCTTTTATGGATTTATTTACAAAAATATACAGATACCATAGATTGCTTTTCCCAATGAAAAGTCTCCGGGTTGAAACGGATAATTTTATGTAAATCAGCAATATCGCTTGGTTTATCGACTGCACTTTTCACGCCGTCGCCCAATTTTGCCGGCGTAATTTCGATTTGTAGCTCATCCCATAGTTCTGCGTCTAAAAAACGCTTATGCAAACAGGCTCCGCCTTCTACTAATAACGAATTAATTTGCCGCTGATACAGGGCATTTAATATTTGAGGAATGACCTCCGTCGAAAAATCGATAGGTATATATTCCACATTTTTTCCTCCTGCACAAATATCCCCCTTCGGAGGGGGAAGGGGGAGGTTTCCCGTATTGCCGGATTTGCAATCCGGCAATTGTCGCAGACTATGTTCGGCGTAGCCTCCCGCTGTGTCATTTTCCGTAAATACTAATGTACGAACCTTCCCATCTAACAAATGGTACGATTGCGGGATTCGCAGCGTACGGTCGATGAAAATCCGTACGGGCGATTGACCAACCCAATGACGAACCGTCAGGGACGGATTGTCCAACAGGGCTGTATTGGTTCCGACCATAATAGCTGAAACCTCCGAGCGTAACCGGTGCACATACCGGCGGGAAGCAGCACTTGATAACTGAACGGGCTTTTCGGAAGCGTCCGTTCGGATACGGTCAATAAATCCATCACTGCTTTGCGCCCATTTTAGTATGATATACGGACGTTGTTTTGTGTGTGCAGTGATAAAATAACGGTTTAAAAACATGGCCTCGTCCCTTAATACATCCGTTACTACTTCAACACCGGCATCGGATAGCAGTTTCACGCCCCTGCCTGCCACTTCCGTAAAAGGGTCTAAACAACCGACTACAACACGCGGTATATGCTTTCGTATGATTAATTCGACACAGGGAGGTGTTTTCCCCTTATGTGCGCAAGGCTCAAGATTGACATACAGCGTCGAGTCGCATAACAATGATTGATCTTTTACGGCATAAATGGCATTGACTTCGGCATGGGCATCACCATATTGCCGATGAAAACCTTCGCCGATAATATGCCCCTTATACACAATCACCGCACCCACCATCGGATTTGGCGCAACTGAAGACCTGCCCGATCGGGCTAAATCCAAACAACGCAACATATATTTTTCATCTACCTGCATATTGTTTTCCGGTCTTTATTCATATCTTTGTAACACAATTTTTTTATGAACGAAACAATTACATTTATTCGAAAATCGTTAGAGACGCTGTATCCTCCCGAAGAAATACGCAGTCTTACGGAGTGGATATTGGAAAAGGTATGCAATCTCCCGCGACACCAGCAAATATTGCGCAAAGATATACAATTATCTTGTGTGCAAAGCGATTCTATCCGAACGATTGTCCGTCGATTGCAAAATTCGGAGCCGATACAGTACGTTTTGGGAGAAACGGAGTTTCTGGGGCTTACTTTTGAAGTAAGTCCTGCCGTTTTAATTCCCCGACCTGAAACGGAAGAATTGGTACATCGGATAATTCAGGAATTCAAAATTCAAAATTCAAAATTCAAAATTTCTTCCCCGACTTCCCCGACTTCCCCTATTTCCCCCATTTCTCCTCACTCTCAACTCTCAACTCTCAACTCTCAATTAAATATTTCCCCAACTTTCCCAATAAACATTTTAGATATCGGCACCGGAAGCGGCTGTATAGCCGTCACACTTGCCAAACACATGCCGGCTGTTAATGTATATGCGCTTGATATCTCGCACGAAGCTCTACAGATCGCACATCGCAATGCTCAACGTAACGATGTACTTGTTCATTTTTTTCAAACCGATATACTTTCTACCCCTATACGGCACGACCTGTCACTCCCGAAGTTTGATATAATTGTAAGTAATCCGCCGTATGTGACTGACAGCGAAAAATCAGCGATGAAACCCAATGTGCTCGATTACGAACCCCACACCGCTTTGTTTGTGCCCGACGACGACCCAATACTTTTTTACCGCCGGATTGCTGATTTTGCTTTGGAAAAATTAACCGAAAACGGTTTTCTCTATGTTGAAATTAATTCGAAATACGGTGAAATGATTTGCAGGATGTTACGCCGAAAAGGTTTCAGTAGCGCAGAACAAATACGCGATATATCCGGAAAAGAACGATTTATAAAAGCAAGAAAATGAAACAACTCAACGAACAGGAAATTTTACGTTCAGCTGCCTCATATTGTTCTATGGCTGAACGCTGTATCTATGATGTGCGCAAAAAAATAGCTGCGGCAGGCGCATCGCCCGAAACAGAAGAACGGATTATTGCACATCTGTTGAAAGAAAAATTCATTGACGAAGCGCGCTATTGCCGGAGTTTTGTCCGTGATAAATTCCGCTTTAATCGTTGGGGGCGCATCAAAATAAGTTATGAATTACAAAACAAGAGGATATCGGATTCGCTTATTAATGAAGCAATTACTGACATTGACGAAGAAGAATACGAATCGGTTTTGCTTGATTTGCTACAAGATAAAAAACGAACCGTCAAAGGCCAAAGCGATCGGGATATTTTTGCCAAACTCTATCGTTTTGCCATAAGCAAAGGATTTGAAAGCGACCTGACTGTACAACAACTAAAAAAGAATTTACGATTTTAGATTTACGATTTCAGATTTTGAACGCTTAATTTTTAATTCTTAAATAAATAAGATGTCGACATGGATTAACAACCTCCTGCAACTTTTCTACCCCCGTCTTTGTCTTATCTGTGATAAACGGCTGACAGAGAGCGAGCAATACCTATGTCTGCATTGTTTTTGCGACTTACCCCGCACACACTATCATCGACGTACGGACAATCCTGTGATGAAATTGTTTACAGGTTTTTTCCGTATTCACGAAATCGGCGCTTTTATGTTTTTTGAAAGAGATGGTAAAGTACAAAATCTTGTTCATTCATTCAAATACTACGGAAACAAACAATTAGCCCGATATATAGGAAAAATCGCTGCGCTCGAAATGAAAAACGACGGTCTGTTCAGTCGGATTGATTTTTTAGTTCCCGTACCTCTTCACCCGAAAAAAGAACGAAAACGCGGTTATAATCAGGCAGAATGGATTGCCAAAGGGTTTGAGCAGGTATATCCGTGCCCGATCAGAACCGATCTGATACATAGAAATATAGATACCCAAACGCAAACCAGTAAGACGCTTTATGAACGTAATCTGAATGTAGAAGAAATTTTCTCTGTTACGAATGCCGGTTTATTTGAAGGTAAACACATTCTTCTGATCGACGATGTGATTACCACCGGCGCTACATTACGTGCCTGTATCAAGGCTCTAAGCGCCATCTCCGATATCCGTATCAGCATTTTTTCAATAACAGTGGTGCAAAGACCGTAATAATCTCATCAATTATCTATCTTCACTGTATATTTCATCCCTGTATTCGGTTCTACCAGCAAATTTTCCACACTGAAATTGACATCGCCGCCTGTAATGCCTCCGTTCAATCTTACCGGAATAGAAAATACACTTTGTGGCTCAACGGTAACCGTTTCGATGTCCGTATTGCGGAAATACACTAAGCGCGGATCATGGCTCATGCTTTTCAGGATGAAAGTCAGATCGGAATTGTTTTTGAGCGAGATTTGTGCCCTGTCATTTGTTTTCGTCACGTTTATTTCCACAGCATTCTCGAAAAGCTCTTTCAGATACTTTTCTTCACCAATGATGAACCGATTGTGATAAACAGCTGTGCGCCTCTCTGTTAATGCCTCATGGATAGCTTCCGGCGTACGTTCTTTGGCAAATACAAGCGTTACGGTACGGTGTTGTCCCGGCGCAAAAATTGGCATGGGAGCATGGACGTCGGAATTTCCCACAAAGGTTAATTTCTTTTCCAAACACCAGCGGTGTACTTCGGGATAGTATTGACCGTTTACTACCTCAATACCGTGCATCATGCCCTGTTCCAATAATTTGGTGTGTTCCGCAAACCACAGCGTGGTGTCGGGCTGTTGTGAGAGCCAGCCGGGGTGATTCCAGAATATGAAAGCATTTTGCGCTTTAGCAGCACGGTAAGCATCCATCCAGTCAGCCTTTTCCAACTCGTCCGAATTGGTGAGGAAGATAGCGTTCGCATGACCGGGAGGCATGTCGCGGGTTATCTCGCTGCCTCTGATAAGCATGATATTTCTTTCTTTGGCATAAGTCGCCGCCAGTTCGTACGAAGTATTGTGCGAAATGTTTGTCATCGGACGATCGATTTGTCGTTCTAAACTTTGCAGATGGGGACGGTATTCGATGTGATCGGTAATAGATATGGCATCAAGCCCTTCACGTACAGCCTCATCAATGCGTACCGTAGGCCACACGGTGCCGTCGGAGAACATCGTGTGGATATGAAAATCACATTTCAGCGTAACATAACCTTTCAGGTCGGGAATCACGGTATTCCTTCTTCCCTGCGCAACTAAAGGCAGCGCCAAACAAACTGCCAAGCATAATAAGATAAACTTTTTCATTTTTTTGATTGATTTTTTGATTATTTTTTAAAGTTTTTTTTTGCGAAAATGTATGTTATTTACGTCCGACGCGAAGTACCACGTCAAAAATACGTTTGCCGTCGTATTCAATCCATTTGTTTTCGGCAAAGGCGCTGTCGCCCTCGCGGCGAAAGTCGAACGTAAGCAGGTAGCCGCAGTCCGCGTTTTTCGACTTCAGGTAGTCAGCGATCTGACGGTAGGCTTCTTCGTGACGGCTGTTGCCGTACCATAGTTT